>Ga0224506_10003288_pt1 | contig 10712 bp, 6 predicted proteins | sample SF_Jan12_sed_USG_2_FD_169108 | JGI IMG/M metagenome (GOLD analysis project Ga0224506, IMG submission 169108) | Sediment microbial communities from San Francisco Bay, California, United States - SF_Jan12_sed_USGS_8_1 | ecosystem: Environmental > Aquatic > Marine > Sediment | place: USA...
GCTTGGTCTAGGTGATCTCCTTGTAATTGGATTGTAGTATTGGTAAGCGATCTTGATTTATCAACAGTTAATAAATTTTCCAACTTCTCACCATTAGGATACGTAATGGTAAAAGACTTAAGAACAGGCTTATCATTCACAATTTTAAACTTTCTGATATGAACGGTTTTACCATTTCTGGTCACTTTAATTTCATATTCACCTAACGCAATATTTCCTGTAGTTTTCAAATAAATAGGATGAGCATACGTATTTTCTTCATTAATATTTCCAAGTATCCCTAACGGATAGGAAATTCCCATTTCATCCTCTTCTTGTAGACAATCTCCATGACATAAAAATTGAATATTGCCATTTCCGTTTGGTCCAAACACATAAAATTCTTCGTTTCCTTGATAATCCACTTCTGAATGAAGTAATTCCCTTGAAAAATAAGGAGCAGCTACTATTTCTGATAACGTTATTTCAGGGTCATACAAATCAATTTTTCTGATATTCGAGTTTTGAGCAAAACAAATTGAAGCAATCGGAATAAGAAGGAAAGAAACGATGTATTTCATTGATTATTAAGTTTTTAGACGAAATAAGAGGGGAATTGGCACAAGAAATAATGCAATTCTTGCTACAAAAAAACGATTTAGTAATCAAAACATCAAAAAAAACGCCTATTATATCGAAAATATGAATTGTGAAAGACTACAATAAGCCTATACTATTACGTGAATAAAAGTAGACTCGTTTGTTTATGCTATTTTTATTTAATGCTGTACTTTCCTTCAAACCAACGAGCTTAAACCGTAAAATCTTCTTTTGTATTTCTGTTTTTAAAATCAATTGGCCTTTTTAATTGATGTTGCCCTTTTATATTTCTAACAGAGCCCGTCAGTGCCCTTATCACCAAACTATGAGTCGTAACTCCCGCTTCTCTATCGAAGTGTACGCCCTCTAGAAAAGAGCCGTCCGTTATTCCAGTAGCAGCAAAAAATGCATCATCTGAGTTGATCAAATTATCTAAAAAAAGGACCTCATCAATATCTACATTATCATTTTTTAAATTTTCTTCTTCTTCTTTTATCTGCGGAGCTCTTTGCCCTTGCATACCACCTCCCAAGGCTTTAACCGCAGCAGCAGCAATAACCCCTTCAGGGGTGCCACCAATACCCATTAATACATCAATCCCCGTACCTGGGATAGCCGCCATCAATGCTCCCATCACATCTCCTTCACTATGAAGGGCTATACGGGCTCCCGATGCCCTAATCTCATCAATCATTTTATTATGCCTAGGTTTGTCAAGTATAAATACGGTTAAATCTTTCACCTCCCTACATAACGCCTCTCCTATTGCCAATAAATTTTCGGTAGGTGTTTTAGTAATATCTATTGCATTTTTAGCCTTTTTTTCTACTACTAATTTGTTCATATAATACGAATTTCCAGGATGCCACATACTCCCCTTTTCAGACATGGCTATCACCGCAATTGAATTTGGTCTTCCATAGGCCAATAAACTAGTCCCTTCAACTGGGTCGACAGCCACATCTACTTCTGGGCCAATCCCCATCCCTACTAGCTCGCCATTGTATAGCATTGGCGCTTCGTCCTTTTCTCCTTCACCAATTATTACCGTGCCTTTTACAGGTACCGTTTCCAAAACTGCTCTCATAGCATCTACTGCTGCTTGATCTCCAGCTTCCTTATCCCCCGTTCCCATATATCTGGCAGCTGATATAGCCGCAGCTTCGGTAATTCTCACCATATCCATGGCAAGGTTTCTATCTGGTTTATTTTTTATAGACATTTTATTGTGATTAATATTCAAAAAAATAGTACAAATCAATTACTAGAATATAGTCAAATGATTATTTTACTATTTTTATTTCTAACTACTATATTTTATTGATGCTCTTGTCTCAATAGATCATTGACGGTTTTTACAGGATTGAACGTGATTTGTGGTACTTCAACGAATAACGTATTCCAATTGGCCATTGCTCCATTCCATAAACCTGGCAACTCTAAAGCTTTGAGCTCTTTCCCGCTTTTTGATTTTTGAGTGACAAAACCAGTATTTATATCTCTGTACTCTAAAAGATTAAATTTTTCTCCTTTATAATTCTTCACCCCACAAACCAAGTCAACAGGATTAAAATGAGTAGCTTTTTGAACGCAATGTTGAGTATTAGCATCGTGCAGATCGAGTTGTGACATTTCTACAATTTGAAGAGATACTTCCCCATTGCTTTCCGCTACCCAAAATGGACCACCACCTGGTTCTCCTGTGTTTTTCACCATACCACACACACGCATTGGTCTATCTAGTTTTTTTATCAAATACGCTATTTTCTTCTTTATGTTCCAATGTTTGTATTCTTCCTGAAAATGAATACACATCGTATTTTGCATAAATTTTTCTATTTCGATAATAAGGTTTTCTGATGTATCAGTTTCTAACTGATGAAGAAACGAAAAAGATTGCTGCTGCACCGAAAGCAACCAACCTGCCAGTATTTTTTTATAGGTAATGGTTTCATCCCTCAACCGGTCTGGCACAACATTATCAATGTTTTTGATAAATATAAGGTCAGCGTTAATGTCATTCAAATTTTCTATTAATGCCCCATGACCTGCGGGCCGAAAGATCAGACTTCCATCTTCATCTTCAAAAGGTTGATTTTGTAAATCAACGGCTATGGTATTGGTTTTTACTTTTTGCTGTGAAAAAGTGACATTAATATTATGTTTTTTAAACTTCAACATCAATTCATCCAAAAGATTCTGAAAACCATCTAAATGTTCTGGAGAAATAGTAAAATGAATAGTTATTCCATCATCCTTCCCAACAGCATAGGCTATCGCTTCTCTCAAATGTTCCTCTACGGGTGTTATTACATCATTCTCTCCTTTATGAAACAGAAGTAGCCCTTTGGGCAACCAGCCATAGTTTAATCCTTCCTTGTGTAATAAAGTACGGATGAGTTTTTTATACTCTTTTTGATCGATTAGTTTCTTGATAGCGCTTCCTTGATGACTCAATGCTTCATCCAGCACCGTTGAAAATGCAAAATTATCGATTGAATCAATGAATACCTGAATAATTTCAGTCATTTCTTCATCGTCAAGAAAATCATATAATGCTTTGAACATTCTACTCGCAGCACCACTAGCGGGCACAAATTTCACTATCGTTAACGATTTGCATTTATCTGAGTAATATGAAATACAATCACTAGCCAATGTATCAGAAACCACCACAATCCCATCACCTATTAAGGCAGGTTTAATAATCTTAATAAAAGGGAATCCCTCTCGAAAATGACGCAATTCATCATCGACCTGCGAAGGGTTCATTTTCTGAAATAAAATTTGCTGCTGTAGTTTAGCGTTCATTTTGGAGTGATTATTCAATAATACTTTAATACCTTGAAAGATAATCATCAAATTCCAAACAAAAAAAGTCCTGTATAAATACAGAGCTTTTTATTTTATGTAGACCATAACCTGAATCGAATCTAGGCTACCACAAGTTTGTAACCTGTGGCTTGTACTATCTGCTATGAAGTTGAAACCATTGCTCATCTCCCAAAACAATACATCAAATCTTAATAGTTATCTTTTCTTTGCTTTATTTCCTCCAAGTTGCAAACTTGAAGGAACGGGAGTTGCAAACTTGAAGGAACGGGTAAAAAGGATGATTTGAGTCTACTGATCACCTCAATACTGTTCTTCATATTTTTGATTTACTTTTACACTATTCTGAAAGATTTGCTGTAACAGAGCCACTTGGTCCTTGGTCAGCACTGCACCCTTCCGATTCACCTGGGTAAGCTGCACTATCACCATTACTTGTGCTTCCTTCCATTGTTATCGTAGCGATATCGATATAGCCATCAAAGTCGTTTTCTACGTAGCTTCCAGGTACCCCTGGAAAAAATAAATAAACATACATTTCACCTTCTGGAGCATTAACTCCAGGTTCATATACATATCCATCGATAAATGTAGAAGATGCATTATTTAAGTTTACCTCACCTGAAAAAGTACCATCATGGTTATCTATTATAGTATAAGAAATTTCCATTTGGCCAGTAAGTTCTGCATTACATGACCAAGAATATGTTCCAGTCCATGTGCCACTTATATTGTGCGAAGTAATAGTGATTGCTATTTCAGATTGACCACCATTTGAACTAATACTAATTATTTCAGAGAATGTGCCTAGGCTATAATTAAATACATCCGCTTCTATATTTATTCTCCCAGAATTTAAACCATTAGTTTTGTCAATAGAAATGTTTGAACTTGAGTTCATAACTTCCCAAATCAAATCTTCCTCACCGCCATTACTAATATCTAAAAAGGCAGTTTGAGTACCCTTATCAAATTCTATAGATGTTTCTGAAATAATTAAGAGAGGAGGAGTGGGAATGGTGATAATTATTGATATTTCTTTATTGCCACCATTTGATTGAATTGTAATACCTTCGTTGGTGATGCCTGCTTGATACTTTAATATGTCAATTGAGATGCTTAAAATAGAACTGTTAGTTCCAGTTGTTTTATCTACTGAGATATTGTTACTTGAATTTAAAACTTCCCATTCTAGCTCCCCTTCTCCACTATTACTTATTTCTATTGTCGTGGAAGTAATATTCTTATTAAATTGAACTTCACTCTTGGATATATTAAGTATTGGAGCTGGATCATTAGTTACTAACTCACAAGATATTAATGGCATTAAGGTTAGAATGATATAAATGGTGCTTATGTATTTCATATTATAATTATTAAAAAACGTGAAGATATGGCATTTTGATATTATTAATAGCTGTTGCTAAATTTTAATTTACGCTTAACGCCATAGTTTATTTAATAGTAACAAACTAAGTACTTTTTGAGTTATTGGCGTGTTTATCATAAATTTTAGAAAATTTCTGCGTATAATTTATCGTCTAACGTGAACAGATGAAAGTGGTAATGAAAAACTAAAACCCTAAAAGTGCGAGCTTCACACAGAAACTTACTTTAATTACTTAAACCGAACAAGTATGAAGATATACATTCAACATGCTGTGGCACGTTAATTTTTAAATATTTTGAATGAAAGTATCTTGTTTCCGTTTTCAATATTAACAAAATACGTTCTTGATAAATCATTCAGTATTATTGTTATGTTATTCTCGTTAATTGCTTCGACACTGAATGGGATTGATTTACCCTCTGAATTAAAAATTTTGATTTCTGAATCTTTAAGATTAAAATCTTTAGTACTTATAGTAAAAGATTCCTTAAATGGATTGGGATAGATTTTAAAGTTATTTAACTGCTCACTATCTGTGGCTAATATTACAATTGATGCTTCCTCAGAATAATCGGAAATTCCCAATTCATTTTTTGAATATATTCTATATATGATTTCATCCTCAAGATTGTTAGTGTCGACAAACTCCGTAATATTGGAACTAACTGAATCTATTTTCTCAAAAGTGTCACTACCTGATAGCTTTCGTTCTATTATAAAATATTCTTCGGTTATAGAATTGTCTATCCAGCCTAGCTTAACACCATTTGAAACCATTGACAGGCTTAGTTCGGTTGGGGTTCCATTGATGGTAGATGATGCAATGGAAGAATAGTCTGAAACGCCATATAAATTACTGGCTTGTATTTGGTAGTTCACTGTAAATGAAGGTGGGAGTTTTTCATCAATGAATGATACAGTATTCGTTGTAACAGAATCAAACTTTACAAATATTTCTTCCGCACCAAGTTTTCGCTCTATTATGAAAAACTCTTCATTTATAGCATTATCAGTCCAGTTAATTGAAGTACCTCCTGTTGGCAAACTTATATTGAGTTCAGTTGGCGTTCCATCTATAATAGATGATACAATGGAAGAATAGTCTGAAACTCCGTTAGGGTTGCTAGCTTGGGCACGGTATTCAACCGAAAAAGATGGTGGAAGTTTTTCGTCAGTAAATGACACTATATCCGTTGTAACAGAGTCAAACTTTACGAGCATTACATCCGCACCAAGCTTTCGTTCAATTATAAAAAACTCTTCATTATTAGATATATCTTCCCATAAGAGTTGAAGATGATCTATCTCATTAAGAGAAAGACTTTGAGGAGGGTTAGGAAGCCCTATATAAAAAGTAGAAGGATCAGAAAATAGAGATGCTTTGTATCCAGCATCAATAGATTGCACATATGCATAATATTGACCATTTTCAAGACCTTTAAATTGCCAGGTATTGGAAAGCCCCACATTTCCTTCCCATACCCTTTTTAGAAATCCAGATTCAAGATTAGCGTATGAAGAAAAAATAGTATTAGATTCTGCATCTTCAACATGAAGGTTATAGGTTAATGCATTGAAGTTTGTTTCATTATCAAAAGAGCTTTCCCAAGAAATATCTACGTTATTCATCTCAAATGAATTTGTTGTGAGGTTAGGTGGAGAGGTTGGTGGGGTATTAGGTGTTGCAAGATTATTTTTATAAATAATCAACTGAGGATTATTAACATCAACATAACCTGTTGTTAGAACGTCTAGATCACCATCATTATCATAATCTCCCCAGGATGCAGATCCGTATGCTAAATTTTGGAAATTTACTTCATCAAGATGGCTGAACTGGTCATTCCCATTATTAATCATGATTTCAAAAGACCATTCATTTGAAGATTCACCGTTAAAGAGCAAATCCAAATCACCGTCATTGTCATAATCACCCCATTGAACGGATCCGCTTCTTCCAACGTGTCCATTGAGTCCACTATTTTCTATTACAATTAGATCACCTCCGACATTTTTATATAACAGAGTAGTGTCTCTTAGGAATTCATTATATCCAGTAAGTATGACATCCAAATAGCCATCACTATTATAATCTCCAACATCTAGAGAGGTGTTTTGAAGCTGCTCTAATGCTATATTAGATAAAATAAAAGTGTTGTTTTCATTTAGGTATACATCTGTTCTTTGATAGGGAAAATCTCCATTATTACCCGAAATGATTAAATCTAAATCCATATCATTATCGATATCAAAAAGTTCCAAACCAGATAAGTAAGCACCACCTGTGATTGGAGAACTACTTATAAAATCATTGTTTTGATCTCTTGTGTAAAGAATGGTTTCAATATTAGGGTTTCCATCTACAAATCCATTAATGCCTGAAATAATGATATCTTCTTTTAAGTCATTGTTCCAATCTCTAGCTGTAACAGACGCATATGTTCCTCCAAGAAGAAAATCAATATTTGAATTTTGAATTTCAAAGGAAGTATTGTTATTTGAGTAAACACTTGTCGGGTCGCTTCCCGCTCCAATTTTTCTTCCATTTATTACCAAATCAATGAATTGATCTCCGTTCAAGTTCATTAATTCTAGTCCTGTTTCTGAATACCCTCCTAGTACCGTATATAATTCAAATGTGTCATTTCCATTATTTTGATAAATTCTTGTGTGAAGATCATTCGTATTAGATTGACCGGTTATAATAAAATCCAAGTCATTGTCATTGTCAAAATCAACCCAAACAACTTCCCCGTTGTAAACACCTTGAGCGTTATTTATTGCGATGGGAGTAAAATTCTGTCCGTAACTATTAGTTAAAACAGTACTTAGAAAGATTAAGGTTGATATTGTTCTTCTTTTCATATTTTGTTTGTGACATAAAGACTAACTAACTACGATACTCCATAAAATAAAAATACAGCAACGTATATATTTTACACCTAAAGATAATGATATATTCCTATAACCCAACCCACCAAACAGTAATTTAATTACTATAAAAAATAATGTTCTATTCTGTTTTATCCGAATAATAAACGGATAATCATAGTTAATTCGGTTTAAATGGTGTGCAGCACTACTTATAGGGAGGCCTTAACGCAAATCATTAGCGCTTAGTTGTTGTCCTCTGTAATGCTCATTGTTATTTTTCTTGTCCTGTAAATGTTATTTCTGGTTTGGTGTGATAATTATCCTTTTTCCAAAAACGCAGTAAAAAATCAATGTCATCTAAGTATGATTTACCAACACCATCATTAAAAAAAGGGAGTTCTGATTTACAATTATCAATACAGTACATTGCTAATTCTACTGATACGCTTTCATCCATCAGTACTCGTATAATGTGCTCTTCACTTTCCGATTCCTCAAAATATGGATTATTGGGTAATGGAAAAGCACTATTGGCAGCTAAGATCATTTCTACACCACTTTTAGGATTAAAGAAAACTAAAGCCGTCTCCGATACATCATCATATTTTACTGACTTATCTTCTGTTCCTATAAAGCCTTCGGCTCTTGCTCTTTGATTTGCCTCTTCATATTTTTTTGATGATAATTTTAAAGAAGCATTAAAATATTCCGTATAATTTTTAACAAAATCATCTACTTTTTCTGACGGTAAAAATGCTATTGGAGAGCCGTTATTATAATCTAAAAAAGCCTTGTATTGTTTTTCTAACACATCAAATACATCTTCTTTATTATCTAAAAAATTGACTTGCCTTCTGGATGCTATCGAATTTTTTTCGTCTAAAATTAAATCAGCATTAAAGGGTTGATGAAAAAAGATGCCCGAAAACCACCATTCGGTCTGCCATTGTGCAATGCCCATATACAATATAGTGTCTATTTTTTCTAGGGAATCTCCATGATCGAAAGATTTTTTAGTAAGGTTGAATTTTTTCCCCGAAGCTATGTGTTCAATAAAAACGTTTTTTTTGTCTTGTCCTTTGTAAAAAAAATAGCCTCTAATGCGGTTAGAAATATTTAAGAAATCCTTTTTAAGCGGATGATTTCCCCCTATTATATTGGCTGCCCACTCTTTAGCTGTTAAGCTTAATAAACGTGTATGCGTTTTGTGTAATGTATCATCTCTATTGTCATTCAAAAACATTTGAACGTTTTCTTTAACATCGGGATTATTTATTATTTCAAGTTCTTTCTCTTTAATAATTTGCGCAGTGTCGGGGTAAAATAAATACGATTGAAACAGCACTATATCATTTATGGCTCTGGCCTCATAAAAATCAGTTTCATCTTCACTTATTTGATAAAACTTCTTTAGATAATCGTTTTCTGGAGCGTAATCCCAAGATTTCTCGAAAAGAACCATTACTTTTTCTGCTGTTTCAAAAATGAAATCATTGAAAGGAGCAATAAATTTTTCCCCTTGTATGGTATTCATAAAATACCACATCAAAAAGCAAACATCTTGAAGATTTATTTCATCTTCAATGTACTCCTCTAAATAATAAAAAGGTAATTGCTTGTTATACAATTCTTTATGATTTTTTACAAATGAACTCCACAGATTCGTTTCCGAAATAATATCTTCAAAATAAGAAGTAAGAAAACAAGCCAATTTATTCATTTCTTGTGGTTGCAAATACGCCTGCAACACTAATGATTGGCTATTGGTGGAAATCGCTTCTTTCACTTCATTACTCAATTTTAGGTAATAAATATCTGTTGTGGTATGACTTTCGTAGGGTTTAAAATCTAACCACTGCTGTATGTATATTCTATTTTTCATGTTTTATTATACTAATAGCTAACTATAAATGGTTGCTAATTTTTATGTTTCGGGTTAAACGTAGCTTCTTATGTTGAAACCATTGCTCATCTCCCAAAACAATACATCAAACCTTAATAGTTATCTTTTATTTGTCATTATTTCCTTCAAGTTGCAAACTTGAAGGAACGGGGGCATGTTACAAAGTACAAACCTTCTTGATTATTAATCGTGTAGCTATTACTCATTTGTCTATCGATATTTTCTTAGCACAAAGTTAAAAATGATTATGCGTTACCACAAGTTTGTAACTTGTGGCTTATTGTAGCTTCTGATATTGAAACCTTTTCTCATGTCCCAAAACGATACATCAAACCTTAATAGTTGTCTTTTCTTTGCTTTATTTCCTCCAAGTTGCAAACTTGAAGGAACGGGTTGTTATCCAACAAATTCAATATGCAATAATCCTTTTCTACCGCTGTAATCTCTTGCACTACTATACAAATAGAGTTCAGCTTCATCTACTATGCCAGCTACAACAGGATTATGATGTATATAGTCGAGTTTCTGCTTGGTAAATTGATTTGTCAACAGCTCTTCGGCATGGTTATCTTGTTTCCAGAACTGATAGTTTTTATTATTGCTATTTTCTTTTCCTGCCTTAGAAAAAATATTGACCATCCACTCTTTTCTGCTTTCTGATGCTGACTTTATTGATTCAATTATTTTTTTGCTTGTATATTTTTTAAAATCTCTTAATATCCCTGATAAGTCACCATTGTTGGCACGTACAATCATATGCATGTGGTTACTCATGATACACCAGCTATAAATAATCAACCCTTTTTGCTGCTGACAATGTTCTAAACTTTCCAATAACATGTCACGATATCGTTGCCTAGTGAACACATCAACCCAATTTACCACAGTGCATGTTACAAAGTACAAACCTTCTTGATTATTAATCGTGTAGCTATTACTCATTTATCTATCGATGTTACCTTCTTAGCACAAAGTTAAAAATGATTATGCGTTACCACAAGTTTGTAACTTGTGGCTTATTGTAGCTTCTGATATTGAAACCTTTGCTCATGTCCCAAAACGATACATCAAACCTTAATAGTTGTCTTTTGTTTGTCATTATTTCCTCCAAGTTGCAAACTTGAAGGAACGGGC
>Ga0224506_10003289_pt1 | contig 10710 bp, 11 predicted proteins | sample SF_Jan12_sed_USG_2_FD_169108 | JGI IMG/M metagenome (GOLD analysis project Ga0224506, IMG submission 169108) | Sediment microbial communities from San Francisco Bay, California, United States - SF_Jan12_sed_USGS_8_1 | ecosystem: Environmental > Aquatic > Marine > Sediment | place: USA...
GAAAAATTGCCTTCAAACGACTTTTTCCTTTATATAAGAGGGAGCCCTCTTTCCGAGGCTACCGAAGGTCTGAATGGCTCCGGTTTGACCCACATCCCCCTGCTTACTTCAGAATCGCTCAGCTTGAGGGCCTCGAGGAACCTGAGAAAATCAAGCATACGTTTCTCAAGTCTATCAAGGACGCCCTCAAAGGTTTTCTTCGAGCATAACCTTGCCTGCGCGGGTGAACAACTCTATAAGATTCAGTAGCCTTAGTTGTGGAGATGCCCCCAGCAAAACCACTCTTTTTCCTAGTCAGGTAAGAAAAAAGCGCTCGCCTGAATTTACTGTTGCTGTTATATCACAGTCACATACATTTAAAAGCTCCACTCCAAATTAGAGGACCTCGCGCAATTCAACGGAAAGGAGGTGATGTTCCGTGGCTGAAAAAGCTAGGGTAACAGTAACACCGACAGCATGTGTATGTCACGACAGGGAGAAATACACAATTGAAGTGGAGCTTGCAGGCGTAGACAAGAAAAATATAGATTTTGAAATGTCGGACAGGAGCTTCTGCTTCAAGGCACCCAGAAACGATATGGAATATTTAGGTTGCTGGGTCCTCGCCCACGCCGTTCTTCCAGACAAGGCGAAAGCTACCTTCAAAAACGGACTGCTAATGGTAACGGCGCCGTTAGCGAGACCATTCAAAGGCGTAAAGGTACCGATAGAATAGATAATTCCAATAGGTTCTCTTGTGTGGGTAGCTTGGCGGCGTATGTTCAGGTGATCTTATTCTTTGTCAGAGATTCTGTTTTGGAACGAATTAGCTTTATGCAAATAACGGCCTAAAAGTCGGGACTTTACAGAGACGCATATCCCTGTTGAAATCCCTCTTTTTTCTCTTTGTTGTCTGCGGAAACTTAGAAAAGATGAAAATCGTCGTACTCGTCCTTATTTGCGCTTTTATTTTGGCGCTTAATTTTAGCGTCTTATTGCGTGCACTACGTTATCTTGGGGTTTAGAACGAAGTCTGCAAGAAAAGAACGGATGTTTAAAATGATTGGTTACTCTTGGTACATACGCACTTGTCTTATTCTTGTTTCGCTAGGAAGCCCCTAATTTCTTCGTAGCCTTTGAGATATTTGGAGCCCTTACGAGTTGTCTTGTAAATGGTTTTTTGTCCCATTTTCTTAGTTTTGAGGAGGCCTAGCTCAAGAAGGAGGGATAAGTATTCGTTCAGTTGCGCAAAGCTTAGGTTCGCTTTGTACATGACTTGGGTTTTGAGGGCGCCGTCTACAGTCACTTCTAAAACCTCTGCCATTATGTGTAGGCGATCTCTGCGTTTACGCGTGTTCATCAGGTCTATTCCGACCAACCCAAATCCTCGCTAAGCCTGTTCTATAATGTTCATCTATAGGATTAGTTAACATCAGGAACTAAAAGGAGTGTTCCTAAGGGGAAAATATTCTAAAACACGGAATATGGTTGTGGACATGGCTTGGGAGCGGTGTCGTATGCCTGAGCGATTTCCTAGTCTGGGCAACCCAATATGGAATACATCCATTTTTCTTTGGTCAAGAAATCTTTAGACAAAGTAGGAAAAACGGAAGATTGTTCTATAAATTGTGCGCTATGGTTTGAGAAGCTCTCTGATGGTTTTGTAGTGTGTCCTTTCGAACTTTGCCAGAGTTTGGAAGAGGTCCTTTCCTTTCACGTCTTTTATCTTTTGAGACATTCTATGGTAGTATTCTTCAGATTTTCTCTCGGCGCTCATTGCGGCTAATAGTATATCCTTATCAGAGGATGTTGCTTTAATTTTGGGTTCTGTCTGCTTTCCTTCAAAGAGTCGGGGTTTTCCCATTTCTCTCGGGGTAATTTCCTCTATTTCGATCCATTTGTTGCTGGCTTCAAGGTTTCTCTTTACGCGTTCAAGCATTTTCAGGTGTGAAAGCTCCTCGTTTGCCAGAAAGCTGAGGAGTATCTTTCCGTTCAGGTTCTTCATCTCATTAGACTTGGTCTGATAATAGTTTCTGCTCTTCATCTCCAGCTCGATGGCTATGGTTAAACCTCTTACGATGTTCAAATCCTTAGACTTGAGATACTCATCGAACATTCTAAAAGTATCTTCCAAGTTATCCCTCACAATTGACCGTATGGAGAATGCGAAGACGGTTAAATAACTGTTTCCGCTTAGTCAATACCACTAAAAACCTGCTTTTATGAGGTTTCGCGGTTTCATAAACTCTCTGAGTAAGACGGTTGCGTAAGAACCTCGGTGCAAGGTGAAGCTCAAATCCATCTTTCGCTTTCGAGGACTCTCTGAATCTCTGGATGTTTCTTCCACAGAAAAGTCTGTTATGGAGGCTAGGATTGTCCGGACGACTCCCGGCGCGCTTGTTTCTGGAATGGATGAAACGTAGAAATCTTGAGGAGCCACATTTTCGGCTTCGAGGATTTCTCTTTCGATTTCGCCTTGCACTCCATCGGAGGGTTGCTGTTTGTAGCCTACGAGAGGAATGGCAACTCTCATTCCATCCTCTTCACACGCTTTCTTGACAGTTGAAATTGATTGAGAGGTCACTTGAGCGAATTTTGTTGTTGGAAGCCCATGGCTGTCCATATGCACCGCGTAGTCTCCAACCTGAGGCTCGTTAAGACCAACACCTAGCTTCATTCTTTGACTGAGAAACTTGTTGAAGAGGAAGGACTGGTAGGCTTGGATTAGAAGTCTGCGCAGCTTTAGGGGTAGAGTTCGGAATGCACCTAAAAAGTCTCCGGGTTGTCTTGTTAAGTGGGTAAGCATGAGGCGTTCGTACCTGAGAAAGGTTGGAAAGATGCGAAGCGCCTCCTTGAAGTCTTGCGTGTCCCGGAGTTGTTGTCGAGCCTCTCTAGATTCGGGATGTTCGTGGGGGCTTGGCTGGGAGAGGTAGGTAAGTGCCGCCTCTTCTAGGTTGCCTCGCACCAGACACCCGCCCACCAGATGTGTCAACGGTCGAATGGTGCCGAAGCGTTGATGCCCAAAGAAGTTGGGAAACCCTCCTAAGCTGGATAGCTCGCTCTGGACGTTTTTGACTCTTCTTTCTGTCAGGGAAGAAGAATGGGAGATCGCACGGATTAGTGTGTGAAATTTGTTTCCAAAGAGGAGGCGAGAGTAAACCTTTTCATTGGAAAATCTCATTGGACGAAGCTCTATGTCCTTGATTTTAACCCTTGAAACTCGCTCAGGGCTGACTCCTCTGATGCTGATGTGCTGGGCGGTGAGAGCCTTGGCGTCCTTTATTCCCGCTATTTGGACACGCTTGTGGCTTATACCCATGCGCCTCGCAACCTTCCTGACCGCGCGGAGGGTGTCCCAGTCTCGCTTAACCAGTACACAAATTAGGTAGTGACCTTCTCCAATCGGCTGCGGAGTTTCAGCTGGTTGAACCTCGGCTTTAGATCCGTCCGCCATAATTTCCTCAACCACAAAGTCCTCTGGGAACCAGCGGATTTTCCCACTGATCCCAAGAGACTTAGAAGCGTAGGTTTCTATGCCAAGCATCCTCTCCAGCCTAGGAACCCTCAAAAGAATCGCCACTCAGAAGAGATTCAGATCGCCTGTTATCTTGTCCACCTGATCAGAGGGTGCTGGTCCGATTCCTAGGCAGGTTATTGTTCCCGGTGGAAGCTCGGTTAAACCTCTATCGGTAATCAGGGCAGAAGGTAGCTCTAACTTCTCAGTTTTTTTCTCTAGCTCCAAAAGCTCCTGTTCAGACTCAGCTCTCACAGCTATTTTGCATTGCCCCTCCTCTATCCAAGCTTTCCACCATTCACGACATCGTTTCCTAGCTTCTTCAGCGGCGGAAACCGCTGCGTGCCCAGCTTGAGCCGCTATCTTACCCTTACTCATCTTGAGGTCAACCCGCAGAACAATGACCTGCTTATATTTAAACTCGGACATGCTAGGTCTGCAACCTCAACTATTCTATAACGATATGATATAAAGAATACTTTAATTTATCATGCAAAGAAGTGTTGACTTCTCTTTCTCTTTCCGCGCGCAACGTGTTTAAGGGGAAGAAGCCTTAAGTCATGAGGGCTTTGAGGGTGCGGTAGGCATCTAGGAATTCGAGTCCCTTCGCCGTAGTTTTATAGAGGTCTGGGTTGAATGTCAAGAGTTCCATGCCCAAAAGAAGTTTCAAGTAAACTTGAAGTTGCATGTGGCTGAGATTACATCTATACAAGATGCGAGTTTTCCTTGCGCCTTTACGTGCCTCGTTCAAAATACTTGCCACAATATCGATGTCACTTCTTTTTCGAAACCTAAGAGACGAACTTGACTTTGCCTCAAGCTTGCTTTGCATCAAGAACCCAGACGAATTATTTTCGGAGGTAATATGTTACGTTGAAAGAAAGCTCATAAAAGATTTGTTGTACAACGCATGCAACGAGATGTTCTGAATTTATCAAACGACGTGGTTACTTCTAATACAGACTCCGGGTTCATATGTGTTAAATATAACCCCAAAATTTCTTTCTAACAAAATGTCGTCTTAGAGGGTGAATTGTGGATTTGGATGGGACCCTTATTAGGAACTTGAAAAATGAAATGCGTGGAATAAAACGACGGATAGATAAAGAAAAAGATCTGGCAAAGAAAGCTGAGATGGTCAAAGCCTATCGCAAAATGTCTAAAGCGTTACGTTGAAACGTTCATTGAGTCTGCGTACGCGACCCTGCTAGCGCCAAGCTACAGAGATGAATCATTGCTTGGAAAAAGAATTCTTCAACAAGTGAAAACGCTTTTGGCTTATGTCTCGTTGTTTTACTTCCCTATCCACCAAAAGGCAAGTTGCGATAGATATCGGAGCAAGTTTAAAGTAGTTCTAGTAGTCTGGATGTATTTTATGAACGAGCGTAGGAAAACCTTACTAATCTTCGCAGCACTTTTTCTTTGTATTTTTCTTCCACCCGTTACAACTGTGCCCCTTACTGCGCAAGAGACTACGCTTGTTATTAGAGACGTGTTCATTCAGACCTCTGTTGCATATTTGTGGCTTAGCCCAGTGATTCATGTTGCTACCATTATACTTCTTATTGCCCTTTATCGATATGGACCGAAAATGGGGAGAGTTGTTGACGCGTACTTCGGAATTCTTTTTCTCTTCTTCGCCTTCAGTAATCACATAGCTATGACCGAAAACTATGGGCTTGTTGTTATAACAGGTAACCTAGTTCCTGTTTTCATTGTAGGCTTGTTCTGGATGTGGGAAGTGTTCAAACCTCGGAACGAATATGTTTTCCAGAGACTTCAAGTGTGGAGATACTGGGTGGTGCCTTTTGCCATCTTAGCGTTCTGGTCTCCGATAAACGCTGACTTGAGTCCAAACTTTAGTCCTCTCCTACTACTCACATCATCCTTTGGTGTGATGTTCTGTCCCACTACACCAGTGGTGATCGCCATTTTGACTTTAATATATCCCAGTGTAAACATGCATCTTCTCAGGGTCACAAGCTTCGTTGGCGCACTCATAGGTCTTTTCAACGCTATGTCCTTGTTCATAATGCCGGGCTATACCCTCTGGAATTTAATCCTTCACACGCCCCTCATATTCATCTCCCTCTATGGCTTACTAATCACGAGAATATTGAAGAAAAACTATCTACCATCTCCATAGATTTGCGCATGTAAAAAGTGAGAGTTTGCGAGAGATATCTCCAGACCGCACGAAAGAATTCCTATTTGCTGAATTTTTATCTTTTCTCCACGGTGCGTGGGCACGAGAAACGAAAGCAGAGACGAATATTACATAAAACAGTAACAGAAAACTGTCACATACGTACATAAATATTAATATCCGCTCTGTTAGACGATGCACCATATATCCGTATTGGATGTATCCCATATATATATCGGGTGCGTTATATGCAATATATGAAAGAAAAGGAGGAGAAAAACACTGAGACAATTGAGATACGTTCTGCTGCTAAGTGTTCTAGCGACCTCGTTCTTCGCTTCGATGGGGTTCATTAAGCCTGCACAAGCTGAGATTGGCCCCAATCATCAAATAAGTGTTAAATACACGGCAGCGAAAGTTCACAACGACCATGACACAGACTTTATTTGGAAAAATTATGGCGAGTGGAAGTTTGGATTACGCACGGAGTTGGAGTCACAATACACCGAAGTTCCGACTAACTATTGGTCAGTCGACAGTGGAGACACAGTTAATTTTCCCGATATAGCCAAAATTTGGTTGGCTGGTAACGGCACATGGTTTAGAATGCGTGCTCAAGAATACGATGCAATAATTGATGTTGATGGTCAAATCATAGAGCCAACATGGGTGGATTACACTTCCGAAATTCAGATTGATGTAGAGTTCGAAACTGTTAACGATTGGATTAGTCGGTCCGCCAAGCAAGGCGATGTTACACACTACTACGAATACTACATCGAAAACAAAAATCCTACTGTCACTCAATTAATATGCTATGGTGCCCTTTGGGGAATGCCAGTTTATTTAGACGGCATTGGTCTTGACCCAGAGGGAGATAGCATGACTTGTGAATGGACATTCGGAGACGGAGCAACCAGTACGGAATGGGACCCCGACCACACTTATGCAGATGTTGGAACATACACTGTAAGTTTCAGAGTGAAAGACCATTTCGGTGCGTATAGTGATTTTAGTTACGCCACCGTCAAAGTTCTTCCATACGTTGCTATAGATGAAGCATTTGTAAGTGATAACAGGTGTGATATTGACAGTCTTCAGACAGTGGATTTCCACGCAAAGTGGGCACACAACGATTCCGACGTAATTGGAGGAAGCGTCTACGTTAATCAAACCGAATACGTTACAAACGCGACTGGATGGATAACCTTCGATGTTACAGACAATACTGTAGGTGAAAACACATGGACTGTTACAGGAGTGAATGCTTCAGGCGTAATAGACTACAAACAGCTTGTAAGCGATCCTTCCATAATTTGGGACAAAGTGGACGTCACACTCTTAGTCACAGACGGTGCAATCGAAGTAACTGGCACTGCCTCTATAACTCACACTGCTGCATATCAATACGATGGAGCGGACTTTGACGGAACAATAACGCTAAACGATACCTTAACGAAATCTTCTGCTGGAACATACTACTACACGACCCAAAGCATCAGTGGCGACACCTACGGCATAACAGCTTTTGAAAGCAACACCGTTGCGGTCACGTTTGTTGACACGGAATCTCCGGTGGCAAACGCTGGTTCTGACCGAACAGTTGACGAAGACACGCCAGTGACTTTGGATGGGTCATCCTCGACAGACAACGGTGACATAACAGCCTACACATGGACATTTACAGACGCAACCACAAAGACGTTAACAGGAGAAAAACCAACCTACACATTCAACACGCCCGGCGTCTACACAATCACCCTAAACGTGACAGATACAGGTGGAAACTGGGCGACAGACACTGTCACCATAACAGTTTTAGACGTCACCGCTCCCGTGGCTGATGCAGGGTCCGACCAGAAAGTCAAAGTAGACACAAGCGTAAGTTTTGATGCAAGCAATTCTACAGACAACGTGGCTATCGTCAGCTACGAATGGGACTTCGGAGACGAAACCAACGGAACCGGCAAAACCACAACCCACACCTACACAGAACCCGGAGCCTACAATATCACCTTAACAGTGAAGGATGCGGCGGGCAACAGCGACACAGATTCCATCACCGTCACAGTTGAAGCAACTCCCATCGCATTCCCATGGTGGATCTTGGGCGTCGTAGGCGCTGTAATAGCAGCAGGAATAGTCGCGACGTTACTTCTTTGGAGACGCAAAGCCCCTAAAGGTCCATAGACCAGCGTAAAGTTCAGATCCAACGACAATCAACTTTCTCTCTTTTTTTGCAAAAAATCAAATGCTTGCGCATTATGCTATCGGCGTTGGTATCCACCACTCTTCCCCGCGGACGGTAGTAACGTACTCCGGCCATCTAAGATCAATAGGAGGTTTGAAATCTGAGGGTAGGAGCGGTGCAACCCACTTGGAGCCTCCAACGCCGCCTCCGGTCCTCTCTTTGAACTCCGTTTTCGCCTTCTTTAGCTTCTCGGGTTGGGTGAGCAGATCTACAAGCGTGGCTCCAATAGTCTTGCCAGCTGTGAAAATCATGGGGTCAACAGTGCTCCGTATGCCGCTCATGGCGTTCCAAGTCCAGGCGGGATAAGCGAAGCCTGAAACGGGCTTCAGTTCGGCCATGGCTGTGTAGAGTCTCACGGTGGGAGCGTGCCACGTGTATTCCACGTAGTCATCCGAGGTGAAGTTGAGCTGCCAGGAGGGAAGGCCTTTTCTGATCTCTGCTTCAGTCCGTTGGGGTGGTGTCAATGTTTGACAAGCTTCGGTGAAGGGCTCTTCCATGGGCTCAATGCCGAGATTCTTCTGAATCTGTCTGCCCACTTTCTTGGCTTCCTCCCCGTACTCTGGAGGACCGACGAGTTCGAGGTTCTTGTATGTGATTTCTGCCATGGCGTGGTTTGTCAAGCCTACTCGCGTCTTTGTAATCCAGCGAGTTGAAAGGTTGCAGCCCGTTACTTCGGCCACGTGTTTGGCGTTGTTCCGCAACACCTTGTAGATCTGTTGCTGCATGAGGAGGGTTGGGGAGCGCCAACAGTACTGGATCTGACTGATACGCGGTGGCTCGTTATCTGAGGTGCACTGTCCCGCGATCATGATGAACTCGTTCAGCGACCACAAGCCAGTGTGGGGCAGCATGGCCTCCTTTGTGTATTTTGTAATGGTGTACATCATGCAGACGGCGTCGATGGCGGCTGGACACCTAGCCGCGGCGTGAGGATGTCCCGGGTAAGCAAGCAGTTCTTCTCCAACCCACTTCTCGGGATCCATACACTCGAAGGTGAACACAATGCTCCAGTAGGACCCGCATTGTATATCCCAAAGTGCGGTGTTGTGCCTTTTGCTGTAACCCGGGTGGTAGCTTATGAAAGCGTCAAAGTCGTCGTAATAGCCTTTCGCGGCGTGGACAGGCTTGGAACCGCAAACCTTCTCAGCCGGCTCACCAAAGAGCTTTAATGTTCCTTTCAGGTTGTGCTTCACCATGGCCTCCTTGGCGGCCAGAACGCCAGCGAGAGCGGCTACGCCTAAGCCGGAATGTGGATCAGTGTGTCCTGGAGCCCAAGGATGGAAACCGTCTCGCGGAGCCCTGTAGGGCACGGCCTTCTGGGAGTTGCTTGGCACCGCATCGTATTCAGCATAGGTTCCTAGGACTGGTTTACCCTCGCCCCAAGTGGCTAGGAAGGCGGTGGGCATGCCACCTGTTCCCTCCACAGTCTCGAAGCCCTCTTGCCTCAGAAAGTTGCAGTAGGCCTTGGCCGACTTGTACTCGCGCCAAGCCGTTTCAGCGTAGTTCCATATGAGCTGATGGAAATCAGAAATTTTCTTCTCGTTGGCAGAAACCCAATCAATCGAGGTTCTCTTCTCCTTGGAAATCTCGCTCATTTTCATACTTCTCCTCGAAAATGCGTATGGATGCTCTTCGCTTATATAATGCACGCGAACTAGCTACCAACAACAAAAATGGGGGTTTGCGGGGAATGTCTCTACTGCAAGCAGATTAATTCCAATATGCTAGCTCTTGGGCAAATCCGCAAGCTTTTGCTATTTCCGTTTTCTGAAGATTTTCACTCCGTCCATATCCGTTGCGTAAAGCGATTCAAATGTTAATCCGTTGTTGCAGAAACATTTCACATGTTGTCTGGTGAGGTGAGCGAGGAAAAAAATGAGTAGAGCGCTATTATGAGCGCTGTTGGGTGTTGAAAAACACGAACCAGCGACTTCCCCTGAAAGTCCAAGTCCCCAATTTCTTCAAGGATTCTACCCACCCCAAATTTAGAGCATAACCCAATGATCCTGTCAATCCTGTCATCGGGCAAACGGTTCAGCATTTTACGGAGTTGACGCATCGCCGACAAGTCAAATCCTATCAGTTCCCTCCATCGAGACTGATACCGCGACAAAAAGCCCGCAGAAAAATCGTTGCTCTCAAGCGCTTCATAAGCAACCTCACCCGCAATCCTAGAACACAACAACCCGAAGACGATACCGCCCCCAGTAGTAGGTTTCACCTGCGAAGCAGCATCCCCCACAACAAGAAGTCCGTTCCAGTACGTCCTGGGAATCGCCCCTCCAAGCGTAATGGGATGAAGAGAGAAGGCGGTGACTCTGCTACTTGCCAGTTTCTTGGAAGCCACAGGATGATTACGCATTAATCGATTTAGATATTCTCTAGGGTCGCCAAACTTCGTGGCCAGACCCACCTTAGCCGAGCCATCACTCCTAGGAATGATCCAAGCGAAAAAGCCCGGAGCATATCTCCTGCCAAGATACACCTCAACCCGATCCATATCCACCCCCTTCACCATATCCACCTCCGCTTGGATAGCGTGCACGACCATGGACCTATCCAGCGTTTGCAGTCCAATCTTCTTCAATAAAGCCGACGAACATCCCTCAGCATCTATCACAAGGCTGGACGCCAAAGTTTCCCTAGTCCCTTTCCTCCCAACTACAACTCCCTTAACAAAATTGGAATCTACGAGAAAAGATTCTGCCCTCGACTTCAAGAGGAACCGCACTCCAGCCCTCTCGGCAACATCCGCAACATGTTTATCCAAAAGTTCCCTGTTTAAAACGCAAGTCACAGGAGAAGAGCATTCAATTACAA
>Ga0224506_10003290_pt1 | contig 10706 bp, 10 predicted proteins | sample SF_Jan12_sed_USG_2_FD_169108 | JGI IMG/M metagenome (GOLD analysis project Ga0224506, IMG submission 169108) | Sediment microbial communities from San Francisco Bay, California, United States - SF_Jan12_sed_USGS_8_1 | ecosystem: Environmental > Aquatic > Marine > Sediment | place: USA...
CCTTCACTGAAGCAACATTCCTCGACATTGGTATACTCTTTGCCGTTCAGCCGTAGACCTCAATGTAGTCGTGTCCTTTTTAATTAGCTACGCTATTTTTTTGCCGGTCGGCGTTTATTTTTTTTTTGCTTCTTAATTAACACTCTCATTCGTAGCTCCTCAATAGTAGGCGTACCGGGAATATGAGAGGTCACATCGTTGCTAATAACATTTTTATTGGAAATAGAATTATCACTCATATATTTACACTTTTTTTTATGTATTGATTATTTTTAATATTATTTAAGTAAATTTAAATAAAAATAATACATAACAGTATCCGTAATAATACTTATTGTGAATTCTAATATTTTAAGAGCTTAATTTGATATTAAAAATGTAGAGGATTGATAATGATACCTGACAGTACATAAGTAATTCATACTGATGATTTATAGAATTTAGATCTATCCCATATTATTCATATTAAATTATTCCGCCCCCTTTAACATAAAGAGGCGTTGTATAATAAATAGCTTTAAATTTATTTAAGTCATTAAATATTATGCTCGGCAAGTAAAAAATCAGCAATTTGATCTAATTCCTTATCATATGCATCTGCATTCCTAATTCCTGCATCACGTAAATTTTCTAAATTCTCAGCTGTCGCATTATCCAATGAAGAGTCTGCACCATATAAATCTGGCTGAATTCTAAAAAATTTTGATTTTTTAACAGTAGAAGCTATCTGCTTTAAATAATATTCTGTCATCTGCGGTCCACCCTCTAGTGCAATATCAATCGAAGGCTTAGCCCAACCAAGCGGTCCCCAATCCTTAATTTCAGAATAAGAATAACTTTTAAGTTGTTTACCCGTACCAAGAGAAACAATGACCATATCTTTAATGCCCTTAACGTCATCAAATTTGATTGCTTCTGAATATGCACACAAAGCGGGATCATTTGCCACCATACCGCCATCAACGAGCACATACTTTTGCCTTAAAGGTGATAATGAATAAATACGGGCAGCTTCGAAATAAGTGGGTGCAGCGGTACTTCCCCTAAGAAGATCACGAACCAGAAAATCTCTATTTTTTTCTATAGCGGTATGTTGTTTAAAAATAACGGGGATACGTCGTTTGACATCATAAGAAACCAGGCAGGTAGGTTTTAGTAATTCACTTAACTTTAAATCACCAAAAGCACTTTTCAATACTCTTTCAAGTTCTGATGCTGAAAACTTTTCATCATTTATGCCGCCTAATGTGCTTAGCGTTCGCCAAAATCCAACATCAAAGATTTCATCGCCATCTTCAAGATAAAAGTCAACCGCCTCCTGTGCAGAGAATTTTGGTCTTCCGTTTTCGTCTGGACAGACATAGGCTGCACTCAGAATAGCGCCCGTGCTAGTCCCTGCCACGAGATCAAAATAATCCCCAATTCTGGCATTGGGATCACCAGATTTTTTTTTCAACTTTTCTTCAAGTGATACTAAAATTTGGCCAGGCAGTATTCCTCTTATCCCGCCTCCATCAATAGACAGTATTCTCATTGCCATTTGTTACGCTCCCTGTTTACAATTTATAAACACAATATACAACGCCACAACGGGGCCATATTCATGCCATTGTTAATAAAACATAATATTAAAGCTTAAGCGTTAATGACTGATTGTCAAGTTATCGAATGCGAGGGTACTAAACACCGGAAATGCGCGTACTAAAAGGGGCTGCCTTCTATTTACTTTTAAACTACGAAGACTCAGCAGAAATAATCACTTCATATTGTTCAAGACCACCACCGTCTAAAAACGCATCTTTGTTCATCGGGTTTTGATGAGCGATCTTAAAGTCATCACTCCCCACCCAGTTTTTAAATGCGTGTTCATCTACCCACTGCGTTAAAACAACGTAGGGAGTATTATCGGACTTTGGCTTTAAAACCTGCATACTGACAAACCCGGGTTGTTTGTCAATTTGACCTGCACGTTCCTTAAATCGTTTTTCAAATTCATCATTAAAAGCGGGTTTAAGAAATACTCTATTTGCAACGATAAAGCTCATCATGTTCTCCAGCTAATATAATGATGTTACTTATTTATAAAAGGCTTCAACCGTGCCTTTTAACTTAATCAGAAGCGGCTGTCCGCGGCGGTCCAACGCTTTAGGTGAAGGGACTTTTACCCAACCTTCACTGATGCAATATTCCTCGACATTAGTATACTCTTTGCCGTTCAGCCGAATACCAATCGTGTGCTCGAAAATGTCTTCATCATGATGTGGGCTACGGGGATCACCCGAAAGGCGATCCGGTAAAGTGGGTAAAGATTTAGCATCGTTCATGTCAGTAACCTAAATTAAATAGAAAGTGCGTTATTGTAGGCAATCTAGACGTACTGCTCAAGAATTACACTAGAGTAATATTACATTTAGCTTACCTTTAATTTCGAGTGTTCAAGGATTATCGGTAACTGCTCCTGCGCCCATGTAGTCGTGTCCCCTTTAATCCTCTTTGGCTAAAATCCGAGAGGCAATATTACTGGCCGACGAATATCACCACCATTACCGGTGATGTCTATTTTAATATTTTTGCTATATTGAAGATGAATTACAATATTGTTCATTAACTTGTATTCCTGTTTAAGCAATGGCAAATCTCGTTCAGGTTTACCTTCATAGGTAACTATAGCTTTTTCAGCAGGACAATATGTCCAATCCCATTCTGTTTCCAAGAAATGAAAAGCGCCTATATATGTAGCGGCCTTATATTTAATACTAAATGACAGTAAATCAGTAATTGGTGAACTTAAAAAATATGCGCCATTCTTTATGTTCCATTTTGAAACTGTGTACTCACCTACTGGGAGATCAACAGCAAACACTCTACCACTAGCGCCCATTTCTTTTCCCGGTGCTGAAAATACAGATCCTGACGTTAATGCAAACTGCTCTTCAGTCTTAGTGTTGGTTACACCTATGACATACATTGCTTGGCAATCAGGCGAATGCCCCTGATAGGTAATTGAACCAACAGCAAGTCCTCTATGTAACTCTTCACTAAACTTATAATCACGAGAAATATTTGTAGAACAACCGAAAATGAACAATGACATTGAAAACAATATTATCACAGGAAGTTTATTCACAATCGCCTCAATATATATAGTTTAAAGAGCGCTGCCCCTTTAATGATAAAACTATAACAAAATAATGCAACTGGCTAAAAATTAAATGACCAGAACAAACAAAGTGCGTTAAGAGAATACTGACGAAACGCATAGCGGTTCATTAAGCGCACTCCGACCCTTTTAATTTACTGACCCCGTTTTTATTGTTCAGTTAATACTATTTATTGCCTTTCGTGCGAAAAGGATAAATAAGTTGCCCCATATACGTTTCGGGTATTCGAGTGTTTCTTGTTCCGTAATTTTTTGGCCAGTGATCTGGTTGGTAAACGGTACCAAATAATATATCCCACATAGGTAGAAACTGTGCAAAGTTTTTATCAATGCATCCTTCATCACTCGTATGATGCCAATGATGATACTCAGGTGTTGATAAGAGCCAACGTAAATATGGAAAACGCCATCGTACATTAGCATGAATAAAAACAGCATGAAAAGATACAAAGATCAGGTATGCATAAAGTGCTGAAGGGGAAAAGCCGAGCAAGAATACGGGTGTAAATGCCACAGCTCGTGTAATAACAGCATCTACAATATGTATTCGTGAACCCGCAAGCCAATCCATTTTCTCACTTGAATGATGTATCGCATGAAAATTCCAAAGCCAGGGAATTTCATGAAACATTCGATGAATCCAATACGTTGCCAGGTCAACTAAAAATATCATTTCAATAAATTGTAACCACAGAGGTTGAGCCTGAACCATTTTCTGAAAGTCTAATTGAAGTGCCCATGAAAGAAGTACTTGCACAGGTATCAATGCAGCAAAAGATAATAATTGCACTCCAGCATGACTAACAAAAAAATGCTTAAGATCTGTTTGCCATCCATGTCTAAAAACAGGTTGTGCGTGTAACGGAAATAAACCTTCTATGGGAATAAAAATAAGACCTAACACTAAAAGTTCGAGTACAAAATAATCCAGACCAGCCGAAATAGAGCGTGAACCCGAATTTAAAACAGGTTCCACTTCTGCGCCACCTAACACTAATGCAATAAAGCCAAGCGCAATACCAAGTAAGCCGCGACGATTAGGACGAGAAAATAAAACACCAATCGCACCCAGAATAAAAGTTGCTAAAATATTAAGTTGTAAAATACCACGGAATAAATCAATATTTGCTTCATATATTGGCAACGCATCTTTTGTAACCAGGATATCAGGGAATAAAAAACAAAATTCTCCAAGCACACAAAGCATACCCAGTAATCCTGAGGTAAGCCCGGCACGTTTTCCTATTGCAATACGAAGATTAGAAGTCAACACCATAACTTAAGTATTGCATTAAATAAGCGATTCAACCAACCATTGGATATACAAAATAATCGAAAGAGATCGGCGTGATTAAAATTTAATCCCCCCTCATTTTAATTAACGACTTTAATTGAGTTACTAATCACTTTTCAATCCCGTACTTCCCTGTGATTTTAGCTAATAATAAAATCGCAATAACAAAAGGAATATAAGCATGCGCAAACTCATAGCCTTACTCACTTTCAGTTTATTTAGCTTGTCTGTTTTTGCCGATATCAAAACTGAAGAAATTAAATATACCGTCAATGGCAAAGAGTTTACCGGCTACATGGCCTATGACGAATCTAAAAAGAAACGTCCCGGTGTACTGGTTATCCACGAATGGTGGGGGCACAACGACTATGCTCGTAAACGCGCAAGAATGTTAGCCAAACTTGGATACACTGCATTTGCTCTGGATATGTATGGCACTGGAGTAAAGGCAGAGCACCCCGAAGACGCCAAGAAATTCATGAATGCGACTTTTGCTGATTTTGCAGGTCTTAAAGCCAAATTTCAGGCAGCACATAGCCTGCTAAAAAACCACAAAACTGTCGATGCCAGTAAAACTGCAACCATTGGCTATTGCATGGGAGGTGGAATTAATCTGGCCATGGCAAGAACGGGTGAAAACTTAAATGGATTTATTGTTGTCCATGGCAGCCTGGGAACCAAAACACCGGTTAAACAAGGTGACATCAAAGGTAAAATCCTGGTACTTAATGGTGCCGCTGATCCTTTCGTACCCGCTGAACAGGTTGCGGCTTTTGAAAAGGAAATGAAGACAGCAAAAGTTGAATACAAACTCGTTAATTATAAAGATGCCAAACATGCTTTCAGTAATCCAGGTGCTACTGAAAAAGGCAAAAAGTTCAACATCCCACTGGCTTATAACAAGAAAGCAGATAAAGCATCATGGAAAGAAGTTAAGAAATTCCTCAAGAAAATTTTCTAGCAAGATAGAGGGGCACAGAGCAATCGTTTCTAATATTAGAGAATATTGTTCTCTGACCCCATTTATTTGCCATTTATTAAGTGAACTGCATCACAAAAAAAAATTAAAGAAACCCGTCTTTGTTGCGATATATTTAAAAGGATTATTCAATTATTTTACTAACTTAAAGCATACCCGCCTTTAAATTAATGTCACAAACGGTTATATCAAAATTCTGATAAACATGGAGTTCAGATGAAAAAATTATTACTCGCACTTTCAGTATTGATTCCTCAATCAATTTTTGCAGTAGAGCTTGAGCAGGCAGCCCTGGATAGAATATTCGAATCGAATTACGAGGTTGTGATAGCAAAACCAACAAGGGAAACAGTTACTTACGAAAAAAAACTGCCACTACACCTGCTTCCTTTCCAGTACCGTAATGATAAATATTATTCAGTTGGCAGTGCCTTTCGTATTAAGGGCGATAAATTCGTTTCAGCCGCGCATGTTTTTAGCTTAGGTCAGGACAGTCAGAATAAAAATATTAACCTCCGCGACGACAAAGGCAAAATATACCCGATTGATAAAATCTACAAGTATTCCAAATCAAAAGATTTTGTCGTCTTTACCGTCAAAGGTGTTAAACCGGGTAAGGGACTAAAAATCAACACGCAGTATTCCAGGAACAAAAAGGTCAACGCCGTGGGAAATGCACTTGGTGAAGGTGTCGTGATTCGTGATGGTTTGTATACATCCGATACTCCGGAGTCCATTTCAGGTGAATGGAACTGGATACGATTCTCGGCAGCAGCATCACCAGGAAATAGCGGTGGACCACTAATTGATGACAAAGGCAATGTAATCGGGATTATCCTGCGCAAATCAAAAAGCGAAAACTTAAATTATGCCCTTCCAATGAAAGAAGCCATAAACTTTGAGCAGGTAGCAGATATGAGCTCGAAAACCATGGTTTATCGAATTGACTATTCTGATGACACCTCAACCTTTAGTTATAAACGTCGCTATAACTTACCAATGGATATAGCGAAGCTGGATAAACTTATGCAAAAAGACTTGCATAAGATATATGTAAAATCTTCAAAAGACTTTCTGAAAGAACATGATAAAAATCTCTTTCCAAAAGGAGAAGGTTCAAAGCCCATACTGTATAACCGTTTTACCGCATCATCCCCCAGGATCATACAGAAAGGTACTGACGGTATCTGGGATATGTACAAGCCGAAAGAATTAAAGACAGCGGATACCGGAAATAACGGCAGAATTAGTTTTGGTAAGATGGGGAATTTTTATTATCTAAAAATTAAACGTCCAGATAATGTGAAAAAAGACAGGTATTATTCAGACTCCAAATTACTGATGGATCAAATTCTTAATGGTATTAACTTCAACCGATATGTTAGTTCTCAAGCGGTTAAGGTCACATCCGCAGGTAAATCGAGTGAAAGTTACACTGAAACAGATAATTATGGCCGTAAATGGCAAGTAGGTAAGTGGTTATTTGGTTTTAGTGACCAGAAATTCGTACTTTATGCACTGCCAACCCCAGATGGCTATGTAGGCATGCTTTCCATCACCAACACCGGATATGCTGACATGATGGAGATTGATATGAAAATTATCATTAACAATCTTTATTATAGTTATTATGGCACGCTGGAAGACTGGGAATACTTTATTAAGAACAAAGAACTGGCACCTGATTACATTAAACATGTATCACTCGACACCGACAAGAAAAGCTACATAAAATATAAAGATAAGAATTTCAATCTTAGCGTTGATAAGAAAACAATGAAAATCACCAAAGAAAGTGATTTAGAACTTCGTTTCTCTTATTTTCAAAAAAATGGAAAAGTTGTATGGGAACCAGCAATGATTGTTGTTAGTGAGAGTAAAAATTCCTATGACTATGCTTCGTTTAGTTTAAATCGCAAACCACCCAAATCGCTAAATGAACGTTATATTAGCCGTTGGGATAATATTATTAATCGCCGCACCCCTTATAATGAAAAGTCATACATGAATAATGACACGACAAACATTACCAAGCTAAAAGCGGATAATCTTGACAAGTTATCAGACAATGAAATTGTTTACGCGATATCCTGGCATGAGAGTGGCACGATCTCAAATGACATAATGGAATCAAAAGTAAAAAGCCTGAAGTCGAATTTTAGAAATGATTAACAGATTCTGAATCAATGAGGGGGAGGTATCCCCATTGATTGGCATTAGCCTCTGACACCTCGTATGTTGGTGACTATAATAAATAGTAAATAAGGGACAGACCACGGTTTTTAATTGGGGTCTGTCCCCTATATTATTGTTCCTGGAGTGCGCCCTAAGGTTAGAAACAATTGTTCTCTGACACCTAATATTCAATGCGTTACTTTAGCCCTTTAATTCAACAAAACTATTTAATTCAGAAAGTGACCGAATGACATATAAAGATTTGTTGGTTGAGTGCTTTTCCACTTTTTTCATAAAATCATCATTCCAAAACGTTGGACATCGCTTTAATACTTTATAACTCGCCAATGTTCCTTTTAAAACTGAACTACCATCAGGCCAACCTTCAGGATTAACAAATAATCCTTTTAAAAACCGTTTTGTCACAAACCAGTAACTCACAACATAAGGCAAATCAATATAGATCAATGTATCAGCCACATCTAACCGTTTATTAAATGACTCAATTGGTCCAAAGCCATCGATAATCCAGCTGTCAGAGTTCAGTATCTTTTCATGCGCCGCATCGTAGGTCTTTCGTTCAACAAGGTCGCCATTTTTTTTATATACAATTAAATCTAATGGATACAGTTTTATACCTGACGCTAACGACAGCTTTTTACTTAAAATCGATTTACCACTACCGGGTTTTCCAAAAACGGCTATTTTTTTCATACTACCTCCTTAACCTAATACGCATCCTTAGAGGCAGAAACAAAAAACCCGCCTCTTGGGCGGGTTTGATAAATTATTTACGCATCAACAATCCCACCATACCTATGGAATGATGATAATTCGAACTGACTGTTGGGTAAGGTTTGTATCCATGTGTTTATATTCGTCGGTGATGAGATTAATGTCAACTATCAATTGGATTACTATTTAAAGGGCTCTCGGTAACTGCTCCTACGTTATTCTACTTACCGGCGCCCTGCCCTAATGCGTTACTCTACCTCCTGCGCCCATGCAGTCGTGCCTCCTTTAATTTGGCAGGAAAATTTATCCATTGTCTTTAATTAAAGATGTGGATTAAACAATATTGAATTATCGGCATCAATTTTTACTATTAATAAAAATACAAAAACATAAAAAAGACCGCTATCCAAATAAAATAGCGGCCTTTATACGTAACCTAAATTTTTTAAATTAAAGTTTAGGATCCGGAGGAATCTCATTACCAGTAGGTGATGCTATCCATTTATCTCCTCCCGCAGCACCAAGACATGTAGTTGGAGATACGCTAGGATCGTAGTGAGACTCATATAGATATAAATGAGTCGAGACTTTACCACCTGAAGGCGAAGTAGTATTTGCTACTGGTAACTGACAAATACCCGCGCCAACCGTTGAACACGTACTCACTTCATTTGCACACGCTGGTTTATAATTACCTATATCTTCTTCAGGTATAGAAAAACGATAAGTAGCACACATACCGTCAAAATAAGCTGCGCAAGATAATACGTCCGAGTAAGGGCTCAATGTTGGATTTTCGAGAGCCTTTAATAAATCAAATTCATCAGGATTAAGTTGAACAACTTTACCCGTACTCGTATCAACAATTGATGGGAACCAGAAATTCAGTTTTCCATTATTATCCAGACCAAATGCACTTGCAGTTAAATTATGTTCAGAACCAGAAACTGTACTTAGTCCCGCTTTTAAATTATCGTGATTAATTTTCGTTTTTAATGAACCATCAGCATTAATCACATAATAGAATCTTTTTGTTGAAGTATAAGCACCTGCAGCACTACCATCGGTGTTGTAATCCATATAATTCGCAACCATGGTGCCATCAGATAAAATACTGACTGGGCTCCATTGTGAGCTTACAGGGTAAGAGCCAGTCAACAGTATTCTAGCACCAGCATACCCGCTTTCTCTTTGAAAGGTATGAAAGGTACGGAGTGTTTGATTGTTTTCATAGTCTGCACTAAGCACACGTTGTTTTTGAAAAACAACTATTTTACCATTGTTAAAATAAACACTATCACTCGAAAATGAGTTGTCAAAAGTTGTAGTACCACTCCAAAGTAACTGACCTTGCCCATTAATGATATATAACCCTTCACTTCCATTATATGAACAAACTAACGCGTAATGACTGCGAGTTTCATCCACAGCCCACAAAGTTGCTGTTGAAGAAGTATTATTTAAGATCGGACAAGAACTTATAGCCGTTTGCATCAGAGGTATAGTGGCATAAGCTGTACCGCCTTTAGTAACCGTAAGGGTATCAGTATCCGTTGCAATACCACCTCGAAAGGGTGTAGCTGGAAAGACATTGCTATAATAAGTAGTGTACGAACTATCAATGATAGTAAGCGTTCTCACAGGTGTTGTTCCTGTACCCGTTCCTGTTCCTGTTCCTGTTCCTGTTCCCGTTCCCGTTCCCGTTCCCGTTCCTGTTCCTGTTCCGGCCGGATCAGAACCTCCACCGCCACCACCACAAGCTGATAAAAATATGAACGACAATAAAACAATACCAGAAGTTAATTTACGCATGAGTTCAACACCTTATTTTTTTATTTTTAGAAACTGATTATTTTCTCTGCCTAAAAAGTAGTCAGTCACCCCAACTAATCACCTTAAAATAAATAATCAGCAAGGCACACTCTAAATGAGAACTCTAAGAGCCGCGTCCCCCATATGGGTGAATTAAAAAATAAAAGTAAGTTTATTGATTAAGAAACAATCAATAATGGTACCGTTTTCAATTTATACATACAGTGTGGTGAAAATGTTCTTATCTGAATCCCTTTCACAGCCTTTAAGAGTTCCATCTACATTCAGGAGAATTGAGCAGAAAACGTCACGTCTAATAGACAAAAAAAAGCCCCAACACCGTCTACAATGCTGAGGCTTTGATTTAGTGGTTGAGCATACTTAAGCTTGATCTAAGAATTAAGTATTTAAAGGGCTCTACCCCCTTTAATTACTTACTATCTTTATTAAGCGCTTTATTTATCAAATCTTTCATTTCAACAAAGCTTCTTTTTCCACGCACCATTTTTCCATTGATAAAAAAGGTGGGGGTTCCGATAACATCTAAATCT
>Ga0224506_10003291_pt1 | contig 10706 bp, 6 predicted proteins | sample SF_Jan12_sed_USG_2_FD_169108 | JGI IMG/M metagenome (GOLD analysis project Ga0224506, IMG submission 169108) | Sediment microbial communities from San Francisco Bay, California, United States - SF_Jan12_sed_USGS_8_1 | ecosystem: Environmental > Aquatic > Marine > Sediment | place: USA...
AATAGATTTTCCAGGGATTCCTCGAACCGCAGGGTGCATTCCAGTGCTCAGAATTACTGCCACCATAAAATACTTATGAGCCAACTCATAAAAAGTGGCAGGAAGTGATAAGATAGCTGCGTGGGTCATACATATGAAAGCTTCGGGACCGAAAACCCAGAAATAAACGAAAAACCAATGGAGGGGCTGAGGAATGTTATTTCTGAGCAAATCTGATATCGCCGGTTTGGTTTCTATGAATGAAGCCATCGAAGCAGTGGAAAAGGCATTCCTTAAGCATGCCCAGGGAAAATCAGTGTATCTACCCAAGACACAGTTTATACTGCCGACTGAAGAATGGAGATGGTGGGCGTTCATGCCGTGCTATATAGATGAGGCAGGCTTAGCCTGCAAGATTGTCAGTGAGTACCCTGAGAATCGCAAAAGAAGCCGACCAACCATAGCCGCCATTATTGTTCTCTGCCATGCGGAGACTGGCGAAATCACAGCCATCATGGATGGCACCTATCTCACTGCGGTCAGGACCGGAGCCTTGGGAGCGTTGGCAGCCAGGCATCTGGCGCGTGAGGCAGCTAAAACTGTGGGCATAATAGGATGTGGGGTGCAAGCCCGCACTCAGCTGGAAGGGCTTACCAAGGTGCGCGCCATTGATAGGGTTAAGATTTATGATCTGAACGAGCCCGCCATGGACAGATTCAGCTCAGATATGCAGGAAAAGCTGGGAATTGAAATTGAGAAGTCAAATGCGATAGATGTTCTGGGCTGTGATATAGTGGTCACGGCGACTTTTTCAAAGACTCCGGTTGTTTTTGGCAAAAATATCATGAGAGGGACGCATGTGACCTCAATCGGAGCCCACACCCCAGACGCCCGCGAATTGGACGACACCTTCCTCAAGAAGGCCAAGATTGTCATTGATTCTCCCGACGCCAGGAAGTCCGGCGATTTAAAAGACATAAGCGGGGAAATAATTGAGATAAAAGATGTAGTGGCAGGTAAAAAGGTGCGCACAAGTGCAGATGACATAACCCTCTTCAAGTCGGTGGGCACGGCATTGCAGGATGTTGCCATAGCCAGCCTTGCCTATGATAAGGCAAAGCAGAGAGGTGCCGGAACTGAGATAAGCCTCTGAATCTTATGACGACACGCAGTAAATTTTACCTTAATTAACCAATAAGGAGGACCTATGAAATTAGAGAAGATTCAGCATGTTCTCAGGGAAAAAAAATTGGACGGATGGCTCTTTTACGATTTTCACAACCGGGATGCCATCGCCTATTCCATTCTCAACTTGCCCAGCGACAAATTAACCTCTCGAAGATGGTTCTACTTCATACCAGCTTCAGGTGAACCCCGGAAGTTGGTTCATGCAGTGGAGGCTACAAAGCTCGACTCCCTTCCTGGCAAAAAGATGGTTTACCTAACATGGAAAGAGCTACACTCTTCTCTGAAGAAGGTTCTGGGAAATTCTAAAAAAATCGCCATGCAATATTCTCATCTCCAGCGTATTCCCTATGTTTCTATTGTTGACGCCGGTCTTATAGACCTTCTCAGGGGCTTTGGGTATGAGATTGTAAGCTCGGCTGATCTCGTTCAGTTATTTGAATCAGTCATTGACCCGCATGGCTATCATCTCCACAAAGAAGCTGCTCATTTAATCAACACCATTAAAAACCAGGCCTTTGAACAAATCAGAAAAGCCATCGCTGACCACCAAGAACTCAGTGAGTATTCCCTCGCCCAATTTATCCAAGAAAAATTCAAGGAGAGCAACCTCACCAACAACGAGGAGACTCCTATTATCGGCATCAACGACCACCCCGCTAACCCTCACTTTGAGCCTACTCCTGAAAATAGTTACATTTTAAAGTCAGCAGATAAGGTCTTAATGGACATATGGGCCAAGAAGAAAGAACCAGGAGGAATTTATGCTGATATAACCTGGTGCGGCTATATTGGTGATTCACCTCCTCAGAAATACCTGGAGATATTTGATGTGGTTCGACGGGCACGGGACAGGGCGGTAGAGTTCATCCGCGACAAATTCAGCAGAGAGGAGCCTTGCTACGGATGGGAGGTAGATGATGCCTGTCGCCAGGTCGTTCAAGAAGCAGGTTACGGGAAGCTCTTTATGCACCGCACAGGGCATTCTATCGGAACCGAAGTTCACGGCAATGGTGTTAACATTGACAACTTAGAAACAAATGATGAAAGACAAATCATTCCTGGCAGCTGCTTTTCCATTGAACCGGGAATCTATTTTGCCGGAGAAATGGCTGCCAGATCTGAGATAGATGTATTCATCACGCATCAGGGCGAGGTTGAGGTCACCACAGAACAGCAGAAGGAGTTGATAAAAATCTAAGGCGATCAGAAAAAAGAGGGGTTAATGTCCACCTACCTCTATATCATCCTGGCTTATCTTCTGGTTCTTACAGGTTTTAATATTTACCGGTCTAAAAGAGTCAAAAGCCAGGAAGACTTTATGGTGGCGGGCCGCAGTGTCAAAACTTCGGTCTTGGTGTTCACTCTTATTTGCACCTGGATTGGCTCGGGCACATTTATCGCCGGAGCTGAATTTGCCTCTAAAGCGGGATTTTCATCAATCTGGCTGCCAGCGGGAGCCTGGTTAGGAATTATCGTCATTTATTTCCTGGCGGGAAGAATTCGCACTTTTGGTCAGTACACCATCGGCGACATCCTCGAAGCGCGCTACGGGCCTGTCGCCCGTATATTCGGAGCGGCAGCCATTATTATCTCCTTCGTTGCCATGGTCTCCTATCAATTTGTCGCCGGAGGATTCATCCTCAATGTTGCCACTGATGGAGCTATCCCCGAGGCTGTTGGCACGATTATATCCGCTGTTTTCGTAATTCTTTTTACGGCTCTGGCGGGGATGGTGGCGGTTGTCTACACCGATTTGCCCAACGGTGTCATTATAGTATTGGCGTGTCTATTGTCTATCCCCTTTGTCTATATTGCTGCCGGCGGTTTCCCAGAGGCTACTCAGAATCTTGATGCGGGATACTTCGCTGTCGTAAATCAGCAGTTCGGCGCTCACCCCGCACTCAAAGCCGGGGGATATTTCCTGTCAGTCATGCTTCTCCTGATGGGAGTGCAGACAATGTATCAAAAATTTTACAGCGCCAGAACTCCAAAGGATGCCAAAAGAGCGGTGATATGGTGGACCATCGGCACCATATTTGTAGATATAGTGGTTGTGCTTATTGCCGTTTTTGCCTACAGCAAATTTCAAAACCAGATTGACCTGACCATCCCCAAGGAAGGAGGAAAAGTGGTCCTTATGGCAGCCAGAAGTTTGGTCCCTGCTCCAGTGGGAGTGCTGCTGCTTGGAGCTGCCTGTGCGGTGGTGCTCTCTACGGGCATGAACTATCTTCTTTCTCCTTCCACTAATATTATGCGCGACATTTATCAGCGCTTCATCATGAAGGATGCCAATCAAAGTACTATAGTTGCCCTGCAAAAAATCTGCATCGTCATCCTGGGAGTTATAGCTTTTCTTATAGCCATGAGGCTCACTTCCGTCCTGGAAATGGCTTATTTTGCCTATACCATTTACGGCGTTGCCATAACCCCCGCGCTCATTGCTGCCTTTGCCTGGAAGCGGGCGACCAAGGCTGGAGGGTTAGCCTCGATTATTTCCGGAACGGCTATCTGTATTTTTCTGAAAATTATGGCAGAGGTGTTGCCTCCCGATAAAGTCATTGAGGGAGACCTGTGGGGAATTCCTCTTATATACCCCTCGCTGATGGTGTCTCTTTTCGCTCTGATTGTTGGGAGCCTTCTCACCGAGAAGCCGAAGCCTGAAGAGCTGGAAAGATTTTTCCCAGCTAAAAACCTGACTCAAAAGAAATGACCCACCTGAAACTGCACCTGTCTTTTTTGAACTAGGCGGGCTATAAATAAAAAAAGGAGGGGGAGTTACCCCCTCCTTTTGAGCCACCTGAGTTAGAATTACCTCGGCCTTACACCTCCTTAAAAGGACAGACGCACACCGAATCCGGCAATGACCGGTGAAAGGAGTTTATATGGTCTGCCATACCAGGGACCAACCGAAGTAACCATTCCCACAACTGCATCGGAATTGAACGCATTGAAGACATTTAACATCGCTTCCAGACTGAATTTATCGAAGGTGAAGATCTTGGAGACTCTCAGGTCCAGAATAGAGACATTGTCATATCTAAATGTGCCACGAGGCTCTAAAGCAACATTCACCGGACCCTGATTCAGACCAGAGACCGCTAACCATCTGGTTACTGGCTCGCCGGTGTAGTAGCGGTAGTTGGCGCTCAGGGTGATATCCATGGGGAAGAAGTAGGTTCCTTGCAGCTTGAAGATATTGGTTCGGTCTTGTGGATGATACGCATCCTTAATATTGACCAGGTTGTTGGGGTCATTGGTATCCTGGAAGCCCCACCGGGCTTCCGCATAATACCCCAATGTCCTACCTCTGGTGTAGCCGACTAACATCTGCCAGCGGTTGGAGAACTTCTTCCTGGCGGTGACCTCAAAACCATGGTAATTTTCGTAGAACTCTGGTATGTTGGTGATTACCCGGTCCACCAAACCCAGGGTAGCAGGGTCCTGATTATAAACCGTAATGGTCTTTCCCTCCGCTGAGACAGATACCGGTGTAAAGCTGTCAATAGGTACCGCTTGGTTAACCATACCCATCCAATTGAAGTTTTTCCGATAATAGTAAGTGGCGGCGAGGGCTAAGTCCTCCCCCACCTGGTGCTCAATACCCACGGTCACTTCATCTGATAAGGGACGGGTGGTATTGGGGTCCAGACTCACATTTACTCCACCGCCGACCGCAACCGGAGGAAGGAGCTCATCCAGCTCAGCGAACAGGTTCCCATTACTGTCGTTCCAGGGTCTTACCTCCCAGAACATGGAGTTAGGATTAAGGGTTTGAGGCAAGCGAGCTCCTTCCATCTGCGTGTATCTGCTGAAGCTCGCCTTCAGCGCTGTCTTCCCATCACCGAAGATGTCGTAGCTAATCCCAAAGCGAGGAACCACATTCTTCCAGTTGGGGATGTTTTTCTCTGCTGGGTAGGAACGAGCCGGCCAGAAAACCCCTGCCGGGCTTCCCTGAGCGGGATTATATCCCTGGAAGTATTCGAACCTGACTCCGGCATTGATGGTCAAGCGATTGCCAATGGAGAACGAATCCTGGAGGTAGGCGGAGAAGGTATTGAACTTGCTTATCTGTTCCTCCACCGGAGCAAGCGTGAGCACATAGCCGGGCACCCCATCATAGAAGTGCATCACCATATCCCCATTGACATTCATATCGTAATAAGTGTGCTGACGAGAATATTCGGTGCCGAATTTGATGTCGTGACTTCCGCCAAGGAAGTAGTCAGAAAAATAGGAGAGGGAGGTATTGAACTGAGTCCTGGGGGCAGTGTGCCAGTGGTAATAATCAGCAGACCCCATTAAGGTGGAGCGAATATCATCCACCCGGGAGATGTCGGTAGGTTGTACTTCTGGCTGACGCTCAAGCGGGAACACATGGGTTACATATCCCAAACGCACATCGAGTAAGATGTCTTTGGGAAGGATGGAGGTCCATTGACCCTGAACAATATGGGCGGGCTCAATCTGCCGCCAGGAAGCCTTCTCTTCAATGAAGGCATACCCCTCTCTACGGTAGAACCTGTTCTGGTAGTTGAAGTAGTACATGGCCATCAGCTTGTTGGTGGGATTTATCTGGGTAGTGACTTTAGCCATGGCGTTGGTCTGGTGGTTGACATCAACCTCGGGAGTGCCATCAGGTCGTAACATGCCCAGGATCTGGGTGTTGATGTCATAGCGCAGATAGGAGCCGAAAAACCACATCTTGTTCTTGATTATCGGTCCGCCGAGAGTGGGTGAGAAGTTCAATATATGCTCTACCGGGTTGGCGGTCGTTATCCCCATATCTTCCATTTCCGGGGTGACATTGTTCCCCTGCCATGAGCCGGGCTCATACAGGAAGGTCGTTGTCCCGTGGAAGTCGTTCCCCCCTGACTTGGTGATCATATTCATGTATAACCCGCCGGTACCTATCTCGGCCGGAGCAGCGCTGGTCAACGCCTGCACCTCTTCGAAGCTGTCATAGTCAAAATATACCATGACATAGCCACCATGTCCGCCGGGCCAGTTGTTGGAAAGCCCGTCGAAGCTGAACTCCTGCTGAGCCTGAGAGCCGTGAAGAAACCCCGCGCTCTGCTGAGCACTCTCGGTACCACCGATGTTGTATCTATCCTGGACAACCCCCGGAACTTGCTCCGCTATTACCCAGATATCTCTACCACTGGGGATGTGGTCCAAAAGGTCTCTGTCAACGGACGTGGAGATGACATTGCTGCTGACGTCCACTGCAGGTGACTCACCAGTTACCGTGATAACCTCTTCCAGAGCCGCCATGGTCAAAACCACATTCACTCTGGCCACAAAATAAGCACTTATTTTGATCCCTCTCTGCTCGTTTGGTTGAAAGCCTTCTAATTCAAACTTCACATCATAGGTGCCCGGTGGTAGAGCGATGAACTTGTAAACCCCATACTCGTTGGTAGTGGTGACTTTCGTCGCCGTGATGAGTGCTTCGCTGCTAAGGGTCACGGTCACTCCTGGAAGCACCGCATCAGTTTCATCGGCAACTCTGCCGGTAATGGTTCCCGTCTGCGTCTGACCAAAGATGAGACCACCGAAAGCGACCATCAAAAGAAGTGAAAGTGGAAAGAGGAGTTTTAAAATCCGCATATCCCAATCCTCCTATGGGCTCAAGATGTTAATATTGGTTTTTGGGAAAGAGCTGGGTTTTCGCTACAATTTTGTCTTCAACTATCGCCTCATTATGATATGCATTGAAAAACCCGATTAAACCGAAAATTCAGCTTCCTCTTTCCCTACTGCTAAAAGCTTAACCTCAGAGCAACGAGCAATTAGTAAGCCTTTTAATTATTATTCTTACTATAATAAGAGATTATATATGAACGATTCTTCTCAAAGCTCCAGTGGATGTCTTTCAATAGATTATTCAATCCCTTTTTATCCCCTTTTTTGCAAAGTTCTACCATCTCTGTATGTTGTTTTATCAACATATTGTCCCACTCAGGGACCTCCTTAATTATCTCCGGGAAGTCGTAAAGGCGCTTCTTCAATAAGATTACTATCTTGGCAAGAAGTTCATTATCGTTTAATTTTAGAAATAACTCATGGGTCTTCAGGTTATAATCCATATGTTTGGAAAAGTCGCCTTTCTCCAATGCCTTCTTCATCTTTTCACATAACTTTTCCAACTCCGCTATATGTTTGTCGGTCATCCTCTCAAGCGCCCTTTCTGCCGCCGCCGCCTCCAACGCCCCTATTACCTGGTAGATATTTGCTATATCATCTAAATTGAGCTCATTAACATAGATGTGCCTTCGAGTGAGAATTTTGACAAAGCCCTCCGTTTCCAGCTGAATCAGAGCCTCCCTTATTGGTGTCCGACTAACATTTAACCTCTCACACAGTTCCTTCTCATCAATGGTTTCCCCGGGTTTCAGATTGCCACTCTCCAGCTCTTTGCTCAAATAATCATACACACACTCTTTTAAAGTCTTGTAACCGAGTAAGTTACCGTTCACCCCTTCACCCCCCTCTGCATTATCTTTAACCTAATTTCAGTTATTGATATATTATATCTTGATATATTTGCATCTTTCATATATTATATTAGCAGAGCAATTGATAGTTGTCAATAGGAAAATGTGCTCTATTTAGAAAAATGTGATGGTAAAGGGAGCAAAGAGAAAATGTAAAGGTGATAAATTTGTCTTAATGCCTATATTTTATGGAAAGGAGGACTGTTAGATGGCAAAAAGAATTGCAAAAGGCTCTTTTTTGATGATGTTAGGGTTATGTTTTCTCTTTTTCGGTGTTGCTTGTACCGTTGAGAAAGGTGAACAGCTCACCATTTCCCAGATACTTCAGATAAAATACCTTTCCCAGCCTGTATGGTCACCCGATGGGGAGAAGATTGCCTTCATCTGGGATGATGGTGGGGTAAAGGACATCTGGGTGGTCTCACTTTCCAATACGAAGATATTCAAAATCTCCCATTCCGAAGGAGAGATAGGCAGACCGGTGTGGAAGCCCGATGGGAGAGAGCTTATCTATGTCCAGGAAGGGGTCTTGTATGCCTGGAGGGATTCGCAGCCGGAAGCTGCTCCGGTGGAGGGCGCTCCTGAGGGTTTCTCTTCAGATTTTTCCATTTCTCCCGATGGAAGTTCTCTGGTCGTCTCCAAGAATAGCGACCTATGGCTCTTCTCTCTGAAAGAAAGGAGGTCACGCCAGCTTACTTCAGGTGACAGGGTTGATAGAGCCCCCCGGTTCTCCCCCGATGGCACCAAGGTAGCCTTCGTCTCTTCGGCTCCGTCGGAGCCAGTGTATGAAGTTCCTGCAGGGCTCACCGGAACCAAGCTGGCTTTTATCCACTTCAAGGATTACCCTTCCGATGTGGGTGTAATATCGACCTCCGGGGGAAGACCTATCTGGGTAGCCCAGAGCGAGGAGAGTGAGCTTGCTCCCGAATGGTCCCCCGATAGCAGAATGCTGGCAGTAGAAAGAAGAACCGAAGACTGCAAACACCGCGAGATATGGGTTAGAAACCTGGATGGAGGAGATGAGCGCCTGGTATATCAGGAGAGCACCGACAAGTGGATTTTGGAAACCGGCAGATGGCTCAATGACCGATGGGATGAAGGACTCTTTTGGTCCCCTGATAACACCGCCATTGGCTTCATTTCCGACCGCGATGGATGGGTTCACCTTTATACGGTTACCCCTGATGGGCAGAAGCTGGCACAGCTTACCTCCGGGGAATACGAGATTAGTATCCCCGCTTGGTCACCTGATGGCAGCAAGATAGCGTTCACCTCTAACCAGGGGAGCCTCATTGAAAGGAATATATGGGTAGTGCCAGCATCGGGGGGCGAAGCTCAGAAGATGACCTCAATGCGGGGGACTAATATGTATCCCCTGTGGTCGCCCAATGGGGAGAGCATCGCCTTTTTGCACTCCGGACCCTACGCCGTCCTAGACCTGTGGGTAACCTCCCTGGCATCCCCCGAACAGCCACGCCAGCTGACCAACGCCATGCCCCCATCAATCAGTAAAGAGGCATTGACTCCGCCCGAGTTCTTGTATTATGAAAGCGTGGACGGTTTACAGATACCCGCTTTTCTGTTCAAGCCCAAAGGCTTCGACGAGAGAAAGAAATATCCTGCCATCATCTGGGTTCACGGCGATGGCATTTTGCAGAATCGCTATGGCTGGCATCCTTCCAAGGACTACGGCGTGTACTACGCCTTCCACCAGTATCTTCTTCACAAGGGATATGTAGTTCTGATGCCAGATTATCGGGGAAGCATAGGCTATGGGCGGGAATTTATGCTCGCCTCCTATCTGGATGTAGGAGGAAAGGACAGCGACGATGCCACAATGGGGGCCAAGTATCTCATGTCATTGGATTTTGTAGACCCCGATCGGATAGGAATCTGGGGGCTGAGCTACGGCGGCTACTTCACCCTGCTCTCTATTATCAGACAGCCCGATTGGTTCCGGGCAGCAGTAGATGTAGCCGGGACAACCGATTATGTTGATTGGTACAAAGACCCCGGCGGCTGGTGGGTCCAGGGGAGAATGGGCTCCCCGGAGGAGAATCCTGAGCTTTATTATAAGAATGCTCCTATCCACTTCGTGGAAAAGATTAATACGCCCATGTTGATCCTCCATGGAACAGCTGATTTCAATGTTCCCTTCTACGGGTCGGTAAGGTTGATTGATGAACTGGTAAAACACGGGAAGAACTTTGAATTGATGATTTACCCCGGTGAGGACCACTACTTCATCTGGAGGCACACCTGGGAGGATGCCCTATCCAGAGTTGAAAAGTTCTTTGATAAGCATCTTAAAGAATAGCTTATGGTAACGCATAAGCTGCAGAGCGACTTACTGGAATAAGAAGTGGATAAATAACGGATGTAGCCCGGAGACCCTATCAAAGTGACTGTGAGGAAGAAGCTGTTTTCTCTCAATATGCTCACTGGCGACATTACAGCGATTCCCAATTAATCAAAGGAGGTTCCATGATGAGAAGTTCGCGAAACATTGTTCTACTATTTATTATTGCGCTCTTTTTCACCATCGGCATGGCGAGCAACCAGGAGGAAGTGTCCAAGGCGCTGGTCATTACCAATGCCAGGCTTATCGACGGCACCGGTGCTCCACCTCTGGAGAATGCGGTAATTGTCATCGCCAACGGAAAATTCACAGCCATCGGCCCTCAGGGAAAAATTGATATACCCAGAGGAGCCGAGGTAATCGATGTCAAGGGTAAGACAGTGGTTCCCGGTCTTATCGATGCCCATGTGCATAGCACCTATGCCTCTGAAGAGGTTATCAGCTCTAAAGCTTCTTCAAGAGAGGAAATAAAGCAAAAGCAGCTCATGGTGATCAACGACGCCATATCTGCCTTTCGCCAGGTTCATTTTCTCCACCGTCACCTCATGGGTGGAATTACCACTATACGGGATGTTGCCGCTCGGCGCAATGTGAGCATAATGGCCAAGAAAGCCTTCCGCGAGGGGTTCTTCCTCGGCTCCCGACCCATCGTGGTAGGGCAGGGAATCACTTGCACCGGAGGTCAT
>Ga0224506_10003292_pt1 | contig 10706 bp, 8 predicted proteins | sample SF_Jan12_sed_USG_2_FD_169108 | JGI IMG/M metagenome (GOLD analysis project Ga0224506, IMG submission 169108) | Sediment microbial communities from San Francisco Bay, California, United States - SF_Jan12_sed_USGS_8_1 | ecosystem: Environmental > Aquatic > Marine > Sediment | place: USA...
ATCAGTTATAAGCCTCCCTTTGGGATACTGGGGAATGTGGCTAATGCCCTTGTCATCAAACAAAAGCTGAAAGAAATATTCGACTACAGAACCGGGATGCTGAGTAGGTTATTTGAAGAATTCCCTTCAAAAAATGAGTAAGTTAATGCAACACAAATGAAAATACTTTTGACCGGAGCAACCGGGTATATTGGCAAACGTCTACTTCCAGTTTTGGTGGAAGCTGGTCATGAGGTCGTTTGTTGTGTCAGAGACCTCAATAGGTTTGAACCTCCGGAATCATTAAAGCAAAAAATCTCGATCATCAAATTAGACCTTCTGGATGAAGCAACTTTAGGCAACATTCCAAAAGATATTGATGGAGCATATTATTTAGTCCATTCCATGTCTGCATCATCAGACTACAAATCACTGGAGCATCAATCCGCTATTAATTTCAGGAATGCACTGGCAGCAACTACGGTGCAGCATGTAGTATATTTAAGCGGCATAGTAAACGAGACCAACCTTTCCGAACATTTATCGTCACGTAAAAATGTAGAACACGAACTGAAGAACGGACAATACAACTTTACGGCCCTGCGGGCAGGAATTATAATTGGTTCGGGAAGCGCTTCCTTTGAAATAATAAGAGATCTGGTAGAGAAATTACCGGTAATGATTACCCCCAAATGGCTTAATACAAGGTGTCAACCCATTGGAATTTCAGATGTCATTTCCTTTTTGTCTAAATCTATATTTAACCCGAAAACCTACAGTAACAACTTTGATATCGGGGGTTCGGATATTCTTTCTTATAAAGAAATGCTTTTAGGGTTTGCGCAAGCACGTAATTTAAAGCGCAGGATATTTATCGTGCCAGTAATGACCCCCAGGTTATCTTCTTACTGGTTGTATTTTGTAACCTCTACCTCATATAAACTGGCTGTATCGCTGGTTCATAGTATGAAAATTGAGGTTGTTTGTCGCAATTGGGAACTCAATACAATTTTAGGAATAGAACCCAAAGGCTATGCTACAGCTCTTGAAAAAGCCTTTAACAAAATAGAAAGCAACGAAATTGTTTCAAGTTGGAAAGACGCTTATGCCAGCAGTGGTATGGACATGGACATTTCCGATTTTATCAAAGTTCCCTCCTTTGGCTGTTATAAAGATGAACGGAAAAGAGATTATCAAAACCAGGAAAATAGCATTCAACGAATTTGGAGCATTGGAGGTGAAACGGGATGGTATTATGGGAACTGGCTATGGAAAGTGAGAGGCTTTCTGGATAGACTATTTGGTGGTGTAGGATTGCGAAGAGGGCGAAAAACAAAAGATACCTTACAAACCGGGGATGCACTCGATTTTTGGAGAGTGCTCTATGCCAATAAAGAGGAGGGAAGGCTTCTGCTCTTTGCGGAAATGAAACTCCCTGGAGAAGCCTGGCTTGAATTTAAATTAGAATCCGGAAAGGTTGTTCAAACAGCCACGTTTAGGCCGTTGGGTGTTGTTGGACGAATTTATTGGTATTCGGTACTCCCGTTTCATGGGTTTATTTTTAGAGGAATGTTAAAAAAAATAACTGCTTAAAACGGGATACATGCACAATCGGGTAAGGGTGATTAGAGCCGGATTTTGTAGTCTCGTTTCCCTGCCTGCCGTCCCGAGCACATCAGAACCGCAGTTCAGGCAGGCTTGCCTGTCAGGCCTGCCTTCAGACCTGCCTTCAGGAACTTGCACCCTTTAGAATATCTGACTACCTTTCGGTAGTCTGCCATGCCGGGCACACAAAACGTTTATAAAAAAAGAACTGATTAAGTGCTTAAACAAAGGTCAGCAATAAACCGAAAGGTTCGAGCTTAAAATCCGCTACTTTTCATATATAAGACCGTTGTAATTATTTAAGAATCGCGGCAGAACTTACTATTTTACAATAGAAATAATATGTGCATATTCTCTTATCATCTAGTTAAAATACCATTGAAGTTAGCGATAAAAGGATTATTTTCAGACCCAATTCATAAGAATACGAATGGTCTAATTCATTCTGAATATATGACAGCAATGACCTTAGGCTCTCCAATCCTATCTCCTTCTCGATTTCTTATAAATCAAGTCGCTATTTTTGCACAATGGGAAAATGAGGAAGCTATTGAAAACTACTTGAAAAAAGAAAAATTTGGAAAAATATTGACTAAAGGGTGGCACATACGATTAGCTTTTATGCGAGAATGGGGGAAAATAAGTGGATTTAATATACCTGAACAGAAAGCAAAATTAGAAAGCCCGTTATCACCAGTTGTTGCAGTGACAATTGCAAGAATGAAACCCTTGGCTGTTCCAAGATTTATACATTGGGGAAGACCCGTTGAGAAATTAGTTCGTGACCACTCAGGAACTTTATTTTCATTAGCTTCCTTTAGATTTCCCAATACAGTTTCCACCTTTTCAATTTGGAAAACAGAAAAAGAAATGACTGAAATGGTTCATGGTCATAGCATAATGCCTAAACCAAAAAGACATTCAAATGCCATGAAAGAAAGGGAACGAAAGAATTTTCATTTTGAATTCACAACATTACGATTTAAACCACTTTCTGAATTTGGAACCTGGAAAGGAAAAGAAAGCTATCTCCCAAAATTGAAATGAATTATTATTAGTTTATGGGAGTTGCAACTTTAAGACAAAATTTTCAAGATTGGATAACACAACAATGGGTTATCCTATTTGGTAAAAAGATTATCCCACATCAAAACGAGTGGTTAATAGGTCCTTTTGGTAAGCCTAAAGGAATTGGTCTAAAATTTATTAAGCAGTTAACACTAAATGAACACTTAGAAATCTATAAAAATGAACGTGAAAGAGGTTTAATAAGGTCAATAAATCAACTAAACTTATCAAATCAAGAACTTAACTGCTTATCCGAAAATGTAATTGACTTTTATGAATCCACAAGCAGTTATGAATTTGATTTAAAAGTTAAGTGGAATCCATTTTTTAAAGCTTTCGGAGGCTTATTGAAAATATTATTTAGCAATAGAATTGAACAGCTAAACCTACCGATGGGAAACAACAAGAACTCTACGACTTTAAAAAGTGAAATAATACACTTGGTTGATAAAAAGACTAAAGAATTAAAACGAACTATTTGGCTCAGAACTATTAATAACTCGGAAAAAGTGGTTTATTCTGGTGTTTATGAAACTTGTATAATTCCGGATGGACAGACGTGCATAAAAGCTGTTTTTCCATTACCCAATGGAAACGCAACTGTTATATTGAAACCAAGTGTAGGAAAGAGTGGAGAACTTATTTTAAAATCTTCAGGAAGAAAAATTGGAGATAGTGGCTTTTATTTTTTACTAAATGACGCTAAAGGAAACCTGTGGACTAAGTACATCAAGTCATTTAAAGACCAGCTTGTCGTTAGCTCTGATCATGGTAACATCACAGCAATACAGACTTTAACATTGTGGAATTTGAAAGTGTTAGAGTTTAAGTACAACATAAATAAACGACATACAACCCATAGCAACAAATGAATTGATAAAATGAATAAATCAACCATAGCAGAAATAAGAGAACGGTTTGACCATGATGTTGAACGGTTCTCAAATCTTGATACCGGGCAACTATCGACAATTGATGCTAAAATTTCCCTGGAGCTTATTACTGAGGCATCCAAAAGGATTGTTCCCCATGCTGAAAATTTGTTGGACGTAGGTTGTGGGGCAGGAAATTATTCAATCCAGATGCTTTCAAAAATTCCAAACCTGAATTGTACGTTGGTAGATCTGAGTAAGCCCATGCTAAACAAAGCCTTCGAAAGGGTATCAGCACAGACAACTAAAAATGTTGAAATTATACAAGGGGATATCCGTGAAGCCGTGCTAAAAGAAAATCACTTCCACATTATTTTAGCGGGCGCCGTACTACACCACCTAAGAGCAGATCAGGACTGGGAAAACACCTTCAAAAAACTTTTTAAGCTGCTCAAACCCGGAGGTTGCCTAATGATTTCAGATTTGATAACACAGGATACTGAACCACTGAACGATTATACCTGGGAGAGGTATGGTGAATATCTGGAAGAATTGGGCGGGAAAGATTATCGGGAAAAAGTTTTGGCGTATGTGGCAAAAGAAGATTCACCAAGGTCGATGAATTATCAATTAGACCTTATGAAAAAAGTAGGGTTTAAAAGTGTTGAAATTCTTCACAAGAATATGTGTTTTGGCGCTTTTGGAGGGATTAAATAGCAATAATTTTCATTGCGGAAACAAGGCCCTGATACGTCCGCTCCCTGTCAAAGCAACAGCTCACTCGCCCCTTTGGCCAGATCAAAACTCAAAACAGTACTGCTCCCGTCCTTATACCAGGTGTTGGCCTTTAAGGCTTTTCCATCACTTATGCGTTGCAAGGGTGTAGTTTCACCATTATGCACCATTCGGGGCTGACGTACCTTATCCGTAACCCGGATGGTAAATCGAGGTGTTCCGAATGGCGCCTTTATACTTATTTTGCCTTTTGAAGAAGTAAAAGCAGTTAATTCTTTAGCTGCCCAATAGCGGGCTATTTCACTGTTTTTCATCCACAACAGGTGGTCGTACTTTTTATGGAGGCGACTGACAACAGTTTTAAAAATATTAAATCCTTTCTTTTCCCCGTTATAATAAATGCCCGGCCAGTGGCAAACCATGATGGCCGGTTCGCCACTTTCTATCACGTCAACCATACGCCCTGAACTCAGGTCTTCGGTAATAAATTTGTCAGCATCTCCCGGTGTGAGGCCATCCCAGCCGCCAAACCAGTCGCCGGTACAGCCAATCACCGACACCACACATTTGGGGTCGTTGCTATCCAGGTCGGAGGCCAGTTTAACAACAGGGGCCACACTCTTCCCTTTTTCAGTGAACAGGTCGCGGAAGTAGTGGGGTACTTCTGCACCAAACACATCGCGCACGGCTTCCATGGTTCCACGTGCCAGGTTGTCCCGGTTTTGGCTACCGTATCCGCCGGGTGTGGTAATCCCCTCACAGGGCAACCCCACGTCTTTTAATATTTGCAGTGCATAGGCCTGATAGGCCGCCAGTTCATCAGCACTTTTTGTCTGGCTAAATCCCCAGTTTTCCATAAAATCGGCACTGGCCGTGGGAAAAGGCCGGCCGGTTTTAATATCTATGGCGCGGGTGTGGCTGATCATTTCGGGGTGGATGTCCCAGTCAGGCATCATCAGGTCTCGCACCAACTGGAGGCTGTCCTGGAGTTCGCTTTTGGACCAACCCGGGATAAACCGGTTTACCCATCCGGTACAGGCGGGATAAGGCACGATGCTGTACTTGCCCTTCACGCCATTTTCATGACACCATTCTCCAAACTCTCTTACAAAGCTGTCGGGTATTTCACGAGGCAGGCTGCGCCAGTCCTGTTTATAGTTCTCCGGAAAAACCTCGGCAAATTGGGGGATCCCGAAGTGGGCCATGTTCACCAATGGCGTAGAGTCATCGATGATAAAGCTGAGGGGTACCCTGTTGAGCGGATTAATTACTTCCACCGTGTTGGCCAGAGCGGCCTTGGCCAGGCTGATAACCGGCGAGGAGGCCAGGGCTGCACTTCCTATGCCGGCCGTTTTTACAAAAGTTCGTCTGGAGTAGGTCATGGTATAAAGCGTTATTAGGTTGTTATTTCAGTCAGTTTAGCAATTCTTTACTCGAGTTAATCATTTCAGCGGCCGGTTTTTCAGGCAGGGCTTCTATATTAAAACCCGCCAGGGCCTCTTCCAATTTTTTCAGGTCATCCTGCCGTTCAGGGTCGAGTTCCCACAGGTCGCGAAGTATGCGTATCTTCTCAAAATCCTGTATTCCTTCCCTGAGGCGTTCAAAGCGGATAGAAGTACGTGCGCCCGGATAAACCAGATAGGTATCCCCTGCCGGCCACGCGGTATAACGTGAATCCTGAAGCGGATCCTTTACCCAGGAGTTATAGGCCCAACGCAGGTATCCGTCAAAGCCTTTGGCGGCGGCATACCAGCCCAGCCAGCTGGCTTCTGCCGGCGGACTGTAGGTAAAGGTATTGGGATATTCTTCCACACAACAGGTATAAAATGTTGAGTGTTTGCCTGCTGCTTTTCGTGAAGCGAGCATATCATCGGGATACAAATGTGCAGAGGCCATACAATAGTCAAATAAGTCACTTTGAATGTCCGGGTGCATACCGCCAGCCAGGGTAACCCTTAACTCCGGTGCTGCTTCTTTAAGCAGGGCAATGGTATTTTTCATGGCTTCTTCTGCACGCTCATCCATGGAGATGGCCATCTTTTCCAGCCATTGTTTTTCTTTCAGGTGGACGACAAAATCTTTTAGCATCCCCGACCAGTGGTTGTTATATTCTTCAGATCCCGGCTCGGCTTCCAGGGCCATAACACGATCGGAGGCTTCATCATAGTACTCAAATTTCAGGTGCCAGGGAATCATGGTATAGCCATTGATTTGTTCGGTGATACCACAGCTCATGGCAAATTCCACCCATCGATCAAAGATACTGTAATCATAACTCCAGGAGCCGTCTTTATGGTTTGTCCATTTGATCATCGATTGGAAGTGATCGTAGGTTTGGCCGTTCCAGGGTTTGTCCACAATGCCGGTGGTTATACACTTTTGCCCGGCGTTGGCCAGGAGTTCCATATGTGGCCTGAGCAATTCAAAATGCTCCTCTGACCAAAGCGGCACATCATAAATACGTGCCACGGAAAATGGATTTTGCCAGAGATCGAGATGGAAGGCCCACTGAGCGGGTGGTGGCAACTGGCGGTCAATAACAATGACTTCTAAAGAGAGGGTTTTCGATGTTGTTTCATTGATCACATATACTTCTCCCCTGTAAGTACCCGGGGCCTGGTTTGCAGGAATATCAATACTGAGCCAGACCGGCCTGACGGTATTTTTCTCAATGGTCATGGACTTCTTGTGGTGGTCTATCACATCGGCTACCAGCGAAGAATCATAATCTGATGACTGGCGTTTGTTGCAACCTTCACCAAACTCATCGGCCAGGACATAGGTGACGAAAGAAGTCCTGATCTGATCTGACGGCAGTTCTTCCCCATTTTCATTTTTAAGTGACTCAACGGCTATTTTTACATTAGGTGCTTCAGATCCGGACCACAGGGCAATCTGTCCGGAGATGCGTTCGCCCTGCCAGCCGGTACCCTGCCATTCATTTGACGGAACAACTTCAGGAATGGCGCCTTTGCTAAATCGGATGTCGGTGGAAACAAACGAAACCTGAACCCCATCAGGTAACCCTTGCCAAGCTTCATCCGGATCCGGGTGGGGATCGGGGAGCTCATGGATGGGAAGAAACAAAGAAACAGCGGATTTTTCAGGCTGTACATCCGGGGTTGTTTCAACAGCCTTCTTTCCCTCACAGGAAAACAATAAAAACAAAGCGGGCATTATCACCAGGCCAAAAGGTATCATTTTGGCTTTTAGGAAAGGAAATAGCATAGGTCGGGTTTTCGGTTATTAATCATTAACAGGTCAATATAGCGTGATATTATGAGAATTGCATAAAGGCAATACCGAATTTTACGTTTCTGCTGCTTTTTATCATTAGGTGGCCAGTAACCACAGGTTATTGCACATCCAACAGGTAAACGCGCAAGCCGCTTTCCCCTTCATAAACTTCCACGGTCAGGCTGTCAAGGAGCACCCCTTCCTTTTTGGCGAGGTTTGTAGCGCCTTCCCTGACATCCTCCGGGCGGGGCATGACCAGGTTATGCATATTAATATAGGTACTGACCACATTTTTTGCCTGCAGGGTTCTTACTTCATATCCTTCAGGCAGGGTGGCAGGGGGTGTTTCAACCAGGATGCCGATAAACTGCTCTATCATCCTTGCGCGCTCATCTGAACCATAGTTTATTACAGCCACGTCTCCGCTCAATGTGCCGTTTTCAATAAGTGTACGAGCCTTTACAAAGAGTTCTTCTACCTTTCGGTCATTGTAGTTTCCGCTGTAAAGCGCCCCGACGATTGTGAAAGATTTCTGTCCCGATATGTCAAAAACAATGGGTTGGTCACCCCCCAACTTTTTGTATAAAATGTACAAAGTGGAAGCAATGAGAAGGGTGATGACGATAATAGTTATTCGCTTCAAAATATTTGAGTTTTTTTGTCCCTGAAAGGTAGTGCAATAGTAGAAAAAAACGCCCGGATTAAAAAGTAATTCGCAGGCCAGTTCCTCCCATAAGTCTTATCCAACCGGGGTACTCGGAGGCATCGCAGTAGCCTTCAAATTCAATAAATGAGGAAACGGGCATATCCGGGTGGGCATAGTCAATACCAACAGTCAGCGTGGGTCCAACAGTATATCTTGTGTCATTATAATTCTCCAACACGGCATTGCTGGTCTGATCATTTCTAATGTAGGTATAATTAACAACAGACCAACGGTATTGAAAACCCGGCCCAATATACCATTTCAGGGGTTTGATCCCTTTGAAAGTAGCTCCATAAACCAGTTTGAGGGAGTAAAGCCCATCGCGCTTGGTGTCGTGTCCGAAATAGTTGCTGATCTCCGTCAAATGCGTCGTGTCGATGGCAGACGGGCTGTGGAAGTTGCTCTTATGAAACCGGTTATACAGGCTGTTGGAAATTCGTCCCAATTCCATTCCTATAGCTAAATGTTCTGAAAAGTTCACTTTATAGCTCAGGGCAAAAGGGTCGCCTAATTTAAATCCGATACGCTGATTTGGGTAAAGGCTAAACTGATAATCAGGGCATATAATCCTTTCTTTGCTTTTCGGGATTTTAATGGCATTGTACCTCCCTTTGTAATAGGGCTTCATTTTGTGTTTACGTTGCGCAAGGATTCCCTGAAAAGAAAATAGGACAACCAACAATATGACAAGCGACCTGAACATATGTATATATTCAATTTTATTACCAGAGGTCACCGGATAATTGAAAAAAGCACACTTCAAGGGCGCTCAGTGAGAATACTTCTACTGCTATATTATTCAACAGGCCCTGTCTTGCTACCTGGATCTAATTTCCAGCGATGAATTAAACGACTTCTTTATACTGCATTTTATGAAGCTGCGCATAATGACCGTTGTTTAGTAACAACTCATCATGTGTTCCTGTTTCGACAATGTGGCCTTTTTCCAGCACAATAATTTTGCTGGCCTTTTTAATGGTCGATAAGCGGTGGGCAATGACAATGGAGGTTCGTCCCATCATCATTTTATCGATGGCCCCCTGAATCATTTCTTCCGTTTCGGTATCTACCGAAGAGGTGGCTTCATCCAAAATGAGTATTGCAGGGTCATAAACCATGGCGCGGATGAAGGAAATCAGTTGTCGCTGTCCAACCGAAAGGGTAGAACCCCTTTCCATGACATTGTATTCCAGTTTGCCCGGCAGTTTTTCAATAAATTTACGTGCACCAACGAGATCGGCGGCGTGGAGTACTTGTTCTTCGGTAATGGCCGGATTGCCAAGTGTAATGTTCTGCATGATGGTATCAGAGAAAAGAAAAACATCCTGAAGTACCAGTCCAATATTTTTCCGCAGTGCCTGGAGCTCATATTGTTCAATGTCTTTACCATCAATGTTGATCTGGCCCCGGTCGATCTCATAAAACCGATTCAGCAGGTTAATGATCGAAGACTTACCAGCACCCGTAGCGCCTACAAGCGCAAGTGTTTCGCCTTGTTTCACCTCCAACGAGATGTCTTTGAGGACATAGTCTCCCTCATTATAAGAAAACCATACTTTGTCAAAAACGACATGTCCATTCAGTCGCTCGGGTTTGTGCTCGCCTTCATTGGGAACATAGTCGTTATTATCTATCAGGTTGATAATACGTTGTGTGCTCACAATACCCAATTGCAGTGTGTTAAACCGGTCAGCAATCATGCGTATAGGGCGGAAAAACATCTGGATATACATGATAAATGAAATAAACACACCTATTTTAATCCCCGTCTCTTCAAAATTAATCACTCCTTTAGCGCCATACCACACCAGTAGTCCGATACCAGCTGCACTGATGATTTCGGCTACGGGAAAATAGATGGCATAGTATAGTACGGAGCGTATATTGGCCCGGCGGTGTTCCTTATTGATGGTTTGAAACTTCTCATATTCGCGCTGTTCACTACCAAAAATCTGGACAATAGACATTCCCGTGATATGTTCCTGCACAAATGAATTGAGGGTGGATACGGCGTTTCTCACCTGATTGAAAGCCACTTTTATTTTTTCCTTAAATACATATGTAGAGATTACCAGGATGGGGAAAGTGCACAAACTAACCAGGGCAAGCCTCCAATCCGTAATAAACATCCACATGAGGATAAAGATAAGTTGGAGTACATCGCTCACCATAGCAGCCAGTCCCTGACTAAAAACATCTGCCAGGGTTTCAATGTCTGAAACAGTACGTGTTACCAGTTGACCGATAGGTGTTTTATCAAAAAATTTCAGGTTTAACCGCAGCAGGTGTTCGAAAAGCTTTATTCTGATATCGCGTATTACGTATTGCCCCAACCACCCGGAAAGGTAGGTATGTGCATATTGAACCAGGGATTGGACCACGAGTAAACCAACAAGTACGGTGATCATTTTTGCCAACCCGGCGTAGTGCCCAAACACCACATAGGTGTCCAGCGTGTATTGTATCAAAACGGGTACCAGTGGAGCCAGGGCACCCAATAAAAT
>Ga0224506_10003293_pt1 | contig 10703 bp, 10 predicted proteins | sample SF_Jan12_sed_USG_2_FD_169108 | JGI IMG/M metagenome (GOLD analysis project Ga0224506, IMG submission 169108) | Sediment microbial communities from San Francisco Bay, California, United States - SF_Jan12_sed_USGS_8_1 | ecosystem: Environmental > Aquatic > Marine > Sediment | place: USA...
ACCGGAACGGTTGAAAGATCGATGTCTGGGTCCAATATTGTTAACTTTGAAACCATAAATAACCGTGCACAAATTATGTTGAGCAAAACCATCAGGTTTTAACCCCCCCACCCACCATATGAACGCTCAAGCAAGAATTGTTACTTGCTTATTACCTGTGATCTTCATCACAGGGTAATTCCCAGAATTATTTGAAATAATTGATGAATTCATGGATTAAATCCATCGTGCCAGGCGTTGTATTAATGAAAACAGCACATATTCATACATAATTACGGTTTTCAACTAGTCATCAAATAATAGATAAAATTTTATAAGTATTTTTAAGTAATAGAGTAATTTTTGACCTACAAAATATTTTATTTGTCAATGCTCCATTACATCTACACTTCATTTTTTCTTGGCTAAGCTGAACAATAGAAAAGAGCGTCATAAACGCCATTAACAAACAAAAGACGCTAGGAGTATGAGAAATGAAACCCGTCCTCAAAACAGCATTAAAGCCTGTAAAGGTATTGCGCGTTACTAGCGCGCTTGGCCTTGTGGTTGCACTATCCGGGTGTCTTGCCCTGCCGCCGGCTATACAGATTGCCTCGCTAGCGCTTGATGGGTTCAGCTATATGTCAACCGGCAAATCGGTTAGCGATCATGCTATTTCAGCGTTCGCCAATAAAGATTGCGCCGTGCATCGCGCCCTTAAAGACGTAAATGGCATATGCACCGAAAATGCTATTCCTGATCTGGACATATCGGTCGCTTCCGGCGAAACAGACATTACCGTTGCCAGAAAACAGCAGATGGAAGAAATATCAGAAATTTGGCTTACTTCTAACCTTGATGACACTCAAGAAATGTAAAAAGCCAAAAAATTATTCTTTCACCAAAGGCCTTGGACGCATTATATATCGTATATGGCCGATACGTTTTCAGCAAAACCAGTTAATGCCGGATCGCAAAAACCGCTTTTGCGTGAATCTGACCCCCCTGCTTTTGAGATATACAACCCAAGCGGGCCAGCTTCGTTGTTGATTATTTCCGATCATGCCAGCAATGTTGTGCCAGCCCGGCTTGGCGATTTGGGATTATCGGCAGAAAATTTTTCTAAACATATCGCCTATGATATAGGCGCAGATATGATTACCAGATTTTTAGCCGATAAAATCAAAGCCCCGGCTGTAATTTCAAATTATTCACGCTTAGTAATAGACACGAACCGCCAGCCAGGCGACCCGCAGTCCATACCTGAAATAAGCGATAGAATTAAAATACCGGGAAACGCAAACCTTGATCAATTGGCCACACAGGCAAGGATGGATGAAATATTCGCCCCTTACCACGACACGATTGATAGCGAAATAACCAGATTGTGGAATCGCGACGGCAAACCACCAGCATTATTTTCAATTCATAGCTTTACCCCACAAATTAACGGTGAAAATCGTTTTTGGGATATTGGTGTTTTGTGGAACCGCGACCCACGAATGGCGTTGCCATTGATAGAAAATCTTAAAAATTGGCCAGGGCTTCATGTGGGCGACAATGAACCGTATTCAGGGCGTGATCTCGCCTACAGCATTGACCGTCACGGTGGTGCGGGCGGTATAGCCAATTGTGCTATTGAAATACGCCAAGACCATTGCGCATACCCCGATGAAGCCAGCCACTGGGCGGATATTCTGGCAGATGCATTAAGCCACATACTTTCCCTGCCTGCCCTGCACACGGTTGCTAGCTACTGATTTTTTACCAAGGTGGCGTCAACATTTGACACAAGCGCCATCAATGGCGTCAAATAATGCCTATCAAGCATTGCAAAGCGCGCAGGGGAAATTTCTTGAAAAGCGAAGAGCCGGCACTGACCATTGGGATCGAAGAAGAATACCTTTTGGTTGACCGCGAAACGCGCGAACTGGCCAGTGACCCACCGGGCGAGCTATTTGCCGAATGCGAAAAGCATGTTCCCGGTCTGGTGCGCCCAGAATTCATGAAAGCCCAGATAGAGGTTGGAACATCTGTTTGCAAAACCGCAAACGAAGCGCGTGCACAACTGGCGCACCTTCGAAGCACAATTCGCGAAATTTCAACCAATTACGGCCTGGTTCCCATAGCCGCTTCCACCCATCCATCTTCCGAATGGAAGGCTCAAACCCACACCGATAAAGATCGCTACAATGTTTTGGCCGATGATATGCAGGTGGTGGCGCGTAGATTATTAATAAGCGGCATGCACGTTCACATCGGGATTGAAGATAATAATTTTCGTATCGATTTGTTAAATCAGGCGAGCTATTTCCTGCCACATCTTTTGGCGCTTAGCACATCTTCACCATTTTGGCGCGGCGATGATACCGGGTTGCAATCATACCGCATTAGTGTGTTTGACGAATTGCCCAGAACCGGGCTTCCGGCACGGTTTGAAACCTATGATGAATACCGCCGACATATTGATGTTTTAATTAAAACCGGCGTCATCCCAGATGCCACCATGATTTGGTGGGATTTACGCCTGTCAGATAAATTTCCCACGGTAGAAATGCGAATAACAGATATTTGCACTTACCTTGATGATGCGGTTGCTATTGCCGCACTTTATCAATGCATCGCCCGAATGCTTTATCGTCTTCGCTTGAGCAACCAGCGTTGGCGCCTATACGATAATATTTTAGTGAACGAAAACCGCTGGCGGGCGCAAAGATACGGCACCGAAGGCGGCATGATTGATTTTGGCAAAGCCGAAATGGTGGATTTTAAAGAATTAATGGAAGAATTAACCGAGCTTGTCGCGATAGACGCAAAAGAGCTGGGTTGCGTAGATGAAATAAATCATATTCACACCATCATATCGCGCGGCACATCAGCAAGCCTGCAACGAAAAGTTTACAATGAAAAAATTAAATCAGGCGCCCCTGCACAAGATGCACTAAATGCGGTGGTTGACTGGCTGGCCGAGGCTACCCACCAATATTGAGCGATTGTCTTGGGTTTTATAGAAAACTTTTCCACAGCCTTAAGCCGTTTTTCCACATTGCCGTGAACCGTTAGCGGGGTTAATGTCCGGGCAATTGATAATTATTAAACAATAAGCAGGATAATCAAAAAAATGAGCGATGTTGGCGGTATAGCGGCAGATAAGTTGCGTTCTTTTGTTGAACGCATTGAACGTCTGGAAGAAGAAAAAGCAGCACTAAGCGCGGATATACGCGAAGTATATTCCGAAGCTAAGGGCTCTGGTTTCGATATCAAGATTATCCGTCAGGTCGTGCGCCTACGTAAGCTTGACCAATCAGAACGCCAAGAACAAGAAGAACTGTTGGATGTTTACCGCCGGGCGCTGAACATATAGCACCAAAAGCTTGGCTTAGCCAACCGCGCCCGACATATGGGCAACGGCGGTAGAAATGCGCCTTACCAGATCGTAAATATCGCTTAATGGCTGGAACAGTTCACGATGTTCGCGTTCATAGCCATGTTCGACATCGGTTTGGTACGTTGCTTTCTCGCCAAATGATTTTGCATCGGCCGGCGGTTCTGAAATAGGGAACGCACGTTTCAAAACCACTAATGCATGCTCTATATCAAGGTGCAATATTTCGTTTATCACATCATCCGAACTTTCGGCCATGTCTGAAAAACGCGGCAATCTGGCAACGATAAGAAATATCTCGTGTATTAGGGCAACCCGAAGACCGTGCAACAAAACAAGATCGGGATAGCTGTTGGCGGCAACGCCAGGGAGCATCTTTTCATTTCTAACCGAGGCCAAGCCCTTATCCAAATAAATAGTATCGTTAAGAAAAATCCGATAGGTACGGTTAAGTTTTTCGTGACTGGTGCTGTGGCGCAACAAATGCGCCAGGCGCTGCATTTGTTCGGCGCGCGATTGGTCTTTTTCTATTCGTGAACGGCGCAACCAGATGGCGGGGTCAAATAACGATATGTATCCATGCAGCGCATCAAGGTTGGAAAGATGCCGGGCATAGGCCGCCATATTAATAAAACGCGAAAGGCGGTCAGAGCTTTGATAAACTTCCTCGAAGCGGTCAAAGTCGCGCGCTATGGCCTTGCCCAGACCGCTTATGGAATTTGAAAAATACCCCAGCTGCTGCAAAATTGCGTTGTGTGGAATGGCGCGAACTTGGCGTGGGTGGGCCAAATCGACTCTGGAACCGCCTTCGTGTTGGCGCGTTACCTTTCTTGAACCGGTTGAATAAAGAAGGTTGGTTCCAAACAAATCCAACAAAGCGGCGTAGTTTGGGTTTTCCAGCAGGCGTTCATTGAAGCCTTTAACCGACATGAAAAAATCAAGCGAGAAATCGGTGTCGGTGTAAAATTCGTCCGGGGCTGGTTCTTTATCTTGCAGGGCGTGCTCAATTAAACGGCAAACCGTGGCAAGGGCAATTTCCGGGCAAGCAAAATAAACGTATCCATCACCACCTTGAAAGCTTACTTCCTGTTTTACATTTATGCCCGCTTGTTTGAATGCATTTCTCGCTTCGGGCGGATAGGTATAATCCAGCCTGTCGGAAAAGCTAAGCGGGTGGGCGCCACGACCGATTGATTCACCATGGGTATCAAAAATAACCAGATCAACCCCGCTTATTCCCGCCCTGGTTATGCGCCGGGCCATTTTTATACGCACCCGCTCTATCGCCAGCGATGCCGGAATTTGCCCGACATAACGACCGGCATCGGAAAATCCGGTTTGGATACACATTCGTCCGCGTTTTTTTATGTATTCAACGTAATGGGGGTTTTCCAATAAATCCGATACAATTTCGTGACCGTGTTCCAGCGCCGCCCCTGTTTCAAAAAGCGGGGAAATATCAATTTTATCTGCCACACCGAATAGTTTGGCAAAATAAAGCGCGGATAAAACCGTGAACGCAGTATTGCATTCGGCAATAAGAAACCTGACCGGTTCATCGCTATCAACATATTTTAAAAATTTAGCTACCAGCATAAATATACGCTTGGCGGTTGTGCGTTCGCGCATAATGGAACCAAAATTAACGCTTACTGGCTCAACCTCGTCCAGCAGGTCGCTAACCGCACGCAAGTACGTTCTGCGGTTGGCCGGATCTTCGGGCGAGGTAATTGGCCCGATTTCATGGCGAATTGCGTTGGTTAGCTGGGTTGCGTTAATGCGCACGTGGGTCTGGGCAAAAGCCAAACCAAAATTGGCCATTTCCGCCCTAAGCACGGCAAACATTACCGATGCCGAATTGTTCTTGGCCGCCTCGGCCCCCAGAATTTCAATTATTTCACCCAGCGACACTAACCTATGTTCGGCACTTTCGACCAAGTGGCGGGAAAAATTACCAACCCCATCAACGCTGTCATGATCGTTTTTCAAACGATCCATATCGCCGGACAAAACAATTATTTGCTCTTCAAGTAGCTTTCTAACCTTAGCGATGCTTTCGCTTGACCCGGATTCCGTTAAACCGCCAGACGCAATTTCGGCAAGGCTTTCCAGATAATCTTCCAGCGCAAGTTTTTCCAGATACATGCGTGCCGACAACGTATCGGACCAACCAATGTCTGAACGGCCATCAAGGTCATAACCCACCCAGCTTGCAACGCTAAGCAAGCGTGGTTTTAAAAGCTGCCAATCATTGGGGTAAATTTCGGCCGCAACATTAAATATAACCCTATAAACCCTGCGTATGGCACGCCTGATGTTGGCGATGGCCATAAGGGCAAATTCTTGTTCGTCGTTTAAGGTTATGGCGCCGCCTTTGCCTTCGGCATTTTCGGCAACGGTTGTGGCCAGCGCCATAAGGTCGTCATGCGAAAGGGCTCCGCCCTGATTGTCGCAACCGGTTGCAAGTGCCGCAAGGGTCGTGGTTAATTCTTGTGATATTGAAAATGTAGGATGCGCGGTTATTACAATGCCGAACACTTCACGTTCGGCCAGTGCGCGAAATTGATCAAACGAGACCGCTTTTCCATCTTTGCCTTGAGCCAGATTTTTAAATAATTTTTTTAGAATTTTTTCATTTTCATCTACCGAGCATTCGCCAACATATTCACGAAGCTTTTGCGCACGATAAAAAAAAGCGTCCATCGTTAACAAACGAACAAGCTCTTCCAGCCCTGAAAGATCCACTCGCTCTTCCTGTACCATGTTGGAAATATAAAATGCCAGCCGACGGATGGGCGATTGCAGATGATTTTCTTCGGCTTCTTTTTCATAGCCTTTCAAGGCAACGGTAAGCTCTTCGCGCAACGCATAAGCGCCCGGCAACAGGGATTTTTCGGCATTCAGAAACTCTGCGGGCGAAACTGCGTCCGTCTTTGACATTGTGGTTCCTATAAAAGCAATCTATTCCAACCCCCCTGCGCACTACTGTTGCGTAGGAAAGCATCATTGGGGAGGGCGCGTTCACACGCAGGGGTTTGTAGTATATCTGGGTCTTATTTGCAATTGGTGGGCAAAAAGTCCCTATTTTGTACTTATATCGTGGACAAAACGGGCAAATATATCCTCAACCGCCTTTTCCACCGCCGTAATTACCGAACCGACCGAATTGTTGTCTGCCGCAATCTTTGATTCATATTCGTTCAGCACCACAAGCTCGCCGTCCAAATTGCGCCTAAGGCCAATTTCAAACGAAGCTACGCCTGTGTATTTATTGCCGGTATATATTTCCAATCGCTTAATCCGGCCCAAAACCGAATAATCAGAAGACACCCGCATTTCCGGCGTTACGACCCGATTGGCAACATTGGTGGCACGAAGATAACTGACAAGGGCATCTTTAATAAGCGTTGGCGGAGCTTCAATCCAGAAATGATAATTGTATTCACTAACCGAATTAGGGTTGGCATCGCTGCTATAAAGAATTGGGCGATTTGAAACCGAGCCATCGGCGACAAAACGCGATACCTCAACCGTTGCATCTTGCAAGGCACTGCCTTGTTGGTTTGTTGTTGGTTGCGGCGCAATGCGATAAAAATTATCTTGCGGTACGCTTGGCGCTGACGCGCACGCATTTAGCGCAAACAGCGAAACCACAACAGCCAACGATGAGAATATTTTTTTCATGCTTTTATCCATTTTTTCTGTCCTTCAGAAAATTGGGTTATTTAAAACCATTACTGTCCGGGACCTTTTTCAGATGGTGCCGACCCGGAAAGCAAAAGCCCTGGGTTTTGCCTTATTTCACGACTAAATTCGAACATATTGCGCGCGGTGCCTTCAAGATTTTGATTAACCGCATCAACATGACGGGCCAGTGAATCTGCCACATGCTTTAGATCGGCAATTGATTGGCGTACCTGGGCGCGATTTTCGCCTACCATTGATCCGGTTGTATCAAGCAACTTATCAAGTTTGGCTTGGGTTTCGCCTAAATCTTTTGCCAACGTGGCAAAATTGGCCGTTCCTTCGTCAATGTTTTTGGCAATACGTGGCGCACGTTCAGACAGGTCATCGGCAAGGGCTGCAAATTTTTTGACCATACGCTCGCCGTCTTCTTCCATTAGCACCCCAACGGTTTCAACCGTGGCTGCAAATGAATCTGCGGTACGGTTTATGGTCGCCAGTAGCGGACGGATATCGTTTTCGGCAATACTGTTAACCTCGCCCGCCATATCGGACATTACGGAAAACAAATCAGCGGCTTCGCGTCCGGCAACCTGTGCGCCGGGTTTTAGCGCGGTTGCTGATTTTCCGGCATCTATGTTTATGGAAATGGCGGAAAGAAGCCCAGCCGCACCAATGCGCGCAATGGAATCACTTGGGATTTGCCATCCTTCGGTAACTTCGAAATTAACCTTAAATTTCATGGCCCCGCCTTCAACGATGGGGATTACCTCTTCCACTTGGCCAACGGGGTAACCTTCATAAAAAACCTGGGTCCCGAACTTTACCCCGGTAACGTTGCTGTAAATGGAAAAATATTTATCCGTTGCCCCGGTCTGCCCGGTTAGCGTGGCAACGGCCATTATTATGCCGACCAGCGCGGCAATAACAAAGCCGCCAACCGCAACGTAGTTCATTTTTGGCGTGTTCATGCCAACCCCCCTTTTACATCTTCTCCGGTAAGTCTCTTCATATATTCATCCGGGTCAATGGTTTGATCTTCCGAACGGCGATTTAACAAGTTTTGTATGCGTTCGGATGGATGATTTCGTATTTCTTCAACCGTTCCTTGAAATAATATATCACCACGGTCGAGCATAGTAATTCTATCGGCAATTTTAAATGCGCTTTCCAATTCATGGGTAACCACAACAATGGTCATGCCCATTGCTTCGCGCAACGTAAGTATAAGATCATCAAGCGCACTAGAAACCACCGGATCAAGCCCGGCTGACGGTTCATCAAAGAAAAGTATTTTTGGGTCCATGACAATGGCGCGCGCCACGGCGGCGCGTTTTATCATGCCGCCGGAAAGTTCAGACGGCATAAGGTTTTCAAACCCGGCAAGGCTTACAACTTCAAGCTTCATCCGCGCCATAATTTCCATGGTTTTACGGTCCAAATTGGTGTGCTCATAAAGCGGTAGCATAATATTTTCGCCAACCGTCATTGAGCTGAATAGCGCGCCACCCTGAAACGCCACCCCAAGCTTTTTTCGCATATTGAAAAAATCTTTTTTAGATATCTTTCCTATATCGTGGCCAAGAATGTTAATGGTACCGGACGTTTGTTTTTCCAACGCCATAAGATAACGCAGCAAGGTTGATTTGCCCGAACCCGACCCCCCCATGATAACCATTATTTCACCTTCGCGAATATCAAGGCTTACATCATTGAGTATCCTTCTTGTGCCGTAATAGGTAACAAGATTCCTTACCTCAATCACGTTGCCGGGCGTGATGGTTGGGGCATTTTCGTCTTGTTGTTGTGTGGATTGTTGTGTGGATGGCATTTGCATTTATCCTTGGGCCCTTACCTTGTGACCATGAAAGCAAAAAGCATATCGGTAACCACCAATGCTGAAATGCAATGAACAACCGCGCGGGTTGTTGCCTTGCCCACACCTTCGGCGCCGCCACGAACCATAAAACCGTTAAGAACGCCAATCAGCGCTATCAACACGGCAAAAATTACGCTTTTGCCCAGACCGTGCATAAGGTCATCAACCGAAAGTATGTCTATGGTCTGGTCAATGTAGGCGGCCATAGAAATATCCAGAGCAACCCCAACATAAACCCCCGCCGCCCAAAGGCCCACCACGTCGCCAAAAAATGTAAGCGCCGGAACCATAATAAGGCAGCCCAATAATGCCGGAACAACCAAGAAACGAACCGGGTTTATTCCCATTACTTCCAAGGCATCAATTTCTTGGCTTATTTTCATGGTACCAAGGCGTGCGGCCAAAGCCGAACCGGACCTGCCGGCAACCAAAATGCCGGTTATCAATGGGCCGAATTCACGCACCATGGAAAACGCGATACCAATTACAACCCGGCTTTCGGCACCAAATATTTTAAGCGTGTAAATGCCTTGTATGGCTAACATAATGCCGATGGTGCCGGCCATCATGCCGACAATGGGAATTGCGCGAATTCCGATTTCCATCATTTCGCTAAAGACCGAAGCAACCCTAACCGGTTGTTTGAGGTTTGGCCCCATAACCAGCCAGTAAATGCTGTCAGATAACATCACGCCATAGCGGCCGACTTCTTCAAGTATGCCTACCGCCGAGCGGCCGACACGGTCAAAAAATCTGGATGATGCTTTTTGTTCGACTTCGTTGGCCATGTCAGGTTCAATTTTCACCATTCGCAGAAATGGCATTTTCCAATGTATCGTGAATAACAAACACGCCATCAAGGCGCGCCAGTTTAAGCACCCTAAGTGGGGCATCGCCTATGGCGGCCAAAGAAAACCCTAAATTTTTGGATCGTGCGGTTTGAAATGCCTCAACCAGCGACGCAACGCCAGAACTGTCTATATAGCTGACGTCAGACATTTCGACCACCAGCGGTTTTTTATTGGCAATTAAACCCAACAATTCACCCCTTAGTTTAGGTGAAGTCTGTAGGTCTATTTCACCACTAAGCGCAACTACGTTAACGCCCGCCGTTTCTGAAACTGATATTTCCATTCCCTCTCCCCTGAACGCTGAACAATTTTTTAAGCCATTTTGGCTGTTATTGTATTTTCTTAAATTTAGTCCACTGTTCTTATTTCATCTTATTTCAATGATTTGGTGAGCACCAGAAGGTTTCCTTCGTTATTTTTTTTACCATCATCGGGAACCTTGAATTCAACCTTGTCCATTACCTCGTTTATAAAATGGGTTCCAAGCCCGCCAGGACGAACATCACCCAAGTCACGCGGGTGTATTTTTTCAGGGTCAACCCTTTGGGCAAAATCACGAATTTCTATTATAAGCGATTGTGCATTACGGGATATGTTTATAATCATATCCCCGGCATTTACACCATCATAAGCGTGCCTGATGACATTTTGACAGGCTTCATCAACCGCCAGCACTATATCTTGCGTGGCATCATTACTAAAACCACAATTTGCCGAAGCACTTTCTGCCACCCGACGCACAAGCTTAAGGCTTTCGGCGGTGGCGGGAACCACAATCTTGGCCATTCTTCCATAACCACCGGACCCATCAGATTTATTTTTATTATCTTGTTTGGTGTTTTTCTTTTTACGCTTGGCAAATGCCATGGCGTCATCAACAACCAAAATCGTTACATCATCGCGAAGCGCACTTGAACCATCTTTA
>Ga0224506_10003294_pt1 | contig 10702 bp, 10 predicted proteins | sample SF_Jan12_sed_USG_2_FD_169108 | JGI IMG/M metagenome (GOLD analysis project Ga0224506, IMG submission 169108) | Sediment microbial communities from San Francisco Bay, California, United States - SF_Jan12_sed_USGS_8_1 | ecosystem: Environmental > Aquatic > Marine > Sediment | place: USA...
GGCCTCGGGAATGGTAACCTTGTTCTTGCGGGCGCGGGCGACGACTTCCCAAGCTTGTTGATATTGGCCCTTGTGGAAGTGGGCGTCCACTAGAACACCATAAGCCGGGCCGTTGAACTGGTTATGCGAGAGAGACGCCTCAAGTTTTTTGATGGCTTCGTCGTATTTTCCGAGCATGCTCAGAGCCGACCCCCAAGAGGCATAAGCCTTACTGCTCTCAGGATCCAGAAGGAGCGCATTTTCAAACTTATCGATCGCCTTTTGACTTTTACCCTCTATCAATAAAGCCAGTCCCCAATAGTAATAGTTTTTGGTTTGATTGGGATCCAGCCGGGAGGACTGATCGAACTTTTCATAAGCCTCCTTCATTCTCCCAGACTTGGCCAGGGAAAATCCCCACAACGTATGGGCTTCGGCACTTTTGGGATTCATACCTGCAGCTCTGGAAGCTGTTTCCGCCGCCTGATCAAATTTTCCGTGAGTGTTTAATTCCCGGATTTCTCCCATTAATTTCTCGAACTGAATTTTCAGTTCCTCGTGCCTTTTATTTTCCTCTGCTCTTTGTTCTCTATTTTCGATATCTTCCTGGCGTTGTACATCAATATCCTGCATCCGGTTTTTAGCCGACAGATAACTGAACCCGAGAAAGACCACAACACAACAAAGAACCCAAACTATTTTGAATTTACGGGGCATTATTTTCGTCTCAAAAATTTCATAAAATTCGCTTCAGAAGTATACAGACAACCGCAGGCGGTATCAAAGATTCTTTATTGCCTGTCAGCTACGATTGGGACTTTTGCTGTGCCAGTTTCAAAAAACGGGCTACGTCGGGATCATAGGGCAACCATTCACTCACCTTTTTTAAAACCTCCACTGCCTGATCCGGGCGATTGGTCTGCAGATAAAGTCTGGCAAGGGAAAGCGATCCGAATACATAATACGGATTGATCTCCAGGGTTTTGCGATACGACTGCTCCGCTTTTTCAAATTCTTGCACTGCGGAATACACGTTACCGAGATTCAAATGTGTCAGAATGTGATCCGGTTCCTGTTCAAGAATCTTTAAATACAGGTTTGCGGCCTGCTCAAAAGCCTCACGGTTCACCGCCTCTACCGCCTCGTCCAGATACTGGTCTATCCGCGCTTTGCGTTTGATCTCCTTGACCTGAATTTCAGAGCGCTCCAGGGTTCCGATATCCCTATTTACTTCCTCCCTCTGCGCTTCGCTTAATGTATCAAATCGCAAAAGCGAAGGGATTACCTGAAAGTGAGGGGTGATTTGACGAACGATCACCTGCCGTTCATCCTTGTATATGTATTCGGGAGCACCAAATTCAAGCAAAGAATTATCATCCGTGTGAACGGGAGCACCCACGCTGAATTTTTTCAATTCCTCCTGATTCATTACCAGCAACCCCATCAAGTCCCGCACACTCGATATCCCCAGCCGCTTCAGTTCCCGTCCCTGAACCGGGTCTTCCAGCAGTCGCTTCACTTTCTCAAAAGGCATGGTGTATGGCTGGTGTGACCCGATCAACAAATAGTCATCCCCGACAATGGACTCCCACATGGTGACATTGGGGAATACGGAAAGGAACGCTCGGGAGATGGATTTGAAACTCTCCGGCGACATGTTGGTGTGCATCCAAATGCACATGATCCCTCCCGGCTTTAAACGTGTATTTGCCAACTCGTAGAAATCCTGAGTGAACAATGCTCCTACTCCGGAAATCCAGGGATTGGAGGGTTCTGAAATGATGACGTCATATTGTTTCTCGGTCAGCGTAATGTGATTCCTCCCGTCTTCCAAAAAAACGCTCACACGGGAATCATCCAGCGCGTGGTGATTGAACGGATCGAAAAACCGACTCCCTTCGATGACACTGGAAGAGATTTCCACAAGGTCAATGGTCTTGGATGGAAACTGTGTGACCGCCCCCAGAGTCACCCCGCTCCCCTGCCCCACCACCAGAACATCTTCGGGATTCTTATGGAAAAACATAGGGAGATAACCGGACAGTAATTGGGTACGCATATCCAGCCCCAACGATGCGTCTGTTTTGCCATTCACACGCAAAAAGATATTACCGTCGACGGACAATTCGGTCGTTACCGTGGTGTGCAATCCCTCTTTGTAAAAGAGAATTTTATTTTTATGCTGAATGGCACCTTCCAGTTCTTCGATCCGGTAGGGCATGAAGGACCCGCTGGAAATAACGGCTTTATCCCATGAATCGATGCCGCGGGCACCCAGAACCCAGACCAAAAGCAAGCCCGGCAAAACATAAGTTTTGAAATTTACTTGCAGGCTGGAGGTGTACAACAAAATGATTCCCAGAACGATATTGATGAACACCGCCCAAAGAATTGTATTTTGTACACCCAGTAGAGGAATCAGCAGAAACCCGCCGATCAAGGAACCGAGGATGGTTCCCACGGTGTTGGACGCGTACGCAGTCCCCACATGATGTCCCAACGTCTTGAGATTCCGCGCCACCAGCCGCACCACTACAGGAAACTGGGCTCCCATCAAAAACGTGGGAACAAAGATCAGCGTAAGAATGATCAAAAAATTCGACCATTGGATAGAAGAAAAATCGAGTCCCCAGTTCAGGTACACCCAGCGATTGACCATAGGCACTTTCCCGAAGAAAGGCAATGCCGCCAGCGCGGACAGGCCGATACCCACCTGGAGCCAGCCGAAAACTTTTTTCAGATCCACAAAACGCCCGACGATCCGGGAAAACACCAGCGTCCCCAATGCCAGACCCAGAATGAAACCAGTCAGGATCAAACTGAACGCATACACCGAAGAACCCAATAGCAGTGAAAAAATACGAGTCCAAGCCACCTGATAAATTAATGACGCGATTCCAGTCACACAAAATCCGCCGAGAATCAAAATCACTTCAGGAGTATAAAACCGGGATTCTTTTTCAGAGGATGGCACCTCCTCGGCCAAATGGGTGTGAGTCCATTGACTGCGGAAGAAAATCAGGATGATCGAAGCCAGCCCTATATTGAGACCCGCCGCTATCCAGATAGTGGTACTGACACCATAGAGCTTCATAAACACGAAGGCACTGGTCAAGGCCCCCGCCACCGCGCCAAAAGTGTTCACGGCATACAAGGTGCCGACGTCCCGGCCGATGACTTCCGGTTTCCCCGAAATGAATTTCCCCAAAATCGGCAAGGTCGCCCCCATCAACGAGGCCGGGACCAGAAGTATCGCCCCGCACACCAGGAAACGGAAGAAACTGGTCACTGTATAAGACTGCTGAAAGTTGGAATAGATCCACTGGAAGAACGGCAGGGAGGCATCGATGAAGTGAGGAATCAGAAAACAGTAAATCCCAATAGCACCTTCGAGCAAGGCATAAATCAAAAGGGGTTTGCCGCCGCGGTCTATGAACCGTCCGCCGAAGAAACTTCCGAGGGCCAGACCACCCATAAAGGTGGTGAGTACGGTGGACACGGAGTAGTGCGTGTTGCCGAGGACAAGAGTGAGCAGGCGGGTCCACACCACTTCATAAATAAGACCGGTGGCACCGGAGATGAAGAAAAAAAGAAAAACCCAAATGCGGAAATAGGATCGGCTCAAATGAGTCTGTTCCAATAGTTACGGTTACTTGGACTTCGATTTCTTTTCGACCGATTTTCCACAGCGAAACCCGACAATACTGTCTTTGCGTCCCGGAGTGGCGGCGAATCGTTTGGCCGAACGGATATCCACTTTACGCGCATCCCAGGACCCACCTCGAAAAACCCGGTTCTTGGTTTTTTCTGCGCCGGGAGGATTCATCATCGGTGACCTCTGATAATAATTTTGATCGTACCAATCATCCACCCATTCGGATACGTTTCCGGCCATATCATAAACCCCGTACACGCTCCGTCCCATCGGGAAACTTCCAACCGGGGCCATGTATTGAAATCCATCGGCGGTTCCCGAGATATTAGCTCGCTTGGGCAGAACGTTATTTCCCCAGGGATACACCAGACCATGAGTGCCACGTGCGGCCTTTTCCCATTCCGCTTCCTTGAGAAGACGCTTGCCCGCCCAGGTACAGAAATTCACCGCATCGCTCCAAGAAACCCCGACCACGGGGTAATTGGGGGTTTTCAAGATATTGTGATCGCCTTGGAAAAAAGGTACCGACGGTTCCAAATAATTAGCGGCACGGCGGAACACATTATAGGATTCAACGCTCACTTCGTACTTGTCTATATAGAAGGCATCGAGATAGATCTCCTGTTGCGGCTTTTCGTCAAACCCGCCGGATTCCGACCCCCGCGTGAACACGCCTTCGGGAATCAAGATCATTTCCCGCGCGTCATCGCCGACCATGGTTTCGTAAATACTGAAATCGCGATTATCTTCAATCGTCACTTGCTTGGTCTCCGCCTGCATCTCGCGGATCTTGGCATCGTGATCGATCGACTTCTTAATTTCCCAAACAATCACCAAAAGAAACACGATGGAAATGGCGAAGCAGAAGATCACGCCTATGACTAACTGTTTATTATTCATAATGATCCATTATTTCAAAGACATAAAAGTCAGAACATGATCCTTTTCGGTAGTCTCCCTGATAGGGGAAGTCATTTCTTTTATATTCCAACAGCTTCCAACGCGGCATTTCATTTTCCACAAAATCGGTAAAACTTCGATGCCTTACATGTAAACTTTCACGACCAGAATCGAAGTTGGAGGAGTATAGCACTATATAACGAGTGGAAGCATCAAATAAGGTGTTCATATATTTATGTTAATGATGCCAATGATTACAAAACAAATGATTATGTTACCATTGGGGGTACTAGTGGCTACAGTAACCGTTTGCGAAATTGTAGTATCTGCAGACCTCGATGCCCCCACAATTCTCGATATACGCTAAAATAGGCTCTTTTAAGCGGGGCCGTGCTTGAGGAGTGCTTCAGTGTTCAGAAGGATTCAGGAGATTCTTGGAGATAAGATACCGATGCCAAACTCAATAACTACTGCAACGCGGCGGGAGTTGCTATTGCTTTCCCTCTTTTGTGCTCTGATATTCTTTCGGAATTTCTCACTCGTGATCAGCGGATTTGGGGAACAGGACGCTGTACGGATTTTCAATGATGCCATCGTATGGCACCACGTAGGCGCTCTGCCGTTTTCTGGTTACCGTGACAGAATTATCCCTGGTTATTTGTTTCTAACAAAAGGGCTGATCGATTTTGGGGTATCCACCGACAACATTATCCGCCTGCTCAACTACCTAAACGCATTTGTTGGTGTGCTGGCGGTATTTTTGTCCCATTTCTTTTTTAAACTGTTTCTCCCAGCGTCTTTATCTATTGCATGTGTAGCAATTTACTCATTTGTGCCATCCGTATTCTTTTCGTCGATTTATGGCTTCCCGCATCTCCTCGCATTTACAGCGTTTCTAATTTCTATTCTTCTATTTGTACGATCCACCATTATCGCGCCTAGTGTTTCTGTCCGGTTCTGGGTTTTCGCAGTAATTGCCCTCAGTTTAGCAACAATACTTAAGGCAGACGTAATATTACTTAGCAGTGCCTATTTCGGTCTATTGCTTGCCTTTAGCCGTGTCTCCACCGCGACGTTGACAAGCGCATTCACCCTAATTTTATTCGGCATCATTGCACCAATCACGTTCAAGCATTTCTTCTTTCCCAGTGATGCGGTGGATGTGAGCACAGCAGCATTTCTGCATAGATGGAATGAGAGATTTTCTTTAAGTCTAGGCAATCTCGTTTCTAAAGGTAATGTTGAGATTACCATTTGGTCTGTTGGACGAATTTATTTCTGCCTGAGCGTTTTAGGGCTTATTGCCGCTTCGCTCCGCCATGAGTCACGACGATTCGTTTGGTTTATACTAATCTTTACCATTCCATTGACGCTGTTTTGGGGTATGCGAGCTGGGAACAGTGCGCGGCATATGATGGGGTTGGCGTTGCCTGCCATTCTACTGATAGGGATATTGTTTCAATCGCTGATTGCTCAAAGGCAAACTAGCTCAGCAGTGATTGCTGTTATCACCGGCCTAGTTATCATGATGAACTATTTCAGCACATCTCCCCACTCTGGCACTATCGCACCAAGTAGTCGTCTAGTCGAGTCTGCCCTGCTTCTTCAGAAGCGCACTACTAAAGAGATGAAATACGGTAAGGCATTAATCGAAAGCAGACAACGGAAACATTACCTGATCGATAGCTACACACTGCCGTACTCTCTGCATAACGTGCTGAGGTATTCGAGATCAATTGATGAATGGCTTGCTGGATCCAAGGAAGGCTTCTTAGGCATTACGTTGCTTGATGGCAGACAGATCAGTCTGGCTTGGAGCTATACTAAAACGCGGGAGGCTGCTGAGCAGCTTGCCGAGCAGAAACGAACCGCTGGTTTTACTATCTGGTCTGCCCAGTATCCAGGGCTCTGAACATATTTAGTATATTGATGCATAAATTGGGTAAGTAACGAATTGATGTACTTGTTCGGCAATTTTAGCCGTTGTCACTAAGGCTTTTGCCAAAGCGACAATGTCGCGAACGACAATGTCTTGCCAATCCAGTTTCTCATCCACAACCGGTCGAAAGCATAGGTGGCTTTGATCATTCTATTCCCTCCTATATTAAGCGAAGGAAATGCATCAGGGTTGTAGTAGAGGACATAGGACAGCAATCCGGGAAACGAGATGTCAACCATTCTTAGTCCTGCGCTCAGGAAAAGGTTCTTTAACTCCTCAACTGAGAAAGCCTCTTCCGTTTCTTCGTCAAACAAATGGTTTCTGCTGTAGATAAGTTCCCTGATTTTCTTGAAAATTTGGTTCCCATGGGTAGGCTCCAGATTCAAAAAATAGCCTCCGGGTACTAGACACGCTGTCAGATGCTTTATCGCGGATTCAGCATAATCTGGCACATGGTGGAGTCCGCCAAGCAATATAATCAGATCAAATTCTGCGTTTGAACTGAATTCGGTGATATCTTGCTGATACACATTCAGATCCGGTTTCTCTAAGCGCAGTTTTTGGACGACAGTACTACTGTAATCAAAACCAGTGTAATTCACCGAAATGCCAAGATTATTTTCTATAATGTGTTTGCCATCGGCGAAACCGCACATCGCTTCCAACACGCGAAGCCCATCACGACTGAGGTATTGCTTGTCAGAGAGAAACCCCTTCCACATTAGGTTCTTCAACAGAAGATGTTTGTCCTGACGCCGAGCAAGATAGTAACGGTCGGCAATCTTGTCGAAGTGCTCTTTCTGGCGTTCTATTTTGTCGCTCATTGGGTTATCCCATTGAATAGACAATTACTATACCCATAAAAATGAAGGCAACGCCCGCAACTTTGGCGGGGCCCACACTCTCTCCTAACAGGAGATATCCCAAAAACTGCGTGGCAATGATAAGGCTTCCGGCTGCAACGGGAAATGCTATAGACAAGGCGGTCGTTCGGAGTATTTGCAACCAAAGCAGCATTCCCAAGCCATAGAAGATGAAACCGATCAAAAATTCCCATGAAGATATGGACGGGGCTGACTTAAGCTTATAAAGACCGAAAGAGCTAACGGCCGCATATATTAAAAAACTCAAGTATTTCATAGCTTTCACAAAATCAGATTGGATAACCGACCAAGCTTATTCAGAGATGCATTACTTATCATTGGTTTCCTCTGCTTGGCCGCTGCACCGGTTGGCCGAACTTTGTGGTATGCTTGTTTGCTCTTCTACAATGAAGTAGGGGCGTGCTTGTAGCAAAGAATAGATCCGCGCCAAATAGATACCCATAATACCGACAAGAGCAAAAAGCATCCCGAATAAGAAAGATGTAACCCCAAGCATGGAAGCCCAACCAGGGGCCGTTACGCCTCGAAGCGCTTGCACGATAACATAGATGAGTTCAGTCATTGATAATGCGGCTATAAATAATCCTAACCAAACTCCCAAGAATAGTGGTTTAGCGGAAAAAGATGTGACTGCAGTTACGGCAAGCCGTATCATCCGAATCAGGCTGTAGCTACTTTCGCCCGAAATGCGTGCTTTGGCCTGATAGGTGATGGTTGTGGTTGGGAAGCCCATCCACTGAACCGATCCTCTGAGAAACCCATCACCATGAGCAAACTCCATAAGCTTTTCTAACGCCTGGCGATCGAGCAACCGGAAGTCTGATGCGCCTTCTTGAATCTGGACATCTGCCATATATGAAAAGAAAGAGTAAAAGTATCTTGAAGTGGCTCTTTTGAAAGAACTGAATACGTTGGTATCCTCGCGGCAGGTATTGACGACTTTATAGCCGTTTTCCCATTCAGAAATCAATCGCCCTAGGACATCTGGAGGGTGCTGGAGGTCACTATCCATCGAAATGACAGCTTGCCCTCGAGCACGTGAGAGACCTGCCATAAGTGCCGGCTGGTGTCCAAAGTTCCTACTTAACTTGAGGCCGACAATGCGTGTATGCTGCATAACAGCTTCTTTTATGCGCGACCAAGTCTCATCCCTGCTACCATCATCCACGAGTATTATTTCGTATTTATCACCACGTTGCTGAAGGATGGTCATGAGTTCCTTTACAAGAAGTGGAATATTGTCTTGTTCATTATGGCATGGCGATACGACGGTGATAATGGGAGCTTCTTCTTGCATGATCATTCTTCCTATTGGCTTCTGATTCTCTAGAAGAGTCGAGTTCATTCTCAACACACTAATTAATACTGTAATAACAATGTGCTTGTAAAGGCATTTTTTGGCAAGAAGACGGTCAGCGCACCCTATTGATTTTTTGCAGAAATTGTTTAATTAAGCGCACCACTATACTAGAGACCAGGATTCCTGAGCAGGATTGGAGTGGGTGAATAGCAACTTCTCAATGGAAAAACATAGTATTATCTTTCCATTTTCATTATAACTGTAGCAGAGGTAGCTTATTCCATATTCCGGATAATTTCTATCGAACCTTATAGGCCATCAACAACAACTATGGATATTGTCGCCGCCAAAGAAACCGCCCTGTCCTGGTTGAAACCCGTTAGCCGGGAAATCCTCAACTGGTTCCAGAAAGAGATCACCGTACAACATAAAGCCGACCAAAGTCCAGTCACCATTGCTGATCAAAGGGCTGAGGAAATGCTACGCAAAAAAATTCACCGGTATTTTCCGGACCACGGAATCATCGGGGAGGAGTTCGGCAATGAGGCAGAGAACAAGGAATGGGTGTGGACGGTGGACCCGATTGACGGCACCCGTTCGTTTATTCAGGGCCTGCCGCTGTTTGCCACGCTTCTGTCACTGCTCCACAAAGGAGAGCCGGTGATGGGCATCATTTGCCTGCCTGCGCTCGGGGAAACGGTATGGGCGGTCAAGGGCAAAGGCACTTATTCGGGAGACCGTCGTCTCCATGTTTCTACCCACTCCAAAATTAAGGACTCCGTTCTAGCGACGGCGGACCGGTACTGCTTCCGCGAAAAAAAACAGCTTCGATTCTGGAACCAACTGCACTCCCAAGCCAAACTTGTGAGGACCTACCCTGACGCGTTCGGGCACCTGATGGCCATTCGGGGATCAGTCGATGTCATGGTGGACCCCTGGGCTTATACCTGGGATTTCGCGCCCTGCAAGATCATGGTTCAGGAAGCAGGAGGAACCTTTATGAATTTCACGGGAAACAAAAACAGCATTTACGAAGGGTCCGCGCTGGTGGGAAATGCAAAACTGGTGAAGGCACTTCAAAAAACGATACAAGCCACTCGCACTAAAAAAGAATAGCCCTCTTCATTTTCTAAATGGGTTGACGTCCCGCAAACCCGGTGTCCAGATCATGCCAGAACCGGATTTCCTGTTCCGGCATTTTCCAACAGAGGTAAACCTCGCGACCTTCTCTAAGGGACGGAAAATCAACCAATCCCATTTCAATCCCTTTCAGGACACAGCCTTTTTTTTCAAAGTTCTTGGTAATTTGATTAGCCTTTAACGCTACATTTAAATAATCCGTTCCGTAAGCGCTACCCCCACCGTATTCAGCTTTGGAACGGGCTTTTTGAATGTCCGGGAAACCCTTATGCATGAGCGTATACAACTCCTGCAGTCTAGGAACCCAATCGTTCAATTCGGGAATCAAGGCATTGGCTTCTTCAACGGTGAAATACTTTTTGGCCATGAAAATTCTTTCTGGACACGGTTTGATTGAAAAGGCTAAAGCCGCAATCATACATGGGAACCCCAAAATTTCAAACGGCTTATGAGGTGATTTTTTTAAATATAAAAAATCAATAAGTTAATCTATTTTTCAGACGTATTTCTAGAAAAATAGCCACAAACCCCTTCAAGACACCTAAATTCCTGAATTTTCGTATATTCAAATAACCAGCCGTAGATATACTGGAGTTTTTCTATTGACAAATAGCCCATAAAACTATAAATTCCCCAGCAAGACGCCTCATAATGTCTTCAAAAATGGTCGCTTAGTAGTAACACAAAGCAGGCCTGATACTGTTGGTATTCCATAATTCATTTTTTGCTGTTTGTTTTTGTTTTAATGAATTATTTATTTATGAGTTTTTACCTATCAAGTCCAAACTTTTTTAGGGGAGACAACGATGAAAATGAAAGCAATTTTGTTAGCAGTATGTTTTGCCGCTGTACTGGCTATTGGTGTGAGCAGTGCCGTTGCCGATGACGTGATCCCTGGTCAGTAT
>Ga0224506_10003295_pt1 | contig 10700 bp, 9 predicted proteins | sample SF_Jan12_sed_USG_2_FD_169108 | JGI IMG/M metagenome (GOLD analysis project Ga0224506, IMG submission 169108) | Sediment microbial communities from San Francisco Bay, California, United States - SF_Jan12_sed_USGS_8_1 | ecosystem: Environmental > Aquatic > Marine > Sediment | place: USA...
TTACGTGTACACACAGGAAAATTTTCATAGTCGCGCATAAGCCCGCGACGGAAAGTGTACTCGAGTTGTCTGGTTCGCCAGGTAAGTGAAAAATCCGCTGCTTTATCACCGATTAATTCACTCAGTTTTACGGTGACGCCGTGCGGGTCGATTAATGTGCCATAGATATCAAAGCCTAAGGTTATTGCCATCTTATTCTCCGCTCTCTGTTTTTATAGGACCTGTATAAAATTCGGGCCAACGTTTCTTTACGACCTCACCATCGGTTGAAAGTGCGATACAGGTATCCAGAATCATGGGTTTATCTCTTGATGTCTTTTGAGAGTCGCGCTCTTCGAGAGCCGCATGAAGTGTCTGATAAGCTGTCGCTGATAAAGGGCCAAGTAAATCCATTAAATGGGTACAACCATGCCGAGAACCGATACGCTCACGCACCTTTTTCATCCAGCCCATACCAATTTGAATACCAACCAACGAACGCATTTCCTGCGCAGCCTGAGGACATATCGCGAACGGCGTGAAATCAGACGAAGCGCAAGCATCATGGATGACAAAATCCAGATCAAGTGTGAGCCTGACCCACATATCGTGCACCGGCTCTCCGGCTTTAATCAGGCCATCACGATGAGACTGGTCGTAACCACAGTCGTAGGTACGTGTATCAATTAAATGCGCTTCGATATCCCACAACCCGTCTTCACGTAAATAGCCGATACAATCGATCTTACGGTGATGTTTTTTCTCACGCTGAACGGTAACAGGCAAGGTCATACGATCAACTCGCTTTCTTCTTTAGCAACGCATTGGCCGCTCTGGATACGGGTGCGCGATCGAGAAACCCATTGATATAAACCCCTGCGTCGAGCAGTTTATCCATATCGATCCCGGTATCTATACCCATACCGTTGAGCATGTAAACCACATCTTCGGTGGCGACATTGCCGGTCGCACCTTTGGCGTAAGGACAACCACCGAGCCCTGCAACAGAACTATCGATCACGGCGACACCGGTTTGCAAAACAGCATGGATATTAGCCAGTGCCTGTCCATAGGTATCGTGAAAATGAGCGGCTAACTGAGTAACCGGAATCGCACCTGCGAGCTGTTCAAATAAGGCCTGCGCCTGATTAGCAGTACCCACTCCAATAGTATCGGCGACTGACACTTCATAACAGCCAACGTCATGAAGGCGTCTGGTCAAATCGACCACTACGTTGGCGTCAACCTCACCCTCGTAGGGACAGCCCAGCGCGCATGAAATATAGCCCCGAATACGCATATTGTGCTGCTGTGCTTTACTAACGACATCAGTGAATCGACCGACGCTCTCTTCGATCGAACAATTGGTATTCTTTTGCGAAAAAGTTTCGCTAGCCGCAGCAAACAAAGCAATTTCTTCCACACCGCTTTCGATGGCTTGCTCCAAACCACGCATATTCGGTACCAGCATCGGATAGCTGATACCTGGAGACTTTGTCACCTGCCGATATACCTCGGCGCTAGAGGCCATTTGCGGCACCCATTTGGGCGAGACGAAAGCGCCTGCTTCAATCGACCTTAAACCGGCATCGACCAGCAATTCGACCAGTTTAACCTTAACCTCGACGGGCACGTTTTGCGCTTCGTTTTGTAAACCATCGCGTGGCCCGACTTCTACAATTTTTACTTTGGTGGGTAGACTCATTTTATTCGAATATCTCCAGAGAAATCAGTTTATCGCCCTCTTCGACCTGATCTCCCTCGGCGAAAAACACATCGGTTACCGTTGCTTTCATCGGTGCGACCATCGAATGCTCCATTTTCATGGCCTCCATCACCAGCAGAACATCCCCCGCTTCGACTGTATCGCCTGCCGAGACCGGGATCGATATGATGGCGCCCGGCATGGGTGCGACAAACTGATTACCGGTTTCTGCTTCGTTATCGAGCGCCTGCATCGGGTTATGGCGAGTAAAGCGCCATTCCCGATTATCGTGCCAGATGGAAATTATATCCTTATTGATCTGCACAGGAACGGTCAACAGGGAAGCATTAATTTCGATTTGGAGATGGGTTTCATCCAGCCATTTGGCAGCGACCTCTATCGTATTTTCATCACAACAAATCTGCCAACGATTTTCTGCCGGCGTGATTGCGAGCGCGTAATCCCGATCGTCCAGACTCAGTTTTATTTTGTGAGTCGGCGTCTGATTCATGCGCCAGGCACTCTTGCCAGCCCAGGGATCCAGACAATCACTATTTGCAATCGCAGGCAACACCGCCAACCCGGCCACACAAGCCGCATTAGCCACCCGCTCTTCTTTTTTGTCAAACAGCTTTCCACGATGCTTCTCAATGAAACCGGTATCGAAGTTCTCATCAGAAAACTCACCGACTTCTAACAAGGAAGATAAAAATCCAATATTGGTTTGCACCCCCAGAATTTGATAATCGCGCAGGGCCACACGCATTTTATTTAATGCCGTCAAGCGGTCATCAGCATGAACGATGAGCTTGGCAATCATCGGGTCGTAGTTAATACCGACATCGTCACCGACTCGCACACCGGTATCGATACGCACCGAGTCACTGATCGATGGCTGGGCCAGATATCGAATCTGCCCGGTGGCGGGCATAAAATCCCGATCCGGCGCTTCGGCATAAATGCGGGCTTCGAAGGCATGGCCATTCAATTGAATGTCTGATTGTTTTAATGGCAAGGCCTCACCGCTGGCAACCCGCAATTGCCAGTGCACCAGATCGAGGCCGGTGATCATTTCAGTGACCGGGTGTTCGACCTGCAGGCGGGTATTCATTTCCATAAAATAAAAACTACCATCGGTATCGAGTAGAAACTCGACCGTACCCGCGCCGACATAGCCAATTGCCCTGGCGCAGTTTACTGCGGCCTGGCCCATTTGCGCCCGCAGTGACTCGGACATACCTGGTGCCGGTGCTTCTTCCAGCACCTTCTGATGGCGTCGTTGAATCGAGCAATCGCGTTCGAATAAATGCACGACATTGCCATGACCGTCGGCGAACACCTGCATTTCGACATGACGCGGAGCGGGTAGATAGCGTTCGATTAATACCTTGTCATCGCCGAATGAGGCCAGTGCTTCGCGTCGAGCAGAAATTAATGCAGCATCGAACTCGCTTTGCTGATTAACCACGCGCATGCCTTTGCCACCACCGCCTGCGGTTGCCTTAATCAGTTGAGGAAAGCCAATTGCCTTTGATTCTTTACGCAATAAATCATCGCTTTGATCATCGCCATGATAACCGGGGACCAATGGCACATTGGCCGATTGCATAATCTTCTTGGCTTCGCTTTTTGAACCCATGGCTTCGATAGCACTCGCCGGTGGACCGATGAAAGCGATTCCGACACTTTCGCAGGCTCTGGCAAATTCCGAATTCTCGGACAAAAACCCGTAACCGGGGTGAATCGCCTGTGCGCCGCAACGCTGTGCTACTTCAAGAATTCTGTCAGCGCGTAAATAACTGTCGCTGGCAGCCGCGCCACCAATACCGTAGGCCTCGTCGCAGACTTCGACATGCATCCCATTGGCATCGGCTTGGGAATATACCGCGACGCTGGTAATGCCCAGTTTCCGCGCAGTTCGTGCGATACGAACGGCTATCTCTCCACGATTGGCGATTAATATTTTGTTGAACATGCTCACATCCTGAAGATGCCAAATTCGGTCTTCTCGATCGGAGCATTCAAAGCCGCCGAAAGACCAAGACCCAATACGGTACGCGTATCGGCCGGATCGATAATGCCGTCGTCCCACAGGCGCGCGCTGGCATAATAGGGGTGGCCCTGAGTTTCGTATTGTTCGCGTATCGGTTCCTTCATCGCGGCCTCTTCAGCATCGCTCCATTCTTCGCCGCGAGCGGCTTTGCTGTCCCGGGTGACCTGCGCAAGAACACCGGCGGCCTGTTCGCCACCCATTACTGAAATACGTGCATTCGGCCACATCCACAGGAATCGGCCACCGTAAGCACGACCGCACATGGCGTAGTTGCCGGCACCAAAACTGCCGCCGACCACAACGGTAAATTTCGGTACTTTGGCGCAGGCAACTGCGGTGACCATCTTCGCACCGTCGCGCGCGATACCACCGTGCTCGTATTTCTTACCGACCATGAAACCAGTGATGTTTTGCAGGAATATCAACGGTATTTTTCGCTTTGCACAAAGCTCGACAAAATGCGCGCCTTTTAATGCTGCCTCGGAAAACAGGATGCCGTTGTTGGCGATAATGCCAACCGGATAGCCATGCAAATGTGCGAAGCCACAAATTAAAGTTGTACCGTATAACTGCTTGAATTCATCGAGTTCGCTACCATCGACCAGGCGCGCGATAATTTCGCGGATATCGAAGGGCTTGCGCGCATCACTCGGGACTATGCCGTATAAATCGCTGGCGGGGTAAAGCGGCTCACAGGGTTCGCGTCTGGCAATATCCGGGTTTTTAACACGATTGAGATTACCGACCACTTCGCGCGCCATCGCCAGCGCGTGCTCATCGTTATGCGCGTAATAGTCAGTCACACCGGAAATACGCGAATGCACATCCGCACCGCCAAGCTCTTCGGCGCTTACCACTTCACCAGTCGCAGCCTTCACCAGCGGCGGACCACCAAGAAAAATCGTGCCCTGCTCCCTGACAATAATGCTTTCGTCTGACATGGCAGGTACATAAGCACCACCCGCAGTGCAGGAACCCATCACTACCGCGATTTGCGAGATACCCTTCGCCGACATATTGGCCTGGTTATAAAAGATACGCCCGAAGTGCTCGCGATCGGGAAAAACATCATCCTGGCTGGGCAAATGCGCGCCGCCAGAATCGACCAGATAAATACAGGGCAGATTATTTTCTTCGGCAATCGACTGTGCTCGAATATGCTTCTTAACGGTAACCGGGTAATAAGTCCCACCCTTGACCGTCGCATCATTGGCGACAATCATGCATTCCTGACCATTGACCCGACCGATACCGGTGATTAATCCACCGGCAGCGATATTGTCATCACCATACATTTGATACCCGGCGAACTGGCCGATTTCAAGAAACGGCGAACCTTCGTCGAGCAAGGTCTCGATACGGTCACGCGGCAGTAGCTTGCCCCGGCTTAAATGTTTTTCGCGCGAGCGTTCCCCGCCACCGAGACTAATCGTTGCGACCTGACTACGCAGATCATCGACCAGTGCCTGCATCGTCTCCCGGTTAGTCTTAAATTCGTCCGAACGGGAATTTAATTTTGTCTGAATATGCATTGACTACCAGCCGCCCGTTTCCAACCAGCGACCAAGCTGATCCAGGCGATCATTGCCCCAGAAAGGTTGGTCATCGACAAAGAAAAACGGGGCACCAAAAACGCCACGCTCGATAGCATTCCCGGTTTCGTCTTTCAGCCTTTGTTTAACCTCGGGGGTCTGGATCGACTCCAGTAAGGCCTCCGCATCGATGCCATATTGTTTCGCCAGACGAGCAATCACCTCTGGCTGAGTTCCATCGTTACCAAGGCCAAATATCTCATGGTAAATCCCTTTGGCCAGAGCTTTTGCCTTTTCGGGTTGATCATCCACCAATGCATAAAAAGCCCTGGCACAACTCAACGATACCTTTGGAAATTCTTCGGGCATCTGGAAAGGAATTTCGAATAGACGCGCACTACGCTGCATATCGAGCAGACTATATTCGCCCATTAAGGGCGTTTCCGTTAGCGGCCCATGCCCGGTAATTGAAAATGTCGCACCCAGCATAAACGGTCGCCAGTTCACTGTACAACCGTGTTTTTCTGCAATATCGTCGATTCGATGACTCGCGAGGTAGGCGTAGGGAGAATAGAATTCGAAATAAAAATCGATCGCTTTAGTCATGGCTTATTTCCCTTGCTATCACAATGCGTTGAATGTCACTGGTACCCTCGTAGATTTGCGAAATGCGCACATCGCGGTAAATCCGTTCCAGCGGAAAATCGTTTAAATAGCCGTAGCCACCGAGCACCTGGATCGCGGCAGAACAGATTTTCTCGGCCGCTTCCGACGCAAACAGCTTGGCCATACTGGCCTGCTTGAGGCTGGGTTCACCCGCTTCGCGTAAGCTGGCAGCATTCAGCACCATTAACCTCGCAGCTTCGAGCTGTGTCGCCATATCGGCAAGTCGAAATGCTACGGCCTGATGATCAATGATGTTTTTGCCAAATGTCTTACGTTCTTTGGCATATTCCAGCGCAACTTCGTATGCCGCGCGCGCCATGCCAACGCACTGGGCACCGATACCGATACGCCCCCCTTCGAGATTCATCAGCGCAATTTTATAGCCCTCGCCCTCAGTGCCAAGTATATGGCTTTGAGGGATACGACAATTGTTTAAAAACACCTGTGCAGTATCGGAGGCATGTTGACCCAGTTTACTTTCGATGCCCGCGACCTCGTAACCAGGATTATCGGTAGGGACGACAAAAGCGCTAATCCCTTTTTTGCCGGCACTTGCATCGGTGACTGCAAAGACGATGGCGACATCGGCATTCTTGCCGGAGGTGATAAATGACTTGTTACCATTGAGAACATAGTCATCACCGTCTCGAACAGCACTGGCTTTCAATGCCGAAGCGTCCGAACCAGCCTGCGGCTCGGTTAAACAGAAACAGCCCAGCTTTTGCCCGGAAGCGAGCGGCTTCAAATAAGTCTGTTTCAGGTATTCACTACCAAATCCCAGCAGGGAACCACAAACCACCGAGTTATTCACGCTCAATATCGTCGAGCAGGCACCATCGCCGGCGGCGACTTCTTCAAGCGCCAGGGCGAAAGCCAGATAACCGGTTTCGCTGCCACCCCATTGTTCTGGCACCAGCATACCGAATAGCCCCAGCTCGCCCATTTCCCGCAATTGTTCAGCGGGAAAATGACTGGTCCTATCCCACTCGGCGGCGTGCGGCAACACGCGTTCACGGACGTAATCGCGTACGCTTTGCTGGATCAGAATTTGTTCTTCGCTTAGTTGCACAACTCTACCGCTATTGCTGTTGCCTCACCGCCACCGATACACAGCGCAGCAATGCCTTTTTTCAGGCCCTGTCTTTTTAGCGCGGAAATCAGCGTCACGATAATTCTAGCGCCGGAGGCTCCAATCGGATGACCCAGTGCGCAGGCGCCACCATTGACATTGACTTTGGCATGATCGAGCCCAAGGTCGTGCATCGCGGCCATGGTGACGACCGCGAAGGCTTCGTTGATTTCGAACAGATCAACTTCGTCTGTCGACCAGTTCAGTTTTTCTAACAGGTTTTTAATCGCACCCACTGGCGCGGTGGTAAACCAGGCTGGCTCCTGGGCGAAAGTGCTGTGACCGTGAATCACCGCAATCGGCTGAGTACCTCGCGATTGCGCTTCACTTTCGGGCATTAAAACCAGAGCCGCGCCACCATCAGAAATCGAACTCGAATTGGCCGCCGTGACGGTACCATCGCCTCGAAAAGCCGGGCGTAATGATGGAATCTTATCGATGTTGGCATTAAAAGGTTGTTCGTCGGTATCGACCACGACTTCACCCTTGCGGGTTTTAATCGTCACCGGCGTAATCTCATCCTTGAAGGCTCCGCTTTCAATCGCGGCCTGAGCGCGTTTTAACGAGGTAATCGCAAAGTCATCCTGTTGCTCGCGGGTAAAGGCATATTTATCGGCCGTAGCTTCTGCAAAACAGCCCATGAGCTGACCTTTTTCGTAAGCATCTTCGAGCCCATCGAGGAACATGTGATCCATCACCTTGCCGTGCCCCATACGCATGCCGCCACGCGCCTTGGGTAAAATATAAGGTGAATTGGTCATGCTTTCGAGACCACCCGCGACCATGACTTTATTCGTCCCGGCGAGCAGTAAATCATGCGCCAGCATGGCGGCCTTCATTCCCGAACCGCACATTTTATTAATCGTGGTACAGCCGGTAGATAATGGAATATCCGCGCCTAGACTAGCTTGTCGAGCGGGAGCCTGGCCGAGGCCAGCGGGCAATACACAGCCCATGATGACTTCATCGACAGCATCAGCATTTAAACCGCTGCGTTCGACCGCGGCCTTAATTGCAGCGGCACCCAGTTCTGGAGCTGAGGCATCGGATAAAACACCCTGGAAACCACCCATCGGGGTTCGGGCAATGCCCGTGATTACTACTTTTTCGTTCATTTACTATTCTCAATAAATTAAAATACCGTCATTCCGGCCTTGAGCCGGAATCCATTGCAAAGATTGCAAAAAAACATAGACCACGACCTGGTTATTAATGGATTGCGGATCAAGTCCGCAATGACGATTATGCGGATTCTATAAACAACTCCCGGCCAATCAACATACGTCGAATCTCGGAAGTCCCGGCACCAATTTCATACAACTTGGCATCGCGCAGATAACGCCCGACCGGATATTCGCTGGTATAACCATTCCCGCCCAACGCCTGTATCGCTTCTAGCGCCATCCAGGTCGCTTTTTCGGCGGCGTAAAGAATCGCGCCAGCGGCATCTTTGCGAGTGGTTTCGCCGCGATCACAGGCTTTACCAACCGCATAAACATAGGCTTTGGTGGCATTCATCGTGGTATACATGTCGGCCAGTTTGCCCTGCATGAGTTCAAACTCGCCGATACTTTGACCGAACTGCTTACGCTCGTGGACGTAGGGCACGACGACATCCATGCAGGCCTGCATGATACCGGTGGGTCCTGCTGACAACACGGCACGCTCATAATCGAGTCCGCTCATTAATACAGCAGCCCCGCGATTCATCTCACCGAGTATATTTTCTTCGGGTACTTCGACATTCTGGAACACCAGTTCACCGGTGTTTGATCCGCGCATACCGAGCTTGTCGAGTTTTTGCGCAGTGCTGAACCCAAAAGCTTTTTCGACGATAAAAGCAGTGATGCCCTTTGAACCGGCAGCGGGATCAGTCTTCGCATAGACTACGATGACATCGGCATCCGGGCCATTGGTGATCCACATTTTGGTGCCATTAAGCACATATTTATCGCCCTTTTTCTCGGCCTTCATCTGCATACTGACAACATCGGAACCCGCGCCCGGCTCAGACATTGCCAACGCACCAATCCATTCGCCAGCGATAAGTTTTGGCAAATATTTTTCTTTTTGTTCAGGGGTTCCGTTGCGATTGATCTGGTTGACGCAGAGATTAGAGAACGCGCCATAACTCAATCCCACCGAGGCCGAAGCACGGCTGATTTCTTCCATCGCCACAATATGTGCGAGATAACCCATATCGGCGCCACCGTATTGTTCGGGCACCGTGATACCGAGCAGGCCCATTTCGCCCAGTTTAGGCCAGAGTTCATTGGGAAATTCGTTACTACGGTCGATCTCGACGGCAAGCGGTGCTATTTCAGCCTGTGCGAAGGTAGCAACTGCGTCGCGTAACAGATCGACGGTTTCACCGAGGTCGAAATTGAGCGATTGAAAATGCGTCATGGAAGACTGTCTCCTAAAAGTATCAGCTGGCTTTTGACTGCTTTTCACCAACCCTGATCTCGGCCAGCGCCCGCTCCGCGTTAGCAGCAATATTTTCGAGGTCTTCCAGAGAAAACTCTATATCCTGCTGTTGCATCTTGAGGAATTTACGGCGTTCATCGAGTTTGGCCAGTAATAATTTCAACTGGGCTTCTTCGCCCTGGCTGGACGAGTCGTATAAATCGAAAATTTCCTTAACCTCGGCGAGCGACCAGCCCAGACGTTTAGCGCGAAGAATGAGTCGTAAGCGAACACGGTCGCGCTCGGTGTAAATGCGCTTGGTGCCTTCACGCTTTGGCGAGAGTAGCTCTGACTCTTCATACAGTCGCAGAGCCCGCGATGTGACATCGAATTCGTTGGCCAGTTCTCCGATGGTGTAGGTATTGTCCTTGCTCACAGATTCCCCGCCAGTGTTATTATTGACGTTAACGTAAACGTAAGGTAATGTACACTAATTCACATCGCCACAAAAATCAACCTGAATCACCTTCCCCGACCAGAAAGGCTGAAGAGGAACCGTTAGCATGTCCAGCGCAGAGCAGAAAATTCAAACCATCCCCGCCCCTGCGAAAAACCATAAAACTCGCTTCGTCACCGCCGCGAGCTTATTCGATGGCCATGACGCGGCCATCAATATCATGCGGCGCATCCTGCAATCCTCCGGTGCTGAAGTCATTCACCTGGGACACAATCGTTCGGTTGCTGAAATAGTCGATGCAGCAATTCAGGAAGACGTCCAGGGCATCGCCTTAAGCTCTTACCAGGGTGGACATGTCGAGTATCTGAAATACATGGTGGATATGCTAAAAGCCAACAACCGCCCGCAGATTCGAATTTTCGCGGGTGGTGGTGGCGTCATTATTCCTGCCGAAGTCGCCGAGCTCGAAGCCTATGGCGTGACCCGAATCTACACCCCAGAAGACGGCCAGAAGATGGGCTTACAGGGCATGATTTTCGATATGATCGAGCGCTGCCAGTTCGATCCGGGAAAGCAGGCAGTTCAATCTATCGAGGCTCTTGACCGCAATGACAGATCCTCCCTTTCCAGCCTGATTACTGCCCTGGCAAACGATGATCTGCCGAAAGCCTTCCGAAAGGATATTATCAGTACGGCCAAACAGCAAACCATACCCGTGCTCGGCATCACCGGCACCGGGGGGTCGGGCAAGTCGTCGCTAACCGACGAATTGA
>Ga0224506_10003296_pt1 | contig 10700 bp, 9 predicted proteins | sample SF_Jan12_sed_USG_2_FD_169108 | JGI IMG/M metagenome (GOLD analysis project Ga0224506, IMG submission 169108) | Sediment microbial communities from San Francisco Bay, California, United States - SF_Jan12_sed_USGS_8_1 | ecosystem: Environmental > Aquatic > Marine > Sediment | place: USA...
TAAAACTGCCGTGGCCAATGTGTGACCCATCACCAATCGTTGCGCTGGGTCCTATGAAAACACCATCATCAATTCTGCACCCCTTTCCAATGAATGCTGATTTATCAATGCTGGCTTTTTTTGATATTTGCGCAACACATGGTTTGCTTGGATAAAACGCCTGCGCAATCCTTGCGTATGCTTGATATGGTTTATCCGTTACAAGTAGCGCAATACCATCTGGTGCCCTAGATACATAATCAGGGTGAACTATGCAGACGCCAGCATTGGTTTTGCTAAATGCATCTATATATTTTTTATTATCAAGAAAACTTACATCTCTCGCACCCGCAGTATCTAGCGGGGCAACGTCATTAAATAAATCTTCGTGATTATCGGACCCTAAAATTACAGCATCGCCCGTTTCAGCCAACTGCAAAAGGGAAAATGGTCCAGCGCGATCAAAAAAAACCGGATCAGCCATTGATTGTAGCTCCCGACCTAAGATTACTTGGTTGTTGGGTCCGATACCTTGACCGACGGTAGTTCTTTATCCAGATTGCCAAGAACGCGATCAGTAAGGTTTATAACGTTCGCACTTGCCACGGTTGCCGATTTTTTAAGGATCAAGGTATAATTATCTTTCTTTATTATTTCTTGAATTACCCCAAGTATTCCATTATCCACTTTTTCATTCGCTTCAGCTTGCACTTTTGATAGTGATTGCTTCGATTCCTGAACAAATTTTTGCAATTTAGAAAGACGTTTTTCAAACTTTGTCTTTTCCACCTCAAAGGCATCTGGGGAAAGTATGGTGCGTTGACGAACAAGTTCATCGTTTGCTTTTCTCAGGTCCTTTTCTTCCTTTTGAACATAAGACTGTATCTTGTTCCTATATTGAGTTAATTGCTTATGAATATCTTGCACCGCTAATGATCGTGCGCGAATCCCCTCAATATCGATTACCCCAATCTTTACAGTTATCTGTTGTTGCGCGACGCTGCTTACAGCGTCTTTGCTTTGGGAAAAAGCAGCCCCTGCAAAAACAACTTCCACCATAGTGAAAATAATGAACACTGACAAAGTGCGTATTATAAATTTCAAGACAATCTCCCGGATAAACAATATTTAAAACCTTGTTCCAAAATTAATACGGAATTTTTCGGTTTTATCATATGTTTCTTTTGCTACGGGAATCCCGTATTCGATGCTAAGCGGTCCAATGGGCGATACCCATTCCATTCCCAGCCCAACCGAAGCGCGAATTGACCCATCGTCTAAATAATTGGTGCTTGATGGATTAACTACCGACAAAGAACCAAAATCAGAAAAAGCCTTACCGGAAATACCAAGCTCTGGCGGCAACCCAAGAGGAACAGTAAGGTCAACACCACCATTGTAAATAAATTCACCACCAACCGAATCGCGCGTTACCTTGTCGCGCGGTCCCACCCCGCCTGGGGCAAACCCGCGCAAACTTGATCCGCCTAAGAAAAACCTATCGTTAATGGTAAGGTCTTTGGATAATGCGCTAATGATGCCAATTGATCCTGACGTTGATAGTGTCCACCCTTTTTTGAAGCTATAGAAATGCCCTACTGTAAAACGATTTCTTAAATAGCTTACATCACCGCCAAGACCAGCAAGGTCGTTGTTCATTCGTAAAAAGTATCCATCTGTTGGTCTGGTGGTGCTATTTCTTTTGTCATACAAAAGCACATGGCTGACTTCTGAGTGAGTTCTTGTGCCCTCTTGTGCCTTAATGGCATCAGAAGCGGTGGATTTTACGTTTTCCACTTTTGATGATTTAAGTGTATATGCCCAGCTTTGTTTGAGCATTTCGGTTATTGGATACCCGGCACGCAAAGCAAAACCTGTTTGTGTCGTGCTGTATGAGCTTGTTTTTTGATTGTCGGCAGTGGAGTGGAATATATCAAACCCAGCGGCTACTTCCCTATTCATAAAATAAGGTTCAGTAAAACTAAGGGTAACGTTGCTTTTGTTTCCGGACAATGAAGCATTAAGGTCAATTGATTGGCCTTTACCAAGTAAGTTTCTTTCCCGTACTCCAAAATTAAACAGCGGGCCACTATCAGATGAATATCCAAGACCTAGCGATAATGCCCCAGTTGATTTTTCCTCAACCTCAACATTTATAACGGATTTGTCTACGGAACTTCCGTGGGCGCTTGTAACATCAACTTTTTTGAAAAAATCCAGATCGTTTATGCGTTTAATTGTAGTTGATAGTTTTGCTGTGTTAAAAGCATCACCTTCTACCAACCTGAATTCACGCCTTATGACCTCATCTAGGGTGCGGGAATTTCCTATTACGTTTATGCGTTCAACAAATACTCGCGGCCCCTCAGCAACCTCAAAGACAACATTAATTGTGTGATTTTCCATATCGCGTTCAGGGCGCGGTGTTACGCTGACAAAAGCATGCCCAAGCGTGCCAACCTCATCGATAAGCGCATCAACGGTTTTATCAACATTTTCCGAATTATACCATGACCCTTTTTCTGCCACGATTGCGTCCTTCAGGTTTTCTGGTTTTATACCTTCAAGACTTATATCGGTTGTTATGTCGCCAAAACGATAGCGCTCACCTTCTTCGATGGTGAAGGTTATAAAGAAATTTTCCCGGTTAGGTGTCATTTCCGCCACCGCAGAAAGCACATTAAAATCTGCATAACCGTTAGCTAGGTAATATTTCCGCAACAATTCCTTGTCAAAAGAAACGCGGTCTGGATCATACGTGTCATCTGACGTAAGAAAGCGGTACCAGCGGGTTTCGACGGTGCGAATAACGTCGCGTAAATCACTATCGTCAAATGCATCATTACCGATAAAACGTATGTTTTGAACTCTGGCAAGAGATCCTTCGTTAATTTCATAAACTAGGTCAATGCGGTTTTGGTCCAGTTGAATAATTTTTGGCTCTACGGTAACGGCAAACCTTCCATCGCGCCTGTATATTTCCTGAATTCGATTAACATCATTTTGCACCTTGGTGCGGGTATAAACTAGGCGCGGTTTTAAAGAAATTTCTCTGTTCAGGTCTTCGTCCTTGACCCGCTTGTTCCCTTCGAAGGCGATCCTGTTTATTACTGGGTTCTCAACAATTTTGATAACCAGCGAGCTTCCTTCGCGGCCTATGGAAACATCAGCAAAAAGACCGGTTGCAAATAGTGATTTCAACGACCTATCAATGCGTAGCGGATCAAATCCGTCACCTTCGCGCACCAAAAGATACGAACGTATGGTTTCGGGCTCCACCCTAGCCGTTCCTTCAACCACTATCTCGGTAATAACGCCACCTTGGCTCTGGGCATTGGCTGATGTGCCGTGCATTAGGGCCAGTGATATTACGCTTAAAGCAAAGAAGAATTTTGGAAATGTTAACAACAAAAATTTACCCCGGCTTCCCCAGTTATTTTTATAGAAAAAGCATTAAAACACATCATAACCAGCATGGTCACAGTAAACACAACATACACAGGTCTGCATTTTGCTTGCAAATAGCAAAAATAGCAATTTTTTCTATTATTTCAGCATATTATGCCAACAAAGGTTAACTCATTCCAAATTGCTTAAGAATTCTCTCAAAATCGTTCCATGTGGCAAAAATCATCAACATAAACACCAAAATCATTCCGAAGCGAAAACCATACTCCTGTATCCGTTGGCTCAATGGGCGGCCACGAAGGGCCTCAAAAATATAATATACAAGATGCCCACCATCGAGCATTGGCACCGGAAACAGGTTAATCAACCCCAGGTTAACGCTAAGTGCTGCCATAAATGTAAGAATTGTTATTGCCCCGTTTTGCACTGCCTCACCTGAATATTGGGCAATTGATATAACCCCGCCAAGTTCCTTGCTGCTTCTTTCGCCGGATAACATTTCCCCCACTACACCAAGAATTCTAGAACTAATTAAATAAGTCTGCTTTACCCCAATCCATATTGACGTAAGTGGGTCTTTGCGTATTTGCTCGACAAAATCAGGGTGCGGACGAACGCCAAGAAGCCCGCGCGAAGAATGTTCATCATCGGTTGCATCCATTTTTTGTTGGCTGTTTTCACCGCTGCGCTCACGATTGTCTTTTTCGTCTGATTCTTCTTCCTCAATCCCTAGCTTTTCACCAAATTCCTTCATTGAAACAGTTCTTGGGGTTGCGTTAATTGATATGGCCTTGCCACCCCTATTAACCGAAAAAACTAGGCTTTTATTGGCATTTACCGCAACAATCTGGCTTAATTCCTCAAACCACTGGATTGATTTATCGTTTACAGCTGTTATTTCATCGCCAATTTCAAACCCAGATTCCTCGGCAGCGCTATCATCCATTACCTCACCAATTACCGCATATGGTTTTGGCAGCCCCAATACGGAGCTCATAAATGCAAATAGTACTATGGCAAAAAGGAAGTTTGCCGCAGGTCCGGCTGCAACTATTGCTGTTCTTTTTGAAAGTGGCTTGTGATGAAAGGAGATTTTTTTCTCCTCGTTAGTCATTGGGCGGTCTTCGGTATCGTCTACCCCAGTTATTATGTCGCCTTCGCCAAACATTTTGACGTACCCGCCAAGGGGAACCGCAGAAACGCGCCATCTGGTACCGTGACGGTCATTAAAACCGTACAATTCACCGCCAAAACCTATTGAGAAAACCTCAACCTTTACGCCGGCCCATCTGGCAACCAGGAAATGGCCCATCTCATGAATGAAAATCAGCACAGACAAGACTAGAACGAAGGGAAGCACATATTCCCAAATAAAACTAAATAATTCCATGAAATCAACTTACTATTCTTATTGTTTAATCTTATAACTTAATTGTATTTATCACATTATTGGCCGTGTCACGAGCCTCATCATCGGCGGCCAAAACATCGTCTATACTGCCCATGGCTACGGAATTAACTGATTCAAGCACCCTTTGGACAACCGCAGATATTTGCACAAACCCAATTTTTCCTTGAAGAAACGCCAATACAGCAACTTCGTTAGCAGCGTTTAGTATTGTGGGCGCACTTCCGCCAGTTTGCAAGGCTCTGCGTGCAAGACCAAGGGCTGGGAAACGCTCATTATCTGGCGCCCTGAAGTCCAGCCTGCCAACATCTGCCAGTGATAATTTTTGCGCCGAAGTTGTCATTCTTCCGGGCCATGCCAGAGCATATGATATTGGTGTTTTCATATCAGGCGTTCCCATCTGGGCCAAAACTGATCCATCAACATATGATACCAGGCTATGAACAACTGATTGCGGGTGCACCAGAACGTCAATCTCATCAAGGGCCACCGGAAACAAATGAAAAGCTTCTATGATTTCCAGCCCCTTATTCATCATAGTGGCTGAATCAATGGATATCTTGGCACCCATATCCCAGTTAGGGTGATTTAGCGCGTCTTCGCGCGTAACAGATTGCATTTCAGCCAAGCTCAGATCACGAAATGGCCCGCCAGATGCGGTCAGGGTAATTCCGGCAACGCTATCGGGATTATCAAAATCAAAAACCTGAAAAATTGCGCTGTGCTCGGAATCAACTGGAATAATGGTTGCGCCGCTTTTTTTAACCTCTTTAAGCAAAATATCACCCGCAGAAACAAGGCATTCCTTATTGGCGAGCGCCACCAAGGCCCCTCTTTTTGCAGCCTCAAGTGTTGGTTTTAATCCGGCCGCGCCTACTATTGCTGCAACCACCATGTCAGATGGTATTTTTGCAGCCTCAACCAAGGCAACATTACCTGCTTGGGCTTCTACGTTTGTTCCGGAAAGGGCATTTTTAAGATCATTGTAGTGGCTTTCGTCGTTAATAACCGCAACTGATGCGCCAAGCTCGATTGCCTGTTTGGCCAAAAGCTGCCAATTACTTCCAGCGGTCAGGGCATCAACAGAAAAGCTTTTGGGGTTTTGGCTTAGCAATTCAACCGTATTACAACCAATTGAGCCAGTTGACCCAAACACGCTGATTGAACGCGGGTTTATACTGCCAAGCGCGCTTGTGTGTGGCTCGCTAATTGGTGCCTCTGCTACTGCCATCAAAGAACACCCCCGCCAACAATTTGGTTAAACAAAGCCAAGCCTATGGATGCCGCCATAAGACCGTCAACCCGGTCAAATAATCCGCCGTGCCCGGGTATGGCGCTACCTGAATCTTTTACCCCAAAGCGCCGCTTAACCTTGCTTTCAAATAGGTCGCCCAATTGTGAAACAACCGATATTCCCGCAGCCAAAATAATAACTGATACAAAATTTAGCATTTGCGCCTGTTCAGCAAAAAATGTCGCCACGGAATATGCACCGACTACGGCCAACAAAATTCCACCGATAAATCCTGACCATGTTTTATTGGGACTGATTGCTGGTGCTAATTTGGGTCCACCAAGCGTCATACCAAAAATGTATCCACCAATATCTGTTGCCCACACCACAACCAACAGCCAAACAAAGTGATAAAGGCCGCTATCATTTTCTTCGCGCAGCCACCAGATGGCAAAAATTGCCGCAGAAATATAAACCCCGCCAAGCACCAGCCACCAAAAATTGCGGCCAACCATTTTTGTCCACTCGTAAACTAAAATAATCGCCGCAAGGGCAACCATCATCTCAAACGCCATACCGCCCATAAAAACCACCCACAAAACTGCGGGCGCTAGGACTACTGCGGAAACTATCCTTAGGATAATTGTATTTTTGTTTTTTTCAGCCACTAACTTTGCCATATCTGCGTTCACGAGCACTAAATTCGGCAAGTGCCGCATCAAAATCTTCGGCCGAAAAATCCGGCCACAGGGTATCTGTAAAAATAAATTCGGAATAAGCGGTTTGCCACAAAAGGAAATTGCTTATTCTTTTTTCCCCTGATGTGCGTATCAATAAATCTGGGTCTGGTATTCCTACGGTTTCTAGGTATCCAGAAAACATTTCTTCGTTTATTTCAGATGGATCAATCACGCCTTCACTTGCTTTGACGGCAAGCGACATTGCCGCGTTTACAATTTCCGCCCGCCCACCATATGAAAGCGCTATAATAAGCGTTATTCGAGCATTATTTTCTGTTTGTTTTTCTGCCGCAGAAATAAGTTCCTGAATATCGGTGGGCAGCATCGCACGGTTACCAATTACACGAAGCCTTACCCCATCTTTTTGCAACGATTTAATTTCACGCTTTAGATAAAACCGCAAAAGCCCCATAAGGTCGCTGACCTCTTCATCTGGACGGCTCCAGTTTTCTGACGAAAAACCAAACAGTGTAATATAAGAAACCCCAGCTTCAGCCGCCGCACGAACGGCTTTGCGTGCCGCCTCGGCACCACGTTTATGCCCGGCACTGCGTGGAAGGCCGCGAGCCTTTGCCCAGCGCCCGTTTCCATCCATTATTATGGCAACATGGGCAGGCAGTTTACCACCGCCATCACTGGCGGGTAAATCATTGCTAACTGGTTTGGTTTTTGCGGTCATATGGATTAATGCCTTTCCTTTAGACCTGCATAATATCTTTTTCTTTTTGCGCCAGCATGTCGTCTATTTTTTTGATGAATTCGTCTGTTAATTTTTGTATTTCATCCGAATACTGATGGTGTGCGTCTTCGGAAATATGGTTATCCTTTTCCATTTTTTTCAATTCATCCATACCGTGGCGGCGCACGTTACGAACCGCAATTCGTGCTTCTTCGGTATATTTTCCTGCGATTTTACTAAGTTCTGTCCGGCGCTCTTCGTTTAAGGGTGGAATGGGAATACGCACCATCTGCCCATCAACTGCAGGGTTTAGGCCAAGACCTGAATCGATAATCGCTTTTTCAACCGATTTGACCAATCCCTTGTCCCACACCTGAACGGAAAGCATCCTTGATTCCGGAACGCCTACTGTTCCCACTTGGTTAAGCGGCATATCGGCGCCATAAGCATTGACCGTTACCGGATCAAGCAGGCTTACTGAAGCACGCCCGGTGCGAAGGCCGGAAAATTCCTTGTGCAGAACATCAACCGCGCCTTCCATACGTCTGGTTGCGTCGCTTTTCAAATTTTTGATATCACCGTCTGCCACTTTTTTACTTCCCTCTATTAAAAATTATTCAACTATTGTGTATGTTCCGTTTCCACGCACCACTTCGGCAAAGGATCCTGGTGTATGCAGTGCAAATACTAAAATTGGCAAATCATTATCGCGCGCAAGGGCTATTGCCGATGTATCCATAACCCTTAGGTTTCGCGACAAAACATCTTGATAGCTAAGTTTTTCATAACGCGTAGCATCGGGGTTTGTCTTTGGATCATCCGAGTAAACACCGTCTACCTGGGTACCTTTTAGCAATGCATCACAACCCATTTCGGTTGCACGCAGGGCTGCTGCCGTATCGGTGGTAAAAAACGGGTTTCCGGTACCGGCGGCAAAAATAACTACGCGGCCTTTTTCTAGATGCCTAATGGCACGCCTACGAATGAATTGTTCGCACACCATATCCATTGGAATTGCCGACTGAACCCGGGTCTGAACCCCTATGGCTTCAAGCGCGCTTTGCATGGCGATGGCATTCATAACGGTGGCAAGCATGCCCATATAATCGGCTGATGTGCGCTCTATGTTTCCAGCGGCATCAGAAACGCCCCTAAAAATATTGCCCGCACCTATTACCAGTGCCAATTCAACGCCCATATCGTGGACTGACTTTATTTCACCTGCTATGCGCTCAACCGTTGGTGCATCAAGACCAAAAGCCTTAGGCCCCATAAGTCCTTCACCGGAAAGCTTGAGCAATACACGTTTAAATTTTGGTTTTGTTGCCATTTTGTGTGTTTCAGCCCTTATTTTCAGGCCCAGCAGCCATGCTGGGATTCCCTGCATTTAGATACTAACCTATCCACACCCAAGGGGTACAAAAAAGGGGCAGAACCCGCTAAAGGTACCGCCCCTTGTTGTTTTTGGCTTATCAGCCGCCGACTGCAGCCGCCACCTCGGCGGCGAAGTCTTCTTCTTTTTTCTCGATGCCTTCGCCTAGGCCAAAGCGGATAAATGCCTTTATAGCTAGCCCATTGCCAGCGGCCTCAACCGCTTTGCCGACCTTGCTTTCGCCGTCAATAACGAAGGTTTGCTCCAAAAGGCAGACTTCTTCGTAGAACTTGCGAATGCGCCCTTCGATCATTTTTTCAATGATGTTTTCAGGCTTGCCTGATTCGCGGGCCTGTTCGGTCAAAACAGCCTTTTCCCGCTCAACAATTGCGGGGTCTAGGTCATCTTGGCTAAGTGATTGCGGGTTAGTGGCAGCAATGTGCATTGCAACCTGCTTTCCGATGACATCAGCTGCTGACGTATCGGCACCAGTTGTGGCCACCAAAACGCCAATTTTGCCAAGTCCGGGCTGAATTGCGCCATGGACATAGGTGGAAATAATGCCGCCATCAACGGTTTGAACTGCAACCCGACGAATATTCATGTTTTCGCCAATGGTGGAAATAAGCTGAGTTAGCTCTTCGGCCACGGTACGGCCAGTTTCCGGGTATTGCGCTGCATTTAGATCATCAATGCTGTTGCCAGTTTTAAGGGCAATTTCTGTCACAGTTTTTACAAAATTTTGGAATTTTTCATTTCTGGAAACGAAATCGGTTTCGGAATTAACCTCAACCACTGCGCCAGTATTTCCATCAGTTGCAACACCAACAAGACCCTCTGATGCTATGCGTCCGGACTTTTTAGCGGCTGATGCTAGACCTTTGGTGCGCAGCCAATCTTGTGCTGCCTCGATGTTTCCGTCATTTTCGGCCAACGCTTTCTTGCAATCCATCATTCCGGCGCCGGATGTTTCGCGCAGTTCTTTGACTAGCGCTGCAGTAATTTCTGCCATTTTTCTTAAACCTCGCTTATAAGCTGATTATGTAACGCATTGAAAATACGCTAATTTCTATATTAAGCCTGTACAGGTTCGCTCGCGGGCGAAGCCTCAGGTGTAGCTTCAGCTACAACCTCAGGAATAACCTCTTGGGCTGGTTCTACGGCCGCACCTGCGTCACCACCACGGCTTGTTACCTCAGACTGGATACCGTCAAGAACAGAACCAGCAATAAGGTCGCAATAGGTGGAAATCGCGCGAATGGCATCATCATTACCAGGAATTGGATAATCAATGCCTGCAGGATCAGAGTTAGAATCAAGAACCCCAACTACCGGAATGCCAAGCTTTACAGCCTCGGTCACGGCGGTGTCTTCTTTGTTGGTGTCGATTACTATCAATATATCAGGCAAGCCGCCCATATCTTTGATGCCGCCCAAGGCTAAATCTAGCTTGGTGCGTTCGCGGGTAAGCTGAAGAAGCTCCTTTTTGGTGAGCCCTGCAGTTTTTTCGGCATTATCAAAAATTGCTTCCAATTCGCGCAAGCGCTTGATGGAGCCTGAAATTGTTTGCCAGTTGGTAAGCATTCCACCCAACCAACGGTGATTTACATAATATTGACCGCATGATTTTGCAGCTTCGGCCACTTTTTCTTGTGCTTGACGTTTTGTGCCGACAAACAACACACGTCCGCCCTTTGCGACCACGTCGCGAACGGCTTCCATGGCGCGCGAAAGCATGGGAACTGTCTGGCCTAGATCAATAATGTGGATTTTGTTGCGGTCACCGTAAAGAAACGGTGCCATTTTTGGGTTCCAACGACGGGTGCTATGACCAAAGTGAACGCCTGCTTCAAGCAATTGGCGCATTGTAAATGAGGGAA
>Ga0224506_10003297_pt1 | contig 10700 bp, 24 predicted proteins | sample SF_Jan12_sed_USG_2_FD_169108 | JGI IMG/M metagenome (GOLD analysis project Ga0224506, IMG submission 169108) | Sediment microbial communities from San Francisco Bay, California, United States - SF_Jan12_sed_USGS_8_1 | ecosystem: Environmental > Aquatic > Marine > Sediment | place: USA...
CCCCGCTGTCCGGCTGTTGCGGTGCCATCTTTTCCTGCCACTGCAGCACCGTCACACCCTGCTGTTGCGGTGCCCTTATACCCTGCTATTGCAGTGCCACTGTCTCCTGCTGTTGCAGTGCTACTCGTCCCCGCTGTAGCCGTGCCCTTATACCCTGCTGTAGCAGTGCCCCGCTGTCCGGCTGTTGCGGTGCCATCTTTTCCTGCCACTGCAGCACCGTCACACCCTGCTGTTGCGGTGCCCTTATACCCTGCTATTGCAGTGCCACTGTCTCCTGCTGTTGCAGTGCCATAATCATCTGCTGTTGCAGTACCCTTATACCCTGCTGTTGCAGTGCCACCGTCTCCTGCTGTTGCAGTGCCTGCATACCCTGCTGTTGCAGTGCCATTATTACCAGCTGTTGCAATGCCAATACGCCCTACCGTGGCTGTACCTCCATACCCTACTGTTGCAGTGCTACTCGTCCCCGCTGTAGCCGTGCCCTTATACCCTGCTGTTGCAGTACCCTTATACCCTGCTGTTGCAGTGCCACCGTCTCCTGCTGTTGCAGTGCCACCGTCTCCTGCTGTTGCTGTACCGCCGCTTCCTACTGTTGCGGTGCCCTTAAGGCCTACGGTTACGTTGTCCCCACCTGTAACCTTAGCCCAGGGAATAGAATATCCTGCGGGCGCCTTAGCAGCTAAGAATGCAATAGCGGTATCTCTGTCATCACTTACAAGGGTAACCCATGCATGCGGTACTTTGATCTTACCACCAAGGTCAACGACGGTGCGGGTGTCTACTGTGCACACCATCCATTTCAGACCCCCGCGAGTGTGGTTGAGTAGCTCAAGGTCACCGGCACCCCAAAGTAGCCCGTGTAGCCCGTTGCCACATTCCTTTTCAGGACTCCAGTCAGGGGCTTCAACAAAACCCTTTTTGGGCCACTGAAAACCTTCATACGAAGTTAGGTTACTGTGACAAGTACGAAGCATAAGTGCCCGGTACTTTACAGGGAGTAGTCTTTTACTTTTCACTATCTTTGCCTTTCTTTTGTTCAACCAGTTTACCGTTTATACAGATGTAGGGTGTGTCTGCTTTAATACCGTTTTCTCCAACATAACCAGTACACCACCGTCTGCCATCTTCCGCGCACAGCGCTGGTAGACCGCACTGACCCTTGCAATGACTGGCCCCACAGGCGCGCTGCCACTCACCTCCATAGCTGTACTCGATGTCGTTGTGGCCAGGGTAGTCGTCATCTGCACTCGGCACACTTCGGATCTGGATTAGCCGTTTACTTTTCATTTGGGTTGTACGCCCCGGCGTCCCTGGCACGACGACAAGCGTCGAGTTGTTCTTGCGGAGTGTCTGGATCTAAATGAAGCCCGGTTGGTGACGCAATAACCTGAGCTACAACAGCTCGCAAAGCGTCACGCTCAGCTTCGAGGGCGGCAATGTACTTCTTGAGCTTGGCGTGTATCCGCTGCGCACGGCGAATCCCCTTGCGCATATTGCGCAGCCACACGGGGAAGCCTTCGCCTAGCTCGCTCATTGATCGCTCATTAGTGATTTGGGGTAGTTGACATGGTGCTTCATCACTTTGATCCTTTTCACTTTTCCACTTCAACCAGCTCACCATTTATACAGACATAGGGCGTGTCTGCTTTAATACCGTTTTCTCCAACATAACCAGTACACCACCTAATATATAGCTCACCTTCTCTACGGTAGTTAATTATAATACGACCACCTTTTCCTGCTTTTGCAGTGCCCTGATACCCTGCTGTTGCAGTGCCATAGTTACCGGCTATTGCAGTACCCCTACGCCCTGCTGTAGCGGTGCCACTGCTACCGGCGGTAGCAGTGCCACAGTTACCGACTGTTGCAGTGCCATACCTACCGGCTGTAGCAGTGCCTTCATACGCTGCTGTAGCAGTGCCGTCATACCCCGCTGTAGCAGTGCCCTGGTTACCCGCTGTAGCTGTGCCATAGTCAGCTACTAGAGCAGTGCCATAGTTACCAGCTATGGCACTGCCACTACGCCCTGCTGTTGCAGTGCCATAGTTACCAGCTATGGCAGTGCCACTACACCCTGCTGTGGCAGTGCCATAGTCAGCTGCTAGAGCTGTGCCGCCATACCCTGCTACTGCAGCGCCCCCGTGCCCCGCTGTTGCAGTGCCGCCTTCTCCTGCTGTTGCAGTGCCTGCATACCCTGCTGTTGCGGTGCCCTTGAAGCCTGCGGTAGCAGTACCCTCAGAGCCTACAGCTACGGTTGCCCTGTCCCCACCTGTAACCTTAGCCCACGGAACAGAATATCCTGCGGGCGCATTAGTAACTAAGAATGCAATAGCGGTATCTCTGTCATCACTTACAAAGGTAACCCATGCATGAGGTACTTTGATCTTACGTCCCAAGTCGAGGAAGGACCACAACAGCCTGCAACTCTTTGCGCAGGTATTCCTCCATCTCGTCCCAGCTATTGAACTGTCCGTGAGAGAACTCCAGATCTTCGTCACCTAGTGAGTAGCGCTTGTGAAAACACGCCATGGTGCCTAGATTGTCCCAATCAACTCTAGGGTTGGGTGCGTCGATGGCATCATGTACGATTTTTAGTGTTGGTGTAGTCATTATGGTTCTCTGTCTTTTTGATGGTGCGCGGGATACACTGCGTCAGGGTTTGCGCCGCGCGACGTGCTCCCGCTGCATTTCTGCGAGCCAATCATACGTGTTCATGAAGGTGACCTTTGTTGCAGTGATGAAGGCGGCGCCGCCCCCGAAGTGGTCCGCACGCGCCTTTGAGCACGTATCCGCCCACGAGAAGCTGATAGACTCATCGCACTGGAACTTTATTAGGAAGGCTTGCATGTAGCAGGCAACCACGTCCAGCGAGCCGTTGTCTACAGAGAAGTGTGCGGTGCCGCCTGTGATTGTGAGCTGTACAACAACACACTCGTCCATGTCGATCGCGTGTACAGTGTCAGCCAGTTCTGGGTACTTCTCCAGAAGCGCTTCACGGGCGCAGTCCTCACAGGCATACTCTTCTAGAGCTGCCAAGGTCTCTTGAAGCCATGCAGTCTCCTCCGGGACTTGCTCAAGTACGATTTCAAATGCTGTTTGTTGATAGTCGTCAGCCATGATGTCTCCCTATGAACCAGGTGATTATTTTGGTACTGCGCCGCGCGAGTTGCTACGCCTCCGCGCGCGTCTGAGGCCGTGCGTATTCTCGGGCGAGTCGAAGCTCCTTGTACACGACCGTCAACTCACACAGGATGTGCGCACCAGGGTGTGCGTTATAAAGCTCTGAGCTGTTGTTGTGTAGCGCCTCAATGTAGTCGATCCAAAACCTGGTGCCCGAGTTACATTTGTCCCAGACTTCAGCAATATGCCTACCCCAAAATGCTTCAATCGCCTTTTGTTTGTCCCGGTCATGGCAAGCTCTATTGAACTCATACTGCCGTTAATGCCTACACCAAAAGATGTAGCGTCTTCGCACCCCCTTCCAGCCATCATCCGGTTTACCCCGCTTATTCAAAGATAAGACTAATTGTGAGTGCCAAGTGCCTAGTTGTTGGAGGCGCATTGCGCTACAACCTAGGTTCATGCTCATTGTGAATTCTCCTTGTCTTCTAGACCGCCTTTCTGCTCAGCGCATATCTTGTACAAATCGTCGACCATCTTGCGTAGAGCTGCCAACTCACTCTCAGTCTTGGTAAGACGCTCGTTCATGCTGCGCAGCGTGTGGCGCATTATAATGTTTTGCACACCGACCCCCTGTTTAGTCACTAGTACCCTCCCCTGGGCCGGAAGGCTGAGTAAGGCGGTCAAGGAGCTGCGTCCTCTCCTCTTCCAGCTTGTCCCCGTCGATCTCGAAGTAGCGCTGCAGTAGGTTCTCGATCGACCCAGAAATGGTGCACAAGTTGTCGTAGTCGTCGTACGTCGCGATCCGGTAGCCCTGTTCAGAGCACCAGTCTAGGAATGCGCCGATGACAGCTGCATCGGCACGTGCTTCTCGCTGCTTCTCAAGCTCCGGATACTCTCCGTCTTGCACAATCGTCATCTCTTTAGCTCTTTCTCTGTGTGTTTGATTAATGCCGTGAGTCCAGTCACCATAGATCCTCTGAGAACAGGTTAGGCGGCCAACGAAGTGCGTGTGTTTGCTTCGCAATAATTGCTATTTGCCCAGCTTCTACGCGTTCTACAAACCTCCCTGTCGACGTGACGAAGCCCTGCTCCTCGTGCATGAGACTGGCGTTCTCCCCGTCTTTGTAGTGGGCCTCGCACCATGCATTCGCAATGTGACAATGCCTGGCTGGCGGTGGTAGTGTCCACACTTCACCGTTAACGTATATGGCAGCACTAACTATTGTCTCCGCAGCCAAGGGCAACATGTCGTCGTCTAGTTTGTCTGGGTTAACAGCCACTTGGCGTGTGACCTTGGATGTTTGTGTGTCAAGGCTTACAACCCATCCTACTACCCCATAAAATGCTTTACGCAGGTTAGCCATGTTTCGTTTGATATCCCCAACTTTAATATCGGATGTTGGTACAGTCAGCCACTGTTGCTTTGTACCGTCATCCGTCTCAAAGAGAAGCAGCGCTAACACCTTCCTGCAGCCAAGCTGCGCTACGACAACACAAGGTGTGTCCCAAAAAACTAGGGTCTCGACGTGTACCCACTCTTCGCATTTAACGTCCTCCCCCCGCTCAGTCACTAAGGTCCCCTTCTACGTGCACACTCCACTCCTTTATGACGCATTCTATAAACTTATCGGTAAGGAGCCCTCTATCCACACTGCGCCGTACATTGCTGATTAGTTCAGACGTAGGGGTTACAGTGTGGGCATCATCGTAAGCGACGTTTATTACTATCTTGTAATGTTTAGCCATAGTTTCAGCTTCCTGTTGCTTGTTCTTTCACTTATACCTGAAAACAGTTAGCAGTTACAATACCTTTCACCCATCCAGAAGCCCCCGACGTAAGCCAAGAGTACTGCATTGTGTATTAACAACAGTTCTACACTGAACCATGCAGACATAAGACCTGACAGCCCTATCAACAGTGCGATTAGACTAGGTAAACCTAGAGTTTTAAACATTACTTACCTTTACGTAATAGCCTGCAGTACCTTCTTATAGATGGAAGCTACCTCGCTCTTCAACCCTGGCGCCTTTAATAGTGGTTTAAGTGCTTTGTCAACCTCTGCTTTTATAAACTTAGTTATCTTGACGTTTAAGGCCTTCTTAACGGCTGCAGTAATAGCGAGAGGGGTTACGTGATTAATCACGGCCGCCTCCACCCTTTGTTGGAACTCTGGGTCTTGAGTTAACCTTCTTATTTGTTCAGTAACAATGCCATCAGTAGGGTAAGACGTAAGAATATAACCAACCTTATTTTTAATGGCATTGCCCAACGTGTCTAGTGTAAGTACCTCCTCCAGCATTTTTTTACCTGCTGGAGTTTCTAAATAGTGTTTAATCGCTGCTTCTATAAAAGCACTGCGAATAATGTCATTGTCGCTTCCGAGATAACCCATTTTTAGTTCCTGTGAAAAAGCTAGTGGTCCTTGTTACCAGTAATAGCCACGGCGGTCACGCTTACAATGCGCCCCAAAGCTGATCGGTATTTCGGCATATCGATCAGCTACCATAAGCTCTCGTATGCTACGTCTATATGGGCGGTTTCCTTCTTTACGCCAGGGGCCCGTACCTTTGACTGACCCAGGGTTTTTCTTGTCCCGGTCTTTGCGCGTGCGTGACACTTATTAAAGCCTCCGTATTTACATTACTAGTACCTTAGCCAGTGCTCTGTTAAGCTTAGACTCCATATACTGCCATTCGAGAGCTTCTCGTATCAGGGTCGGCAATAGTACACTGACTAGCTTGTCGGCGCGTACCGCAGGTAGCCCCAGTTCTGTGTCACGTATAACGGCGTCTAAACACTCTATGGCAGGCTCATCACATTCACGGTAATTATATATTTGACAGTGTATATTACGTAATCCTTCGCTATACGAATCCAGGTCTTGATAACGCACTTTATTAAAGTCTACCCGTTTGCCCTTAATTTTGTCTTCCAACAGCATCGAAAAGCGCCCTGTAGCACTGTTCCATCCCGCGTGGTCGGCTAGTTGTTGAAAGCAATAGCTTGTAACCTTGTAAAAGATAGCGTCTTGAAGTTTTACACTAACTTCAAAAGCGTCTATTAAGTCTAACAACCAGGTCACGTTATCACAGGATTCCCATAACTCCTGCACAGATGCTGCCTTAGACTTTAAAATCCATTCGTTAGGCGCAGAGCATAGCCCACGGTGATCCATAAGAGTTATAAGTCCCAGCTTCTCTAACTTATTCATCATTACCCCTAGGTAAAAAGAAAATGTGCCCCGTTTCTCTATTCGGTGGGGCGTACCGAGTCGCAGAGGGAGCAAGACGGGCGTGGTGGTCTTTCAGTTTCGCGGCTTCGATGCCTCCCACCTTGATCTACGCGCTGTGTCATGCTCAGCTTATTTCGTGTTAAGCGGCTCCTCTCAGAGTTTTACTCGCCGTGGCTACTCACCGGGCCGTCTAGATCGTCACACGTGTGCGTTACTGTTGCAGCCGAGGAGGTTTCATCCAATGTCGCAACAGCATCGTCTATATCAGATGCGTGCCTGTCCAGCATCTCCAACAATACTATAGATAACATGTGAAATTCAGCACTTACAGAGTGTGTTCTCTGCACAGTTGCCTACAGTGACGAGGATAGCACACGCAGCGCTTCCGCCGTCATATTGAGGGTGTTTAGCGCTACAATACGGTCTTTCTCTGCCTTATCCATATTATTTACTCAGTTGATACAGGCCCACAGATTCACTGTAGTACCCGTTCGAAGTACCGTACCAGCGTATGTTTACTGCGCCTTTAACGGTACGGATGTTGTAGAATGTCCAGGTGTATGACTCCGGCGTGTGGTCCGTGTCAAGTGGCCCAGCCTTATTGTCTGTTTCGGTAGCAGAGAGTATGGGCGCTCCCACTAAGTCTGTGAGGTCACCCGCAATGTCTTCTATATGTACGGACTCACAGCATTGTTGGTCATGCTTCATCAGAAACTGGGTCTCGTCATTTTTAAAAATGATAAAATCATCGTTACCACTATCGGCAGGGTTACAGTCTACCTCCGTGAACGTGTGCCCTTCCAGGGCGTCGAACTCCACCGCGTCCCACAGCTTATTATCAAAGTACATCTGCATTTCTCCTTCTTAACTAGAACACAGAGAAGCACAATGCTTTCTGTGTTGAGTCACGGGCTTAGGGGCTGTACCAGTGACTCTCGGGGATCTTTACGGCGTGAAGGAAGTCCACGATTTCGTCGTATCGTTCCTTCACCTCCTCGTAGTGCGGCTGCCATTTCCCCGCAGCTTCCTGCGAGAGAATAAGCAAGCCGCCTACACGGCGACGCATTGCATCGAGGCCAACGATATATGGACGTATACCCCACTTATCCGTTACCCCCGACACATATAGGGCCGCCTGCCTGAATATATTCAGTTCAAACCGGCCCACCTCCCACTTGGACTCCCCTACAGGAGACGCAAGAGCCTGCGCCACTATGGCATCCCGTGCAGTGGGACAGTCCCGCACTATGGAGTCCGAGTAGTCCATGTGGTTTATCCACGATAACACCATGCAACGCTCCTGTTGGATGCCGTGCTCCGTATAGAACGCTTCGCGGATTTCATCCTCCGCGTGATAGCGCTCATAATACTGCGCCCACCATACGTTGGTGGGTTTGTGCAGCCCTTCCTCCCACCACTTGGGGCTGTATATTTCTGTCTCACTCCCCTCAGGTGTGTAACGCTTACTAATGCAGTTCGCACACCGCAGCGCGTGAATGTTATGCGACTCAAACCATTCGTCACATATCTCGCAGCACAGCCCATACGGCTGTTTATTCGTATCCATAGCAACCTCCTTTATTAAATTGCCATCACCAATACCTTATACCAAAAAAATACCAAGAAGACGGAGAGTTCTCTTGGTATTTTTTTGGGTGTGTCAAAGCCACCACACCCTCAAAGTTTACGCAGAACCTCACGAAGTGCTCGCACCGAGGATTGGAATGCGCTCCGCTGCGCGCGGTAATCTTCCAGCTCTCGGGGTGTTGTCACCTCCGTGTGTATTCCGTCGTACTCATTGAGCAGCACGCTCCACGATACGCGCAGGGCATGGTAGTTCTCCGCGAGCTGTTGGGACTCTCTACTAGACTCTTCGGCAGCGTCTAGGAACTCGCTTACTGTCATATTCATGATATCATCTGAGATATCCATAGCAACCTCCTTCTATTGGTAAATACTTCTTTTCCATCACGCAGCGTAGGCTCTCACAAGCTCAGCGCAGATATGGAGAATACGCAATGTACTCTCCTTGTTTTTAGGGGCTACCCTACCAGGATACTCTCTAGGTATGCGGCACTCATTGCGTGGGTAACGCCGTCCGCGTACTGAATTACGGCATTACCTGGCGTTGCCGAAAGGTACCCTTCGGCCGTGCGTGCTCCAAGCATGAGACGCACCCTATTCTTGGTGCCGTCCCACTCCTCTATTACGTAATTGCGGGTAATTACGTAATGGGAGTACTTACCCGTCTTTACAGCCCGGACGGCTGCTTCTAACTTAACGCGGGTCATGAACGCCGCGTCGGTTTCGTTGTGCATAGCAATCTCCTTTATTAAACTACCATCACCAATATCTTATACTTAAAAAACAGGGAAAATACGCAGTGTACTCTCCCTGTTTTTATGAAGCCCTCACAGGCTGTAAATCATACAAGCAATGTGAGAACACTGCCCCAGATGCTCGCCGGGATGAGGGGCAGTTAGGGCCTCCTGTATGACCCCAATGAGGCGCCATCTATTGGCCCAAAAAGCTAAGTCTCTCTGGCTATATAGGTAGGGAAGCCCCTCTTCCATCGCTACTTTTGCTGCAGCAATGTCCAACGCGCCCAGCGCAGCATCTACAGAGACGAAGTGTGTACGCATCTCTTCATCACGCATGTGCTCTGCTACAGCGAACAGCGCTGCACCTGCCTTTAAAAAGTCGCGAACCATTTCCCTATTGTCTGTCTCAGTCATAGCCATCTCCTTGGTTAAATTACCACTGTAGTCTTTAACCGGGAAACGCGCTGTTTTTGTATCACTCGTAGGGTAGCGTACCGTTGTGAACTTTGGTTGCCCACCGGTGCTTCCCTGCCCACTGCAAAATCTGCATAAGAGGATGCCCAACTAAGTTGTGCATCCCCCAACTACGGATTATTTTGTTCATCACAGTCTCCTTGGTTAAATTGCCACTGTGGTCTTCTACCGGGAAATGCGCTGTTTTTTTATATGCTGATCAACGCTTGCAACGTATCTATAAGATGCATAGCACCGTTGTTAAACTGCTCCCGTGACATCGTTGATGCTTTATACTCCGTAGATGTTTTTGGAGGGTTTGTCACCAACTCACTCATTAAGAGGAGTAACATTGCGAATTTACCCTGAGCATCTTCCAGGACTACTTGTTTGTCTCGCATACGCTGAGTATGCTTGTCAATCAGCGCTTCGAAGTCTTCTACGGTCATCTTCTTGATATCTGCGGACATAGTTACTCTCCTTAACTACAATGTAAAAAAACATCTCCCACAAGCACAAACTAACGTTATGCCGTAGGCTACCCTAAAGCATAATTAAAGAACGCAGCACCTCGGACTCATAGCATGGCGGTGCTTGAGTCCGAGGTGCTGGGTACGCCTTTTGAAAGGGTAACCTAGGCGCACAGAAAAAATGCTGGGACACCACCCCACAAAAGGAGGCGTAGTGGTGATGGCAATGAAGAGCAGTGCCCCAGCGAGGATATAGAACAGTAGTACTCTATTGTGGCAGAGTACTACGAAATGTTGTTGCGGTAAGAACCGCCACGAGTACTACAGGGGGAGGTTACCTATACAGCACGCAGCTTCCGTTGAGTAACCCAGAAGGTACCCAGTATAGCCACAAACGGGATGAAGGCCAACACGCTCCCCCAGACACCCGTGAATGCCGGTAGTATGGCTAACACTAGCGTAGCCGGGACTAACAGAAAAGCTGCCGCTCTATTTAGAGCAACCAAAAACAGTATCTTCTGAGGTGTCTTACTCATTAAACGCCTTTCCGGAGATAGGCTTGTGGCAGCTAGCGTATAAGCGCAAAGGCTTAGCGCCACAAGCCTGGTACTGAAGTGGGGACATTGGTACCCCAGCTAACCTATCGAGTGTTTGTAGTATTGGACCACCAAAGCAGCTCAAAGTCTACCGTAGCAAAGGCGCGTTAGCCAGTAGATTTCGCAGCATCAGCACATTACTCGCTATTTGCTGAGTCGTTATAGGGTCCAATTCCTTGACTGACCGTAGCTCTTTAGCCAGCCCATCACATTGACGAGCTGTGAACTCCAGGTCTGAAACCGGTTTTGACATTGTACCTTCTTTACACAAAGGTGGGGACATTAGACCCCAGCTAAACCTATGGTCCCTTTTGGGACTTTGACCCGATTGGGTCACAGATGACCTATCGAGTGTTTGTTTGTAGTATTGGACATACTGTACACACACTGTGTGCACTGTAGTATGCCCCCTGGCCAAGCCCCCCGTCAGGACTACCAGCGTATAGTTTGGTGTGAGAGACTGTAGGCTATTAGCTTACTATATCTTACACCAATAACTTTTAC
>Ga0224506_10003298_pt1 | contig 10700 bp, 9 predicted proteins | sample SF_Jan12_sed_USG_2_FD_169108 | JGI IMG/M metagenome (GOLD analysis project Ga0224506, IMG submission 169108) | Sediment microbial communities from San Francisco Bay, California, United States - SF_Jan12_sed_USGS_8_1 | ecosystem: Environmental > Aquatic > Marine > Sediment | place: USA...
CGGCTCGGTGCAGCTGAATTAATTATGTTACAACTTAAGAATCACAGTCCTTTTGCTCCCGCTATCACGCTTTTCGCTGATGAGAATGGTGTCGATACGCTTTATGTTATTGTTAAGGCGACTTTCGAAATAAAGGCCGGAGGAATCAATCTGGCTAAGAAACAAATAGCTCCTCAAATGGAAGATGAGTTCTGGGGAGAGCCGGCTGAATCGAGTATCAAATACATGTCCGAGATGCATCTGAGCAAACCATCGACAGATATTGTTGTGGTCGGGCATGCCTATGCGCCGCAAGGCAAAACGGTTGAGCAAATGGATTGTGGAATCAAGGTGGGTAACTATTCAAAAACCGTTCGTGTATTTGGTGATCGTTATTGGAAAGGTATGCAAAAGAGTGAGCCGGAACCGTTCGAAAAAATGCCATTAACCTATGAAAATGCCTTTGGTGGTGCCTATATCACGACAGAGAAGAATGAAAAGGGTGAAAAAGTCGAGAAAATCATCCTGCATGAGGTAAATCCCGTCGGTCGTGGGTTTCGAAAGCTTGGTAAAACGGCAGTGAATGGTGACAAGCTACCAAATATTGAAGATCCAAAACAATTGATTAAGCTGCCTGGTGATAAACCCGAACCTGCCGGTTTCGGCTTTTTATCACCCACCTGGAAACCGCGTGTTGATTTTGCCGGAACCTATGACGCCTCATGGCAAAAGAACCGTGCACCGTATCTGCCTAAGGATTTTGATAATCGTTTTTTTAATGCCGCGACGAAAGAATTGACCTGCACGGAATACTTGAAAGGTGGCGAACTTGTCTTGATGGTGGGTTTGTCTCCTAACGGGCCGTTGAAATTTGAATTGCCAGTGTGTGATCTGAATTGTGAAATCAATGTGGCGGGCTCAACTGAAAAACCGGCGTTGAATCTGGAAACAGTGTTGTTTGAACCCGATGAGTCGCGTTTCTCCATGACCTGGCGAGCACAACTCAATTGTGACAAAAAGGCACTCAAAATTAATGAAGTCCATTTGCATGGAAGCTGGAACAATATCAAGGAGGCCGCCGCCTGATGAGCCTCAAGCCTCCTACTAAACCGGTTTATTTGAAAGCATGTGGCGTAGCGACCTCCGTTGGACTAACGCTGGAACAAACGGCTGCTGCTGTTAGGGCGGGAATCAGTTCCTATGAAGAGAGTTCGATATACAACAAGCGTTTCAACCCGATGACCATGGCCCTGCTGCCGGAAGATGTGATACCGCCCCTGGGTGATGGCGTTGCAGAAGATACACCTGGTTTGACATCACGACAGATGCGTATGGTGCGTCTGGCCCATTTGGCTTTGGATGATCTGGCGAGTAAATTTGAAGAATTGAATGATTTGCCGTTGATGCTGGCCGCGCCGGAAACCCTGCCGGAAATGCCGCCTGCCTGTCATCCCGATATGATTAAACACATTGCGAAACAGACCGGGATTGAATTTCATAAAGAACATAGTGCACTCCTTGCTTTTGGTAGAGCGGGTGGTGTTCGCGCATTACAATATGCAATGGCCTATGTCGAGGCAGGTTTGAGTGATTATGCTGTTGTTGGTGGAGTCGATTCCTATCTTGACCTGTATTTGTTGGGCACCCTTGATATGGAAGACCGGGTATTGGCGGAGGGAGTGATGGATGGTTTTGCGCCGGGTGAAGGTGCGGGTTTTTTATTGATCACAAGCAAGCCCGAAACCTTTCAGGAAAGTGGCAAACAAATTGTGATTTATCCACCGGGACTTGCCGATGAACCTGGGCATCGTTTTAGTCAAGAGACCTATCAGGGTGACGGTCTTGCACAGTCTTTTACTATTGCTTTACAACATGCTCCTTTGCCACCGATAAAGACGGTGCTTGCCAGTTTGAACGGTGAGAATTTCGGTGCAAAAGAATTGGGCGTTGCTGGTGTCAGAAACAGCGACAAACTGGATCCCGAATATAAAATAGAACACCCTGCGGATTGTTTTGGAGATGTCGGTGCAGCGTTTTTTCCGATTTCCATTGGATTAAGCGCGTTGGGATTTATGAAAGATTATATGCAAGGCCCCGTGTTGAGTTGTGCATCATCCGAAGCCCAATACCGCGGCGCGGCTTGTATAGTGATGAATTAGCTATCGTGTAGGAGCGGCCTTACCGGCCGCGAAAACTACGAAAGGATTCGCGGCCGGTAAGGCCGCTCCTACAAGAAAAAAACAACCCAAACCAGGGGCAAAACCATGGGACAAACAACCTTCGCCAATAGTCGCGGCATCGTACACAAGGGAAGTGGCGGTATGAGTATCGCCTTTCCCGACGTCTGTAAAACACCAGCACCTCCAGCAGGACCAATTCCTATTCCTTATCCAAATATAGGTAAGGCATCAGATACATCGAAGGGTCCTAAGAAAGTAAAAACAGATAAAAAAATGCCCATGACAAAAGGTGCGAAATACACCATGTCTACAGGAGATGAGGCCGGTTCTGTTGGTGGAATTATGAGCAGTAAGATAAAGGGCGATTGTGAATTTATGCTTCATTCCTTCGATGTTAAGTTTGAAGGGAAGAATGTTTGCCGAATGGGTGATCCGATGTTTCATAACAAAAAGAATATAGTGGGGTGAGTTATGGATATTGGTGAAGCGGTCTCAATTGCTGTACTTACGGATTCGGTTGACGAATGTCCATTCGATCACTCGCTTGATGATCCACCGGAGGTGGAAAATGACTTGGTTGGAGTAGGGACTACACTTGCATCAAGAATGAAAACAGGTAAAAGTACGAAACTATATGGAGATTATAAACCGAAGAGTATTACCAAGGTTTTAAAGCCAAGGGAAAGAAAAAATCATCCATTTTATAATAAGGCCAAGTGTATTCCAGTTAAATTTTCAGACGGGACAGAACAGTCTTATCCGGTTACTAGCGCTGCACATCATGCGATTCCAGCCCAAGAATCTCTTAGGGAGTCAGAGTTATTACTTTATATGTGCAAAGTTGGAACAAGCGAAGAAAAAAATCACAATTATGCTGACGGTATAGTTTGGTCAAATATTGGCTATGATGTTAATGGTGGAGAAAATGGTATATTTCTACCGGGCACCTACGCAGTTGGTGGTGGTACTGGTGGACTAAAGGTATGGTATCCAACGGATAACCCTGATGATGAGGAGGAGGTTATAGAAGTGGATGAGATGCCTCGAGACTCATCTTATAATGATTTTTTACTATATGGAGGAAAAGGGGATATTAGCGAAGAAAACGGCTGTTGGTGGTACGTTAAACAGGCAATGTTAAAGTGCCCGGGTCAATTTCATGATAGACATATTTTTTATAGTGAACAAGTTGTTTTGAAGGCTTTGAATGTAATAGCAGAAAAACTACTGGTATTTAATGTGATGGCAAATGAAAACAGTTGCGGGGATTGTAAAGAACGTCGTGATAAGATCGAAGAATTTGGCCTTCCTACACCATATAGTCTTGTTAATCGACTAGAATTTTTATCAAATAAATTAAAAACTTTTCTCACAGCTAGGCCGAGAAGCTGGCGAGAGAACGTTTATACGTCAATGTGGGCAAAGGCATATATGGATGCAATTAAAGCCGGAGGTAGGAAAAAATCGGCTGCAGAAATGTTTGAATAATTTTAGGGGAGTTGTGTAAATGTATTTCGTATTAGCACCCAAGCCTGATTCAGATGGTAATATTATGGGATTTACCTATAAAAAGGATCATCCTCTTCGATCTTGGATGGGTGGGAATAAATTTAGTAAGGATGAGTCGCAACCAGTATTTAAGAAGGAACCAACGTCTCCAATTCGGGTGCAACTAAAAAAGGGTAGGGAGACTGTCCAAAAGGCGGATTATTTGGAAGCACCATTGCCAATTATAAGCGAAAGATTGTATTTCGTTTTAAAGGAAGCCGGGGTTGACAATATTGATGTATATCCGATGGAAATTTGTGATGAGGAGGGCCTGGTTTTATATGATGATTACTTTGCCGTTAATATTATTGGGAAGGTTTCCGCGGTAGATATAGAAAAATCAATTTCTGATGAAGACCAAGCAGATTCTATGATATCGAAATCTTTTGACTCGTTGGCAATTAACGAAGATGCCGCAAATGGATTGAAGCTATTTAGGCTGGCTGAAAATGTGGGTGTCGTATTGGTAAATGAAAATATAAAAAATATATTGACGGTAAATAAGTTCGAGACAATTGAATTGCTGGAGCCGGAGAATATTGCAGCTCTGTGATAATTTAGACTAAGAGTTAAGGTTTTATTTTCTTATGTATATTAACTCGCATCTTAGTAAGATTCTAGATAGATAGCTACGAATTTGTTTTTTTGAAAAGTAATATTTGTGGAATGTGAGACGTAGAACCTAAACTTTTACGTAAGCGAAAAGCAAATATACGAATCCCAGATGATGAGAGCAGTTATGACATCAGCTCAAACAAGATTATTGCCCTATATAACACAGCAATATGCCGAAGAAACAGCATTTCTCTGGTTGAGTCGCAACAGTGCTCAAAAAGCATTAAATTATAATGCTGTGGATTTATCTGAATTAGAGAATCGTTTGGATGCTAATTTAGAAGGATTGATGCTTTCGGGCGAGGCTGGTTGGCATATTTGCAGAGAAAATCTTGATTTCGAGGAATCCGGAGAGGTGTTCGCCGCCGCTACCTTTGCAATCGAAAACCGTGACCTGGAAAAGTTAAATCAAGTCTTTGTGGTTGCTGCTGAATATACCGAGCTCCTTGATGCCATTGTCGATGCCTTTGTGTGGTTTCCATTTGAAAAAGTCGCTTCAGTCCTTGAGTCGTTTCTTACACATGTTAGTTTTGCGCATCGGTACGTTGGCATTTCTGCTTTAACTGCACATAGACAACATACGCCAGAACTAGAGCAGGTATTGTTGAAGTCCCTTGAGTCTGAAGATGTAGCCTTGACGTATAAAGCCTTGCTTGCGTTGGGAGAGTTGGGCTTATCGACATACTTAGCCCAAATTCAGCAATTTCTGGAACACGATGATGAAAATATCCAGTTCGCTGCATCGTGGTCGGCAACCCGTTTTGGTAATTCGCAAGGCATGGAAAACTTAAAGGCCTTTGTTGCCCATCCTCTTTATCATGAAAAGGCGTTGCAGTATGTTGTGATGCAGAGAGATATAAAGAACACCGTCGATATTATCAGGCAATTACTCTCTGACGAATCAACCGCACGCTTGGCATTAATCGCTTTGGGATACCTTGGTAATCCGAAATCGATCCCGCAGATAATCGGCTTTATGAAAAATCCGGTGTTGGCTCGTATAGCGGGAAATGCCTTTTCTGATATTACAGGGATAGATCTGACAGAAGCGAAGTTGGATAAAGACGAGCCGGAAGGTTTCGAAGCTGGGCCTTCCGAAGATCCAGAAGACGAAGATGTCGAGATGGACCCTGACGAGGATTTGCCATGGCCTGATGTAGAAAAGATCACGGCATGGTGGGCGAATTCTGAAAATCAGGCCAGACTTTCTCAGTCAGACCGGTATCTGCTCGGAAAGCCGATGAGTAAAGAACAGCTGCAGAATATTTTGCGTGTTGGTAATCAGAAGCAAAGGGCATTCGTGGCTAACTGTCTTGGCGTCTATGAAAAAGATCAGCCAATATTTAACGTATATGCCCCGGCAAAACGGCAGATGCAGTTGCTAGGTTTATAGTATTCATTACGCCAATTAAAACAGGGATAGTGATATGAGCGTATCAATAAAGAAGGCGGTTGGCGGTAAGGAAAATCGCTCTGGTATTTCCACAACGGGTGGACAATGTCGAGTTGTTGTTACGTACAGCGCACCAAATGACTCCGCAGATGTTATCCAGATTCAACAGTTGTTGAACAAACTTGCGGTGACAATGCAACCGATTCCGGTGAACGGTATTTGTGATGAGCGTACGGTTCAGGGTATTCGTGAGTTTCAAAGCTGGTACGGCGGAATTGTTGATGGTCAGGTTGACCCTGGTGGTACAACCTTAAGGCGGATGAATGCGCTAGCCGAGCCGATTGATCTTCAGGCGATATCACTTACCAGTCCAAAAAAGGGCGCTTACACGGTTGCCTACAAAGTCGAGACACCACCAAAGGTCTACCGGTTATTGTTGTTGATGACATATCAGACCTGTTCGGACATTTCACCAGGATTTGGTTTGAATCCCTACCTTGAATCCAATTGCATGGAAATCACCGGGAAAAAGAAAAGTCGATTGTTGGATAAAGATAATCTGTCGGAATTTATGACCTTGATAGAGCAGAATAAGTTGTGGGGATTAACCGGTTCGCTGCGACTGCTATTAATGAAGGATCGCAAATTAGTGTCTGTTTCGTCTGAACGAAGTTTTTCCGCGCCAATTCAACCTTATGCTGGAAAGTTAACACCCTGGGATATCGGTAAGGGTGATGCAGGTCCAAAACTGACATACATCGGTACGGGTAAGTCCCCTTTTATTGGACGATATTTTTATAATGAAAAGATAGGAGGAAAATATTTCTGGAAATATGGTTCCACTCTAGTTACTGAAAATCAGTATCGCGGTTTTGATTGTATTACCTTTGTTGGATCATGTTTCGCGGTGGCAACAAATATTGGTGGAGTTAATCCCTATCTGTCTTCTGATAATATGGCCACGGCACTGAAGGCTTCTTATGTCGGTTGGGAAAAGTCTAAGACAGAAAAAATTGTTGATGGAGAAGGAAAGGGGAGTTTGATAAAAAGCTATTTTGAACAAGCTGGCAAGGAAGGGACATTTTTATTATGGAAAGGGAGCCATATTGTATTAGTACATAATAAAGAGGTTTATGAGTTCGCGGCGTCAAAAAAAGGTTTTGTTAAAACTGCACTCAAGAACTGGGTAGGTGATAATACTAGTTATCATTTGTGCTCGCTGCCCGCGGATAAACAGTTTAAATGAGAATGGTTCAAATGAATAGAGTAACCATCTACGTCATATTAATCCTGTCGTTTAGTGCCGCGGCGTTGACTACAGCGATTGCCGCCGAGCAAAACAAAGCAAAGGTCGTTGAAGAAGTATTAAATGGAACACAGGGCGGGAGATGGCAAGTAATACATATTCCCCAGTCCTGGCAGAAAAAATACTGGAAGAATACAAAATTTCAATCGTTATATCTCGCATTGAGAGGACCGCATCCTGACGATCTGGGTAATTATGCACCATGCACGGCGCCTTCCCGGATATTGTTGGGAACTGAAAATGATGAAGGTGATCGCAAGGAATATCTCCTGCGTTGTTTAGACATTTGCTCTGCTCAGGATAATGAAAAAAAGGTATATCGTGATCTATGGGCGAGAAATACAAATCTTGAGGGAATCACTGCCCAACTACTACAGGGGGGGCAAATTGAGGTGGTGGAACATTTCAGGGAAATTCTGGGAGTAAATCGAAAGCAGATTTCTGATATGAATCTCGTCGAAAAAAATCGTTATGGTGAGGAAAAACGACTACGTACTCATCTTCTCGGTCCACTGGATTTTGCATCTGCGATTAAGCAGGAAGACGGGTCTGCCTGTATGGGGCGGGAGTTGAATCCCCCTTTCTGACGTCTTCGCGTATTATCTTGTAATTTCTTTACATTCACTTTATTTTTACAAGTAAATTATCAAGTTATTGATAATGCTTGTGAATACATAATAGCCTTAGATTCTTTGGATTTTTCGATCTAAAGTTCAGTATCACATTGGCCGTTTTATAGATGGCAAAGCTTTATGTTGATTTCTTTAGATTAAGAATGAATCATGGTGAGGATTATATGGGATACGAATTTGGTACCGTCGATGAGGCGGATTTCATGAAGATTGGGGAGAAGCCTGAGTTCATGAAGATTGAAGAGGCATTGGTCACCATTGGCGGTGGTGGCGTTGAAGGTACGAGTTTCAAAAATGACCTGGTCAAAAAGAGTGGCTGGCGTTATCCACAATTGACGTCATATGGCAAAGATCCTACTTTGGCGGCACAGGTATTTAATAAAATAAAACAGGCGTTGACGAAAACGGAAGATAGGGATCAGTTATTGTCAATGGTGACTGAATAAAAGTCACGCCTCGGTAATAAGGCCGTCTGAGGTATAGGCTCAGGCGGCCTTTTTTAATGTCAGATTTTTGTTTTTGCTAACGACTGGCTTATTTTTTTAATATATGCCCTGCTATCAAAATAGATTTTAATCTTCTTCTTTAATCCATTCCTTGAGGCTAAGTTTTTCATATTGTCGACGCAGGTGGTGGTCCAGTGACTGAGAAACTTCAATCGCCTTTTCGCAGTCTATGTTTATAGTTTGCTCTTCTCCTCTTCTATTAAATGACACTCTGGCGGCTTCAAGAATTTGGTAGAGGCTGATTGTGTCCAGGTCACGTGCAGGTACATAACTACGTGGACTCGAATCTGTTTCCAGAATGAGCGAGTTTTTTTTCAGGGTAGTAATGATTTTTTCTATCCATTCCGTGGGTGTTTTAGTTAGATGCGAAAGCTCGTCAATCGTGAGTGATTTTTGGCCAGTGAGATAATGCTCGCCAATATAATACATGGTTGCGAGAACGAGTTGTTCTTTGGTGTTATTACTGAGATAACCACTGAGTCGATAACGACGGATGACCTCAGGATTCTGGATATAATAAGTAATCTTGGCACCAAACAGGAGTATCAGCCAGGAGACATAGATCCACACCATGAACAGGATGAGGACGGCAAGTCCGGAATAGATAGCATGGTATTTGGTTGTAGTTGCAATAAATGTTGCAAATACCCAACCGGCGGTTTTCCACATGATACCGGCGATGAAAGCACCGGTTAGTGCAGGTCGGAATTTGACGGGGGTGTTGGGTAGAAAAATATAGATAAAGACAAATGCAATAATAACCAGAACATAGGACGCTAGATAACCAGTGACAAAGAAGAGCGAACCAAAAGGTTCCATCTCGGAGAGTCGTTGTACGAATGTTGTACTCATCATGCTCGCCATAAATCCCAGTGCCGTGAAAATAAGTACAGGACCGATGAGTATTACGGACAGGTAATAGCTGAAACGTTGCAAAACATTGCGCTGGGTATGAATTTGCCAGATGTAATTAAATGCCTCTTCGATCTTGGAGATCAGGCTAACAACCGTGTAGAAGAGGAAGACAAAACCGATGGCGCCAAGAACGCCAACATCAATGCGGTTAACAAAACTGATAATAGCGTTGACGATATCCGGGCCATTACTTCCCAGAGGGGAAAGCATCTCGCTTAACAAAGGCTCAATTTGGTATTGAACGCCAAAAGCTTTTAGCAAGGAGAAGCTGACGGCAAGCATGGGTACGAGAGAGAGCAGGGTGGTGTAAACCAGGCCCATTGCCCGCAATGTCAGGGAGCCGCTTTGTAGATCACGCATGGCAACATAGAGAATGCGTGCGAAGCGCATCCATTTTCGTTTTAACGTTCCATACTCACCCAGGTCTTTATTCCAGAGCCGATCTGTACAGTGAAGAAAAAAGGATAATAGTGCGCCAGACATTTTGCTTACCTGTTATTTTTCCTTGAAGAACTGTATCATAGTGCTACCTGGTGCTAATCTTGTCGGTTTGTATCAGACCTACGAATTATACTTTCACGTCCTCAAGCGCTTTCTTGCATGACATGTAAATATGCCTTTTAAGGATTATCATTTCTTACCGGTGTAACTGACATGCTCTGATCCAATAGGTCTTTGAAATCTCGAATACGGTTTACATAACTTACTGGCTCACTGCCGCGAGCATAGCCATGCTTTGTCTTTTTATAATACTGTTTTTGCGACAGGAGTGGCAGTGTTTCCTGCAGGTCAGACCATCTGTCAGGATTTTTTCCCAGTTCTTTCGTGAGTGATCGGGCGTCGTATATATGCCCCATACCAACATTGTAGGCGGCAAGCGCCATCCATGTACGGTCTGGCTCAATGACGCTATCCGGTATGCGTCGCCTTAGTTTTGCGAGATAGCGCGCACCACCATAGATGCTTTCACGGGCATTCAGCCGACTTTTAACGCCCATCTCCCGCGCAGTGGGAAGGGTGAGCATCATCATGCCTCTCACGCCGGTTGGACTTTTAGCCTTAGGGCGCCAGTGGGACTCCTGGTATGACTGGGCCGCAAGGAGGGTCCAGTGTATTTTGTATTGTTTGGCGGCCTGTATAAAATGTTCCTGGTAACGGGGTAGGCGGTGTTCAACGCGTTTTTGAAATTTTCGGATATCGACATAGTCAAATAAGTCGACAAAACCATAATAGCGTTCAATAATTTCGGTGAGAAAACCGCGTTGTTCGATGTCCAGATACCACTGGTTCAGCTTTTCCTGTATGTCCCCGGCATCTTTGGGTAGTAGCCAGGAAATTGGTTCCGGCTCGGATAGATCAAAGGCGACAACCAGCTCAGGGAAATAACGCCGATTGATGGCAATAATATTGGAGTCTGCTACGGTGCAGTCCAGTTCGTTCTTCCATACCTTTTCGAGTAATTGTTCGGTATCGAATTCTTTATTGGCCATCCAGTTAAGCGAGGGTATTTCTGTTTGAAGGTTTTGTAAGGTTTCGACATAACTGGTGTCGGTTGATACAAGAAGTTTGACTGCTTCCAGCCCCTGGATATTCCTGGGTATGTCATTTCCACGACGACATACGACC
>Ga0224506_10003299_pt1 | contig 10699 bp, 12 predicted proteins | sample SF_Jan12_sed_USG_2_FD_169108 | JGI IMG/M metagenome (GOLD analysis project Ga0224506, IMG submission 169108) | Sediment microbial communities from San Francisco Bay, California, United States - SF_Jan12_sed_USGS_8_1 | ecosystem: Environmental > Aquatic > Marine > Sediment | place: USA...
TGAATAGTCGCAAGTTTTAAAGTGTAGGCTTTTTCCAGTGAAGGTATTTCTTGTTGCGCCAGATGTTGCTGACTTGTATCGAGCTGACTTTCCGCTAGGAATAGCATGGTCAATTCGAGCAATAACACCACAACAAAAACTATAGTAATAATGCCAAATTTCTTTTTTAGCGTCATTCAGCTGAAACACCCTGTTATCAGTTTTAAATTCCTTATAAAACTTTATCGACAACAGGCTCATTTTCTCGAGCTGAGAAAACACTAAGCTGCTATTTCTGTTAGTTTATTTTACATTTGACAGATTTAGATTGGCACTAGCCAACATTCGTAAAACTAAGCCAGACGATTATCCGCAATATGATATTTCGGATCCTCTTCTACATTGACTTCAACCAGGTCACCGGCACATGCCAATAGATTTTTACATTCATGACTCAAATGTCTCAAGCGCACTTTTTTTCCGGCATTGGTGTAACGCAGTGCTATAGCATCAATCGCTTCCAAGCCCGAATGATCGTAAACCCGTGATGCCTCAAAATCGATAACCACTTCCATCGGATCTTGCTGCACATCAAAAAGATCTTTGAAACTTTGCACCGAGGCAAAAAATAACGGACCGGTAATACGATAAACTTTTGTTTTATTCCCATCCATGTGAGATTCAGCAACTATCCGTTTCGCTTGCTGCCAAGCAAACACCAATGCGGAAACAATTACACCCACGACAACGGCGATGGCTAAGTCGGTTGCCACCGTGACACCAGACACTAAAACTAAAACAAAGGCATCCGCTTTTGGCACTTTGCCAAGAATACGAAAACTCGACCACTCAAAGGTACCGATCACCACAATAAACATCACGCCAACAAGCGCGGCGATGGGTATCATTTCAATCAGACTCGATGCAAACAAAATAAAACTCAGCAGAAATAAAGCGGCACTAATACCCGACAAACGACCACGACCACCAGCATTGACATTAATCATCGACTGACCAATCATAGCACACCCGCCCATGCCGCCAAAAAATCCAGTCACTACATTTGCCGTACCCTGACCAATGCATTCCTTGTTACCTCGCCCACGTGTTTCCGTAATTTCGTCGATCAAGGTCATCGTCAACAAAGACTCAATCAGACCAATCAAGGCTAAAATCACCGCATATGGTAGAATAATAATTAAAGTATCTAGATTAAATGGCACATCAGGAATACTAAAATCAGGTAATCCACCCGCAATAGAAGCCATATCGCCAACCGTACGCGTATCCAAATTCAACCCAATGACCAGGGCGCTAACAATAATAATTGCTGCTAATGAAGCGGGAATCATGGTTGTTAACTTGGGTAAAAAATGAATAATTAACATGGTTAAGGCGATTAAACCCAATAGAACATAAAGTGCGGTTCCGCTCATCCATTCACTAGCACCCGCCTCGTTGCTCACTTTGAATTGACTTAATTGCGCCAGGAAAATCACGATGGCCAAACCATTGACAAAACCCAGCATCACGGGATAAGGCACCAGACGAATAAATTTTCCGAGTTTTAACACCCCTGCGCTAATTTGGATAAGCCCCATAAGCACGACCGTGGCAAAAAGATATTCCACTCCATGACGCGCCACTAAATCCACCATCACCACTGCTAATGCCCCGGTAGCACCGGAAATCATTCCCGGCCGACCACCAATAGAAGCGGTGATAAGTCCCACCATGAAGGCCGCGTATAACCCTACCAGCGGGTGCACACCCGCAACAAACGCAAATGCCACTGCTTCCGGCACCAGTGCTAGGGCCACCGTCAAACCGGAAAGTAAATCGTCTTTAAGTGAACTTGGACGCACAGTGGCTAATTGAAACATTTATTTCTCCGTAGGATTGCATATTGAGGTGTAATCTGAATTGCAAAAAGCCGCACATATTAGCGGTTACTAATATTTTAGTCAAATTACTGGCCATAATTTAGTAAAAATTTACAAGCCAGGTATGGGCCAGCAAGCAAAGCACCAAAATCAACAATAAAAAGCCAGGTGAACACGCCACACTCTGGCTGCATGCATTGGGCATCATCGCTGATTTTGTTACAATATACCTAGAAATGAGCAATGCGCTCTTGTATCCGTGTTTGGGCTTAAATGGAACTGGATGCTTTTCGCTTGCATATCTGTTTAATCTCAACCAAGGATTCCCCAAATGACTATCGCAAAAGACAAAGTCGTCACCATTGAATACACCTTAAAAAATGACGAGGGCAATGTGCTCGATACTTCAGAAGGTCGTGAACCTCTCGTATATTTACACGGCTCAGGCAATATTATTCCTGGCCTCGAAAAAGAGCTTGAAGGCAAAATCGTGTCGGACTCGCTTTCTGTTCGCGTTTCTCCTGAAGAAGGCTACGGCGAAAAAAGTGAGCACATGATCCAGACCGTTCCCAAAGATATGTTTGGTGATGCTAATATTGAAATCAATCAACAATACCACGCAGCTGGCCCTAGTGGTGAACCTATTGTTATCACTGTTGTAGATATTAACGATGAAGGTGTCACGGTTGACGGAAATCACCCGTTAGCAGGCGTCTATCTTAATTTTGATGTAGAAGTCAAAGAAATACGCGATGCTACTGCTGAAGAATTAGAACATGGTCATGTTCATGGACCCGGCGGACATGCTCACTAGTCCGCGTTAATCAAAGCCAATTTATTTTGTTTGCTTAAACGTTTAATTGCATATTCGCGTTTGGCCGCCGCCGAACGCGAAGGTAGCTCTTCTTGATACACTAAACTTACCGGACGTCGTCCTCGTGTATATTTGGCTCCGAGTTTATCATCATAATTATGTTGCTCCAGCCGTCCTTCTAAGTCTCGGGTAATTCCCGTATAGAGACTATCATCAGCACATAACAAAATATAAACAAACCAGGCACTCATTAATTCGCAGAATGGGCGTCTATAGTCTGAAATAATTGGCGAATGTTTTCTACACGTTTACGATTTACACCCATATCGGAATATCCTACTCTTGAAGCCGATCGCACATGAATAACTTTACTCGTATCATCAAATATAAATTCGACATCATCAACGAAACGAAACACAGCAGTGGTCACACTGAAATGCAAATAATGATTCTTTTCTGAAACAAGCTGCACCCTCGGTAAATCCAGCATTAATTGTTTCAAATTCTGAATCGCGGTCACTTGATCTCCAATGTAAACAATAGGCGCAATCTGCTGCTGCTGGCGACTAGCTTGCGATGACACACAATTTGGTTTATCCGGGCATATTTTTAAAACATCCATTTTTTCAGCCTGTACGGTAAAAGCACTTAATAAAAACATTAATAGGGCATACCTTCGCATGACACCGTTCCATGTAGTCACACCGCGAAATCACGGCCTGTGGTATAATATCGCCTATTACCTGATTTACAAGACTATTTACTATGAAACACGATTCCGATGACAGCAAACCTGAACTCTCAACAAAACTCAATCTTGAAACCGGCAAAATGGACTGGAATGAATTGCAAAAGTTTTTTGCCCGTGGTGTGTTGGTTGTCGTTGATTCCACACTAGATTTAGTTGATGTTGCGGAAAGACTTGCGGCCGATGACAAAGACCGTATCAGTCAATGGATTGAGCAAGGACTGGTGACACGGGCTAATGATGATCACGCTAAACAATGGCATCAGTCACAGTCTGTATTCTGGGCAGTAGTTGTTGCACCTTGGGTTGTGGTGCAAAACACGGATAAATAGGTCAGGCTAAACTGCGCCACAAACAAATACGATTTGCAACAAAACAGCCCATCTGTCGGGCTATAGCACCGTATAAGTGCGGTCAAAATTTTCTCACTCAAGCTATCTTCTTGTTCTATCAATGAATTATTTTTGGCATATGTATTGCGATGCATAAGCCAAGACGTGTAACAACACTTAAACATTGAGGAAACACAATGATGGACACCATCATAGAAGAAGCGAATACGAACCCGGTCGTGCCTATGCAAGTCTATAAAAAAGCCGAAGAACTTATTGCGGAAGCGATTGAGGATGGGCTTCATACGGGTGATTTGGAACAAACTTTCGAAACCATTCTCGAATTACTTCAGCATTGTGTTTTTCTAGGTATGGGGCGAGTACTGCTAAATGATCCAGAGCGCAATGTTTTGAGTATTCGTTATGGTTATGATGTTCCAGAGTACAAACTACAGGTGACCTACACCAGTGATGAAGGTTTGACCGGCCACGTATTTCGCACAGGACAGGCCATCACTACCTTTAATCTCACTCACATTCCGGAATACAAAGGTAAAGTAGCGAAAGTTTATGAACTGCCTTACGTCAACCCAGCATTTACCGCCGTTCCGATTAAAAATGAGTTAGATGAAACTTTAGGTGTGTTATGCGCCAACCACTGCCAGCGTGGTACGGTAGAAACCAAAGAAGTTTTGAAGATTTTGAGCTTTACTGCAAGCAAAATTGCCACATTGCTTTGCCGACAAGTTCACTGAGACACGAGCCTCCTCCTCGTCATAATAAAAATACAGCCCTACCCTCTCTCTGCCGAAACCCCGGTGCTCATCACACCGGGATTTTTTTTAAACACAACCCGTAGGTTTAGGCAAACCACCATATTTGGTGATTGGTTTCATTGGACCAGTCAACCATAAGGTAAATAACTGTTTTTGATCTTCACCAATAAACTTGGCAAACTTGCGAATGGGTGGAACAGTTCCGTTTTCATCAAAAAATTCACGTGCTTTTAGGATGTGGTTCCATTTAGTATCGTCCAACTCAATCCCATCGGCCTCAGCCATGGCACGGCCAATTTCGGGGGTCCACACGTTCATATCAGTTAGGTAACCGTCGCCGTCGCGTTCAGGTAGACTCATATCATTACTCCTTAGAAATAGTCAGTTTAATTAGATGCAACTAGGCATGGAAAAGTTTTAAGTTTGCATATTAAAGTATGCCTGAGTAAATTTGTCAAGTTTATAGGCTTGGGTTATTGACCTATAAAAGTTTAGCTGGAATCGGTAACCATATGTAATTACAATAGTTTTCCAAGCGAGGCCTGAACGCAGCGTAACACTGCATAGGAATATCGTCCTTGAAAAGAATCGTACACCGGCTTAAGCCGACCCGGTTCTGCACTAAATTCGAATTCTGCGATTATTTCAGCTTGGCTTTGAGTATCTAGCCCTGTCACTTTCTGCAGCTCTAATTCACCACTAGCCACTCCCTGCGCCAAATGGGCATACACCGTCTCCAAGGTCAATCCACGCTGCGCTGCTATCTGCTCGCTACTCATAGCCGATTTAAATAATTGTATGCTTTCGTCGGCACTGGCGGTTTTCATTGCATCAACAGGTGTTTGTCGATGTTGCTGGATTAATTGCAAAAAAATGTCGCCATAGGCATTCAGTTTCTTTTGTCCAACGCCGGATAAGTTAGCCATTTGTGCTAATGTCTGAGGTCGCTGTTCCGCCATTTCCATTAATGTCGCATCATGGAATATTACGTACGCAGGCACACCTTGCTCACTGGCCAATTCTCTACGTTTTTCACGTAAGACTTGCCACAAATCATTTAAAAATTGTTTTTGACCATTTGTCGTGGTTTGATAAGTCGGATGCTTGGCCGTTGCATTATAACTACGCAATAATAATTTCTGTTCACCACGTAAAATTGAGCGACACGATTCGTCTAAGCTTAAGCCCCCAAAAGCATCGGCATCCACATTGAGGTAAGCTAAAGCGATCAACTGACGAAAAATACTTTGCCACTGCACTTTTGAAATGTCCCGTCCAATACCAAACAAACCGAGCTTGTCATGACCTGCTTGGCGAATTCGTTCGTTTGCAACCCCACGCAAAATATCACATAAATAATTAACACCATAACGTTGTCCACTACGATGCACACAGGACAACGCTTGTTGCGCCGCAAGCGTGGCATCCCAAGTTTGTGGTGCTTGCAGACAATTATCACAATTACCACAGGGCTCTTCTAATGTTTCACCAAAATAAGCAAGCAAGGTCTGACGTCGACACTGACACGACTCCGCCAAACCTAACATGGATTGCAATTTTGTCTGTTCGACTTGGCGGCGCTGATTGCTGCTAACACTTGAGTCCAACATTTGTTTGATACTGATCACATCTTGCAAGCCAAAACTCATCCACGCAGTGGCGGCTAAACCATCGCGTCCTGCTCGCCCGGTTTCCTGGTAATAGTTTTCGATGCTTTTAGGTAAATTCAAATGTGCGACAAAACGCACATCGGGTTTGTTTATACCCATACCAAAGGCGATAGTCGCAACCATAATCATTTTATCTTGCATTAAAAATTGCTGCTGATTGGATTGGCGAATCTTCGCATCCAAACCGGCATGGTAAGGTAAAGCGTTCAGACCTTGTTGTGATAGCCAAGCGGCAACATCATCAACTTTTTTTCGTGATAAGCAATAAACAATTCCTGAATCATTCGAATGATATTGACGAATGAATTGGAGTAAGTTCTGTTTTGCATTGCTCAATCCTGCATGCACTTGGTATTGGATATTGGGTCGATCAAAACTGCTAATAAATGCTTGCGCATTTTCAAGTTGTAAATGTTTAACAATGTCTTGTCGGGTCAATTCATCGGCAGTAGCAGTCAATGCCAAACGCGACACTTGTGGAAATCGCTCGATCAACTGGGAAAGTTGTTGATATTCTGGGCGAAAATCATGACCCCACTGAGACACGCAGTGAGCTTCATCAATTGCAAAAAGCGCAACAGGCGTTTGCTCAAGCAAACCTAACAAGCGCGGCGTTAAAACCCTTTCGGGAGCCACATACAACAAATCCAATTGCTGATCCAACAATTGGCGCTCAATTTTTTGCTGAGCCTCGTAGTCCAAGTTGGAGTGCAAACAAGCAACACGCACATCGAGTTGAGCCAATTGCATGACCTGGTCATCCATTAATGCAATCAAAGGTGAGATGACAATCACTACGCCATCAAGAACCAGCGCAGGTACTTGGTAACATAAGGATTTTCCGCTACCCGTCGGCATAATCACTAAAGCGTTTTTTTGTGCACACACTTGCTGCACAATTTCTGCTTGATTTTGTCGAAATTGTTCATAACCAAATACTTGGTGTAAAATGGTTTCGGCCTTATGTAGAATGCTCATTAACGACGTGTTCCCTAAAGTAATTCAACGCAAAAACAGCAGACGCCCATTCTACCTAGAAGCAGAGCAATGTTAAACATCAATCGAAATTTATCCATCCCACTCGAACAAATTCAAATAAACGCCATACACTCTCAAGGCGCGGGCGGACAGAATGTCAATAAACTTGCGACAGCGATTCACTTGCGTTTTGATGTTAATGCATCAGATTTGCCAGAGCCTGTAAAACAAAAAATCCTTGCATATCAAGATCAACGCATCAATAAAGAAGGTGTTATTATAATCAAGGCGCAGCGTTTTCGCAGTCAGGAAAAAAATAAACAGGATGCATTAAATCGTTTGGCCGAATTTTTACAAACCATTCTCAAGGAACAAGCGCTACGCAAACCGACGAAACCATCACGCGCCGCAAAAAAACGTCGATTGGATGAAAAACAAAAATTGGGTCAAAAAAAGTTACAGCGACAGAAAAAATGGCAAGACTAAGGCTTGCTAGATAAATTAATTAAAGCAAATTGTTTGGGTGGATTTCGATGTTTACTATATGCCTCATAGGCATAAGCTAAATTCAATAATAACCATTCCTGATTTGGTCTCGCCAGTATTTGCAAGCCCAAAGGAAGACCTGCATTGGTGAATCCCATAGGCACCGTGATCGCCGGTTGACCTGTATGAGGGGCAATGACTGGACTGTTGTTTCCATGAGGACTACTGTCATCACCGATATCCCGCGGCGGATTACTCCAAGATGGATAAACAATCGCATCAAGTTTATGCTGATCCATAGACCTTAGCACTGCTGATAGTAATTGTTGCCGCCGAGGATCCTCTTTTATACCAACACACGGTGGGGTTTGCTCACGGGGCAATTGCTGCATTTCCATAGCCCAATCAATAGCCGATTGATTACGACTTAAATAAAGCTGGCGCTTAACCACTTCATCCAAACTCTGAATGGGTTTTGTTTTGCCGTAATCATTAAGATATGCGGCCAGGTCAAAACGAAATCGACTACAAAATCCTGTGGCCTTACTCAGTTGTTCAAAGTTACTAATTTGAAATGGATCAACTAGTTCAGCACCCAAAGTTTTTAGATCTTGCAAGGCTTTTTGCATGATATCAAGCACTTCAAAATCAGCTGTTTCAGTTTCATATAGCTCACGCAGTACCCCAATGCGCTTTCCTTTTAAGGCATTTTTATCCAAGGGTCGAGTGTATTTTTTATCATTGACTAGCACTGAAAAAGTTAACGCCGTATCTTCAACTGATCGCATTAATGGCCCAACCACATCACGATTACTTAATAAGGGCACAACTCCATCAAGACTCACCACATCCAAACTAGCGCGCAATCCTACTAACGCCAAATGTGAAGCCGGACCACGAATTGAGTTACCGGTATCCGAGCCAATACCAATAATTGCAAAATTTGCTGCGATTGCTGAAGCCGTGCCACCACTCGAACCGGCAGGCACTTTTGATAAGTCGTAAGCATTACGTGTTTCTCCGTGACTGGAACTAATCGTGTTGTAAGGACTAAAAGCCCATTCGCCCATATTTGTTTTTGCAACAATAACCGCATCTTGTTCGCGCAAACGTTGAACTATAAGCGCATCATCTTTTGGTAAGGCACCACGCATAGCAATCGACCCTGCCTCTGTTGGCATATCCGCTGTATCTATATTATCTTTGACCACCGCTGGCACACAATGTAATGATTTCATTTTTCTGTGTTGTTTGAATTGCTCATCCAGCTTCTTCGCTTTATTAAGTGCTTTCGGATTAATATAAATGACAGAATTCAATTTTGTGCTTTGGTCAAAGCGTTGAATGCGATGAATAAAACGTTGAATCACTTTTTCACAGGACACCTGGTCCTTGATAATCATTTGATGCAATTGAGGAATGGTTAGCTCAATCGGATTAAATGTAGCATCCTCGGCATTCGCAATAGCCGACGCAGCGCAAACTAAAACAAAAACAATTTGGCGCACAATTTTCATTAGTGCCAATCTCATTTCAGGGAACGCAAAAATTTAAGATAGGGCTCACTACTCCAGTCGCGACCACCTAAGGCTAAATATCGCAAACGTCCCTGCGGGTCAACTAAAAATGTTGCAGGCAATCCTCTCGGTTGCCAACGTTCCGTCACTAAACCATCCAAATCCATATAGGTTTGCAGGTCTGGCGCAACTCCACCGAGAAAACCAAACACTGTTTCTTCTGTTTCTGCTGTATTTACTAATACGAATTGCAGAACTTTCGGATCGAATTGCCGAATAATTTTTTCTATTGTTGGCATCTCACGTCGACAAGGACCACACCAGGCTGCCCAAAAATGTACAAACAACCAACGACCTTTCGCTGCGTTAATATCAAATAGCTCTTCATCAAGGTTTTTTAAGCGCAATGAAGGTGCCTCATGCCCGTCTAGTTTCATAATTCCTTTGGGCAGATCTGATTGCGCCATAACGGCAAAACTTACGGCAGATAAAATAACAAAGAGAAATAAGAAAAATTTTTTCATTCGCACTTAAACCCTTTGAATCGAATTATTTTTTCTGATTTTTTATCACCAATAGTGGTAACAAAGCGAGCCACTAACTCCATGGGCTTTGATTGACGCTGAACAACTACCGCACCACCGACGCCCTCATCGAAACGCAAATCTCGCTGCTCTGGCATCAATGTCCAGCCAAACGTGGAGCGGTGTGCTTGTTTCATAGAAATCGCTTGCCACTGCGTGGCCCAATACAGACGATCAATTCGAGGCAATGGTTTACCATCCACATAAAACGACCAATGAGTTAAATCCAACATCAAAACATCGAATTTTTTGTTTTTAATAATCGGTGTCACATAACACGTCTGTAAGATTTCCCGTATTGCCTCTTGAGAAAACTCTCTGCCTTGATAAAAAGCACTGAGCTGCTCATCACTACGCATAATCAGACGCATATAAACCTCATCGTCTTCATAAATTAATTTCGGTTTTTTGGCATGCGCTACACCCACAAGGACGCATAGACATATAACGGTGATTAAGTAACGCAAAAAAAGATCCCTCAAGAGCTGGCCCATATCAGTTTAACACAATCATTTTCTGTACCAGAGAACGAATTACGCTATTTCAACTTCGACTTACTACACACATGGTAAACATTAAATTCTAGGCAAAAGGTGGCTTTATTAGAAGACATAATATTCGGTATAAACAGCATACACAACAATCTAAAAAAGTTTCCTTTTATTAGGATTATATATCTATGAAAAACTGTTTAATCAAGCCGAAATCATATCACTAAGGGAACCGTAAACAATAAAATCATTTGGCACCCTTGGCATGGCGATCATAAATAAGCGCAGCCGACTCACGTCGAGCTTCGGTCGAAAGACTATGTAGCTCAGCTTGCTTATCTGCATAAAGGTGAGTGACCAAACATGCTTGCAACGTTAGATAATCGGCGATAATTCGTCGCGCACAATGACTGATTTCTACCTCTTTTGCCAAAATCACGA
>Ga0224506_10003300_pt1 | contig 10698 bp, 13 predicted proteins | sample SF_Jan12_sed_USG_2_FD_169108 | JGI IMG/M metagenome (GOLD analysis project Ga0224506, IMG submission 169108) | Sediment microbial communities from San Francisco Bay, California, United States - SF_Jan12_sed_USGS_8_1 | ecosystem: Environmental > Aquatic > Marine > Sediment | place: USA...
TGAACCGTTCTTCCCAGATGATCAGCTGACCGACCGCAGTGTACGCTTTTTATCGGCTGAGATCATTCGTGAAAAACTGGTTCGTGAATTAGGCGAAGAATTACCGTATCAGACAACGGTTGATATCGAATCGTTCAAAGAAGAAGGTGATCTGACCAGAGTACACGCTGTCGTTCTGGTAGAAACTAAAGGTCAAAAGAGTATCGTCATCGGTAGCAAAGGCGAGCGCTTAAAATCGATGTCGACAAATGCGCGTCATGATATTGAAGAAATGCTTGGCAACAAAGTTTTTTTAAGAGTCTGGGTCAAAGTCCGTAAGGGCTGGTCGGACGATGAGCGGGCTTTATCAAGTTTAGGTTTTACAGATCTGGATTAATAATCAGGTGATTTTGTATAAGCGGCTTTGTTGTGCAAAATCTATGGCTCAATAAACCAATCAGGTATTCAAACCATGCGTGTTGAAAATCAACCCGCCTATGTTCTGCACCAGCGTCCGTTTCGCGATACCAGTCAGATACTGGAAGTTCTCACTAAGGACTATGGCCGGTTGAGTATTATGAGTCGCGGTTCACGCGGACAGAAATCCCGACTTAAAACAGTATTGCAGCCATTTAAAGCACTGGTCATAGGCTGGTCTGGCAGGGGGGAGATGCCGACGTTAACGGCAGCAGAGCCAGCTGCTCAGTCCAGTGTTTTTTTACAGGGTAAATCACTGGCCTGTGCGCTTTATATTAATGAATTATTAATGTACCTGACTTATAAGCATGATGCGCATCAAAATTTGTTTTCACAATATCATCAGACAGTAAACAGGTTATTTGAAACAGAAAGTTTAGAGCAAGAACTCAGGAAATTTGAACTTGGCTTGCTTGATCAGATGGGTGTGCTGGTAAATCTTTCACATGATGCAAATACGGGCGAGCGATTAAAGTCGACGGCTGAATATTTTTATCAACCAGAACTGGGTGTATGTGAACTGGCTGATAATAACAAACCCAAAAATATCCCCGTTATTGCCGGAGCAAGTTTTCTTGCGATATCAGAACAACGCTTTGATAGTCCGGCAATATTAAAAGATGCAAAATCACTGATGAGGTACTTAATCAATCATTCATTGGGTGGTAAAAGTCTCAAAAGTCGGGAACTGTTCCGCTAGAAATTATTGTCAGTGTTACAGAGTAAGCGCCAACGTTTAATTAAAGTTAAATTAAACGCTTTTGCAGGGTTCGTCAGGCGGTTATATTGTGAAGGGAAGCACGCGGGTCTGGTTTTTTACCTTTTGCCGTATAAGTAGTTTCAACAGGGGCGGTGTTTCCGCTTACTATGTTTAGTGCCGTACGTGACGCATTGGCCATGCTTTCGCTGATGATACCGTTTCGTGTGTTTTTCTGCTGACAGTCAAGGATCTCTTCACTTAAGCTAAGCCAGCTTTTTTGCAGAGCTAAACCCGGATCAAGTTTTTCCAGCCATAGCAAATATCCTTTTTTCGACGTTATATTATTCTCAGTAGTAAGGTGTTTACGTTGCTGATCCAAAGAATGTAACTCCAGCATTAAAATCTCTTTTTGCTGGCTCAGGGGAATCAACTCTTTAATCATATTATCCCTGAGATAGTCTGACTCCGTCTGCAGACTTTCTTTCAGCAGAGTAATGCAGTGACGTGACTGGGCAATCAGATTTGTCATGGTTGTGAAGTTGTCAGGTGCATTCATCTTTAATACCTTACTATTTAAGAAAGAATTTTCTCTAAATCGAGCAGATTACCTGCTATTCTTTCGTGATCTATCGGGTAATTGCCACTGGCAATTTCTTTTTTTATGGATTCAACTTTTTCCAGATCAATGTCCGGAACATTGGCCAGAGAGCTCTGAAGTTCCCTGATTCTGCTGGCTTCTCCGGTAATACTGACAGTATCAGCAGTGCTGGTGCTGACAGTCTGAACCTTCTCTGCTGTGTCAGTGACAACCTTAGCCTTGCTGGTTTTATTGCTTTGTCCGCTCTGGATATCGGTCTGATTCCTCGGCGTACTATTAATTGAATTAGTCATTACAAATCCTCGTTTTACTATTACCCATCATAGGTATCGGCAGCCTGACGCAATACTTTAGTATAAATATTAAAGTAATTAAAAATAAGTTTATATTATATTGGCGAGTAAGGTAAGTTACTGAAATACATGTCACTTTCCTATAGTTACAATACCGTGGCTCGTGATTTCTCCCTCAATAATTCTGTTTGAAGAAGAATTTTTTACCCGTATCTTGTCGCCTATGGCACCATCGCTCATTGCTGTTCCTTTCATTCTGACCATAAAACCACTGTTTGATGTTTGCAGCGCTACCATTTCACCGCGCTTAATAATAATGGGATTAGTGACATGTGAAGGGGTCAGAATTTTACCGGCCTGTAAATGCCGTTTAAGTTGCTTACCAATCAGCACATTTTTCTCAGTGATATAGCCAAAAGGCAATGTCGATAAATCTTTTCTACTGGCATAAATATCACCTTCACTGATAATGTGGCCACGTTTAAATGAGCCATTTAAAACCATGACCTCATCATAGCGTGAGATGCTGGCTGTGAGATAAAAGCTCCAGGCTTTAGGTGCTGAACAAATGACGTGTACGCTGGTTTTACCCATTAAGTGTGATCCGGATGCAAGCTTGAAATTTAGTGACTCACAGGCAGCCAGTTTGAGGCGACTATCTATTGCGTGCACGGTAATTTTAGATTCCTTATTAAGTTGTATATCTGGCAGGCTGTATAAGTAATCACTGACCTGCTTTTTGATCGTGCTCAGATCATGGTAGCTTGCTGCACTAGCGGCAAGCGGAAAGCATAGTGAAATACACAGTAAAAAAGGCTTTAATGTCATGGTGTTGCTCGGCATTGATACATATATTTATCAATGCAAAAAACTAGCCAATAGTGTGATTGCTGAAGAGATAGTGACATAAGTCATTGTAATAATTAGATTTATACGTATTTTCTAAGACCAAGGTAAGATAGATGAGTAGACAGTGTAAGTGATTAATGACGCTTTTTTGACAGACTAAACTTTATAGCTAGTAAACGGCTGAATTAATAAAAATCCGGCAGAAATAATTATTATCAACTATAAGGTAAGTACTAAAAGTACAGATAAATAATGAGGAAACAATGGCTGGTGTACTAGATACCGTCGATATGCGAACACAGCTAGCAGGGCGTAATCGTCTTGAGCTTTTAATGTTTCGTCTGGGGGGGCGTCAGTTATACGGAATTAATGTCTTTAAGGTGCAGGAGGTAATACGCTGCCCTGCACTGAATAATCTACCGCAGGCTCACCCGGTAATCAAAGGCGTTGCGCACCTACGGGGTAAGACGATATCGATCATTGATTTACGCATGGCCATTAATCATCGCGCATTACCCGATAGCGACGAATCCTTTGTCATCATCACGGAATATAACCGTTTTACGCAGGGTTTTTTAGTCAATTCAGTGGACCGAATAATTAATATCAACTGGTCTGAAGTCATGCCGCCGCCAAAAGCCAGTGGTAAGAACTCATACCTGACGGCCGTTACCAAAGTGGCTGATGAGATGGTTGAAATAATTGATGTTGAGAAAGTATTTTCTGAAATCATGGGTGTAAACGAAGAAGTAGCAGCAGATATCATTGATCAGGCAGAAAAAACAGAAGCCGATACAACGCAACATGTGCTGGTTGTTGATGATTCGTCTGTGGCCAGAAATCAGATTAAGCGCCTGCTGGATAAGGTTGGCATCGCCTGCACGGTGGCAAATGACGGACAGGAAGGACTGGATATTCTAAAAGAGTGGGCCAAGGATGATATTCCGGTAGAGCAACGCATTAACCTTGTTATTTCTGACATTGAAATGCCCCGTATGGACGGATATACCTTAACGACTGAAATCAGAAAAGATCCGAGGCTTGATAAACTATATGTCTTGTTACATACCTCACTAAGCGGAGTGTTTAATAAATCTATGGTCGAAAAAGTAGGTGCAAATAATTTCGTACCTAAATTTAATCCGGATGAGTTAGCAAAAACAATACTGACGATTTTGGAAACAAAGAAGCTGGTAATCTAAATAAATAGTCATAGATAAATTTTGCCGAAAATCGATAATGATTTTTAATTTTCTGAACCTTCATGCCCAGCCACAGGTAACTCCTTGACAGCGACTCAATACAAACCAGACGAATACAAAGCATTTCAAACTTTCCTGGAAAGTGCCTGTGGCATTGTCCTTGGCGAGAACAAGCATTATCTTGTCAGTAGTCGCTTATCTAAACTGATGCGCAAGGAAGGTATCGAGACACTGTCGGAGCTGATTTCAAAAGTACAGGGAGCAACAGGTGTTAATACGCTGAAAATTAAAGTGATAGAAGCGATGACAACGAATGAAACACTGTGGTTTCGTGACGGTTTTCCTTTTGAAGTTTTATCTGAAACAATTTTTACTGATTTCAAGGTGAAGAAAAAAAATCAGGTCAAGATTCTTTCAGCAGCCTGTTCCTCGGGTCAGGAGCCATACTCGATCAGTATAATTGCGGATGAGTTTATTAAAAAGAATTTTGGCGCGAACATGCAGTTTCAAATTGTCGGCGTTGATATTGATCAGACCATACTGGCCGGTGCACGTGAAGCAAAGTATGAAGATATGGCTCTGGCCCGCGGTCTGTCTGAAGAGCGAAAGAAACGCTATTTTACTCAGGTTGATAAGTTCTGGCAGGTCAATATGGATATTCGCTCGCGCGTAACATTCAGAGAACAGAACCTGATGCAAAGTTATGCATCACTGGGAAAATTTGATGTGGTTTTTTGCCGTAATGTACTGATCTACTTTTCTGCAGATTTAAAAAAGGATATTTTAAACCGCATAGCCGCCATGCTAAATCCCGGAGGCTATTTGTTTCTTGGTGCGTCTGAGTCAATTGTGCAATACTCAGACCGTTTCAATATGGTAAGAACGCCTAAAGGTGTTGTCTATCAGTTGAAAGACTAATAAAGAGTTGTTTGTCGACGGACATTAGTTATTGGTCACAATCATAAGCCAGCTTATATCAGCGCTGTCGTTTTCAGACTAGCGAATTAATACTCTCGGTTTCATACTTCTTTTCTAGTTGCCGGCAGGCGGCAATCTTTGCCGCATAAAAAATCTCTTCTTGCCTTATTCTCAATCTAAGTCACTGATTTAATAAGCTACATGCATTTGGCATGTCTTTTGCTCTAGTCTATGCAGAGGATAAAAAAATGACGATCAATTTTGACAAAGCATTAGGTATACACCAGCAAGCACTATTTGTTCGCCAGCAACGAACAGAACTACTGGCTGCTAATATTGCGAATGCGGATACCCCAGGATATAAAGCCAAAGAAATTGATTTTCGTATGGCCTTACAAAATGCGAGTAACGGGCGTGTTGCTATTGAGAAAACACACGCCGGTCATATTAAGGGTTCATCTTCAGCGTCGGCTTATGAGCAGTACCGTGTTTCCGAACAACCATCGTTAGACGGAAATAGTGTCGATATCCAGCTGGAAAAAGCAGCCGTGGCTGATAATGCTGTGCGCTATCAGGCAACTGTTACATTTTTATCAAGAAAATTCTCCGGCATGATCAATGCCTTTAAAGGTGAGTAAGGAGTTTGTAGGTGTCTTTATTTAAAGTGTTTGATATTGCCGGTAGCGGAATGAGCGCACAAATGCTGAGACTGAATACTGTCTCAAGTAACCTGGCTAACTCACAGACAGTGTCGGCTACAGAAGAGGGAGCTTACCGCTCTCGCCATCCGGTTTTTCAGACGATGCTGGATGATGTGAGCAATAACAGTGGTTCAAAAGTTAAGGTAACACAGATAATAGAAAGTGATGCCTCAATACCTGTGCAATATATGCCAAATCATCCGCTGGCAAATGCAGAAGGTTATGTATATGGCTCAAATGTTAATGCGGTCGAGGAAATGACAAATATGATGTCGGCATCGAGAAGTTACCAGAACAACACTGAAATGATGAATACATCAAAAGAGCTTTTATTACGAACATTGCAATTAGGCCGAGGTTAATACAATGTCTGCGATCAATGATATATCAAGTCTTCAAAGTAATACGAATCTGGCGACTCAGCCTAAGTCGGGCTCAAAATTAGGCCAGGAAGAATTCATGAAACTGATGACGACTCAGTTACAAAATCAGGATCCGTTTGAACCAATGGATAACGGGGAGTTCCTTTCACAGATTGCTCAGTTCGGAACGGTAAATGGTATTACAGATCTGCAAAAATCATTCAGCGGATTTGCACAAGATATGCAATCCAATCAGGCATTGCAGGCAACCAGCATGATCGGGCATGGTGTGCTGGCAGAGACCGATACCGGTCAGTTAACTAATACGGGCATCATGCAGGGTGCGGTTGAGCTGGCAAGTTATTCCTCAAATGTTGCGGTGAATATATATGACATGACCGGTCAGGTTGTAAACCGTTTAGATCTGGGTGAACAATTATCCGGTACTGTCCCGTTCTCATGGGATGGTTCAACATTTTCAGGTTCGCGTGCTGCCCCCGGTCAATACAAAATAGAAATGGAAGTTTTAGAAGGCGCACAAACCTATGTATATCCAACGCTGTTATATGGAAATGTAAATAGCCTGAATTTAGGCAAGACAGGTGAGGAAATGCAGGTCGATGTGCATGGTCTTGGCCAGCTTCCTTTTAGTCAGATCAGTAAAATACTGTAATTAGTTTCGGAGAAAATTATGTCTTTTAATATTTCATTAAGTGGTTTGAATGCAGCATCCTCGGAACTGTCGGTCACCAGTAATAATATAGCCAATGTCGGTACGGTCGGGTTTAAAGAATCACGCGCAGAATTTGCAGATATTTATGCATCATCAACTTTAGGTAACAGTAAAAGTACGATTGGTTCCGGTGTTTCGCTATCAACTGTGGCTCAGCAATTTGGACAAGGTAATCTTGAATTTACCCAGAACTCACTGGATTTAGCCATCAGCGGAGAAGGCTTTTTTGTACTGACACCGGATGTCAGTAGCAGTGATGTATTTTATTCAAGGGCCGGTGCTTTTCAGTTAGACAGTGATGGTTATATTGTTAATAGTGATGGTGATTTATTACAGGCCTTTCCGGTGGATGCAACGGGTGCACCAACATCGACCAGTTTGTCGAGTACGATAGGTCTTCAGGTTCCTGATGCTGTGAGTACACCGCAGGCCACCACCAATGTTAATCTGAATGTCAGCTTGCCTTCTGATGTTTCAAACATTCTGCCAAACTTTTATCTGGCAGATGAAGCGTTCGCGGTTACATCGGGTATTGCAGCGTCATCTGTTGCACCGGGTAATGACCCTGAAGCTGCATCGCTGGCAGCAGCTTCGGCAGCGATTGCAAGTATTGGTGTTGGTGCAGATTCTGACGTGGTGGCTGCTATTACGAATGCTGCCAATAATGCCGCAGCACAGTTCAGCGGAAATACCGGACCCGATGCAGCACTTGCAGCGACGGCAGTATCTGCTGTGGCGGCGGCTGTTACTTCATCGGTAGTTGAGTTTGATCCCAGTGATCCTAACCAGTATCACTACTCCACATCGGTGACGGTTTATGACTCACAGGGCAGCACACATATTGCCAGTACGTATTTCATGATGACGGACGATCAGAATAATACCTGGGAAACCAGAGTGTCGCTGGACGGCGTATTACTGGATCCTGTGGTCGCCGAAGTAATTGATTTTGACCAGAACGGTAACCTTGATCAGGCTAATTCAAGTACGGCTGGTGTCATTGCATATCAGCCTTATGATTTAAGTATTATTAATGGCTCTGCGCCATTAAACCTGAGTTTTGATTACACCGATAATGGTTCCGCCTCTACCCAGGAAGTCTTCGGCGTGTTTTCTGTGCAGGCACTAACTCAGGATGGCTATTCAACGGGCCGGTTATCCGGCCTTGATATTAGTGATACCGGTGTTGTACGGGCTAATTTTAGTAATGGGCAGCAGCAGGCACTGGGACAAATTGCACTGGTTAAATTTGATAATGCGCAAGGGCTTGCTCAATTAGGTAACACCACATGGGCTGGCACCATTGATTCCGGTATTGCTCTGGCCGGTCAGTCTGGCAGTGGTACGTTTGGTTTAATTCATAACGGTGCACTGGAGCAGTCCAATGTTGATCTGACGCAGGAGCTGGTCAAACTGATCACGGCGCAGCGTAATTTTCAGGCTAATTCCAAAGCCATAGAAACAGCCAATACCATTACACAAACGATTATTAATATTCGTTAGTAGGTTATTAGAGAGAATCTGAAAAATGGATCGCTTACTTTATATTTCAATGTCAGGCGCCGCACAAAACCTGCGTGCTCAGCAAACCATCAGTCATAACCTGGCGAATGTGAGTACGACCGGTTTTCAGGGTGATTTAGATGCCTATAAAAGTCTGGCATTAAAAGGCGACGGTTTTGAAAGCCGGGTTTACAACCAGCATTACCGTGCAGGTGTCGACTTTCAAAAAGGTTCAATGATGAACACAGGCCGAGATCTGGATGCAGCTATTCAGGGAGAGGGCCTGATCGCCGTGCAGTCGCGCGAAGGTAATGAATCCTATACCAGAGCCGGTGATTTTCGGGTTGATCAAAATGGTTTTTTAACAACCGGTACCGGTTTGCTGGTATTAGGTGAAGGCGGTCCGGTATCAATACCACCTTACCAGAAACTTGATATAGGCAGTGACGGCTCAATCAGTATCGTGGCCCTTGGTCAGACATCCGATTCTGTCACCGTGGTTGACCGTATTAAACTGGTAAAGCCGGAGCTCAATAATCTGCAGAAAAGCAGTGACGGATTATTAATAACAAAAGACGGCGTACCTGCGCTAGCGGATGCCACTGTCAGGCTGGTATCCGGCACTCTGGAATCAAGTAATGTGAATGCCGTTAGTGAACTGGTGAGTCTGTTAGATAATTCAAGGCAGTTTGAACTGCAGATAAAAATGATGAAGGTTGCCGAAGAAACAGATGAGTCTTCAACCAAGTTAATGCGAACAAAATAAACTGAGTTACTGCAAAGCGCAGTAGTGAGTTAAAGAGGTCAGTGTTATGAATCAAACATTATGGGTAGCAAAAACAGGTCTGGATGCACAGCAAACCCGGTTATCAATTATTTCAAATAACCTGGCCAATGTGAGCACGAATGGTTTTAAACGAGATACCGCAGTTTTTGAAGATCTGATGTATCAGAATATGCGCCAGTCCGGTTCACAAACATCGCAAGATACTCAGCTGCCTTCCGGTTTAGCTGTGGGTACCGGTGTTCGTCTGGTTGCAACAGAAAAAATGCACAGTCAGGGTAATATTATTCAGACTGGTAATACGCTCGATATGGCAATTAACGGTCGCGGTTTTTTTCAAATATTAAAACCGGATGGTTCGCTGGGATACTCGCGTGATGGCAGTTTTCAGACCAATGCACAGGGTCAGGTAGTCACCGCAAACGGTTACCTTCTGCAGCCAGCCATTACAGTACCACAGGGTACACAAAGCCTGTCCATCAGCTCTGACGGAACAGTGGAGGCGATACTGTCGGCTGCGACAGCGCCAACTCAGGTCGGTAATGTTCAGCTGGTAGATTTTATAAATCCGGCGGGGCTGCAGGCAACGGGTGAAAATTTATTTTCAGAAACTGCATCCAGTGGAGCGCCTCAGGCGGGTACTCCGGGGTTAAATGGTATTGGCAGCATTATGAGCGGTTCACTTGAAACGTCTAATGTGAACACGGTAGAAGAACTCGTGAATATGATAGAAACCCAGCGTGCCTATGAAATGAATTCAAAAGTTATTTCTACCGCCGATGGCATGCTGCAGTATGTTAACAATAATCTTTAATAACAGGAGGGCATAATGAAAATACTACTGCTAGCTTTAATTTTATTATCCAGTGCCTGTTCACACATCAGGCCAACAGAAAAAGCGGATTTCGCACCTGTGGTCAGGCCGGATGTTTTATCTCAGCATGTTTATCAGGGAGGTTCGTTATATCAGCCCAGTAATATGCTGCTATTTGAGGACCCGAGACCACATAAAGTAGGCGACCTGTTAACGGTTGTGTTACAGGAAAGCACGAATGCCAGCAAAAAAGCATCAACAGCCACATCAAAAAGTGAGTCTAATACTTTAGCCTCACCAACCCTTTTGGGCCGACTGGTGACGGATGGTGGTACAGAAATACTAAATACTGATATTGCGCAGGACAGAGATTTTTCAGGTGAAGGTGACAGCAGTCAGAGTAACAGTTTAACCGGAAACATAACGGTGACCGTGGTGGATGTGTTATCAAATAATAATCTGGTTGTGCAGGGAGAAAAATGGCTGACTCTCAATCAGGGTGATGAATATGTGCGAATCAAAGGCGTGATTAGGCCTCAAGATGTGCGTGCAGATAACACGGTCTTATCAACCCGTATTGCCGATGCGCAAATTGCCTATAGCGGTGAAGGATTTGTACAGGATAGTAATGAGCAAGGCTGGCTTGCACAGTTCTTTAACAGTAAATGGTGGCCCTTTTAAAAAAAGTGTACAGTGGTCAGTTATTAGTTGACAGTATAGGACTAAAAATTAGAATCTGCCCACTGCCCACTGCCCACTGCCCACTGCCCACTGCCCACTGCCCA
>Ga0224506_10003304_pt1 | contig 10690 bp, 9 predicted proteins | sample SF_Jan12_sed_USG_2_FD_169108 | JGI IMG/M metagenome (GOLD analysis project Ga0224506, IMG submission 169108) | Sediment microbial communities from San Francisco Bay, California, United States - SF_Jan12_sed_USGS_8_1 | ecosystem: Environmental > Aquatic > Marine > Sediment | place: USA...
AAAGAATTTTCCTGATTTACAAGTGATTGGTGGCAATATCGCTACAAAAGAGGCAGCAAAAGCCTTGGCCGAAGCAGGAGCCGATGCGGTTAAGGTCGGTATTGGACCTGGCTCGATTTGCACCACACGTATCGTTTCCGGTGTGGGTGTACCACAAATCACGGCTATTGCCGATGTGGCAGAAGCACTGGATGGGACAGGTATTCCGTTAATTGCCGATGGTGGCATTCGTTTTTCCGGCGATCTAGCGAAAGCGATTGTTGCTGGTGGCTATTCAGTGATGGTAGGTTCTATGCTCGCTGGTACGGAAGAAGCCCCCGGCGAAATTGAACTTTATCAAGGCCGCAGCTATAAATCCTATCGTGGAATGGGTTCACTGGGCGCTATGGCGCAAGCCCAGGGTTCCAGTGATCGTTACTTCCAAGACAGCTCCGAAGGCGTGGAAAAATTAGTTCCTGAAGGAATCGAAGGTCGTGTACCTTATAAAGGTTCAATGATGGCGATTATTCATCAGCTCATGGGCGGTTTACGTTCCTCCATGGGCTATACAGGTTGTGCAAATTTAGATGAAATGCGCACCAAACCCAAGTTTGTTCGGGTAACCAATGCAGGCATGCGAGAAAGTCATGTGCATGATGTAGCCATTACCAAAGAAGCACCGAATTACCGAATCGACTAATACTCAGGAGCGCGCCGTTTTGAAAACCGCTGGTAAGTTAGAATTAGCGCTCGAAGCCTTGTTATTTAAAAGCCGCTGGATTCTAGCGCCTTTTTATGGCTTTCTTGTTGTTTGTATTTTCATTTTACTGATTAAATTCGTTCAGGAATTTATCATATTTATTCCACAGATTCTCGAGGCCGATTTTCGTACCGTGATATTGAAAATTCTGGTGTTGGTGGATCTCACCTTAGTATCTAATCTTTTATTAATTATTGTTTTCAGTGGTTACGAAATTTTTGTATCTAAAATTGATACCAAAGGCCATGAAGATCGACCTAAATGGATGGGTCGAGTGGATTTTTCTGAATTGAAAATAAAATTATTTGGTTCGATTGTCGCGATTTCTGGCATCGAGTTACTCAAAGCTTTCATGTTATTAAAAAATTATACTAACGAACAACTTGCATGGTTGGTTGGAATTCATCTGACCTTTGTTGTTTCAGGATTATTATTTACCTACATGGAAAAAGTGTCCGCAGCCACTAAAAAACTTGAATGTGAAGCCGAGCATGTGTTGCACCATAGCAATGAGCAGGCGAGTAAAAAATAGCAACTAAAGAGATAATTTCATGCAGGCAAATATTCACGCAGATAAGATTTTAATTCTGGATTTTGGTTCTCAGTACACGCAGTTGATTGCACGGCGGGTACGAGAGATTGGTGTGTTCTGCGAAATTCATCCTTACGATGCTGATGAAGCATTCGTCAAAGCATTTAACGCAAAAGCAATTATTCTTTCGGGTGGGCCTGAATCGGTTAATATGGATGAAGCACCAAAAGCGCCGGCCATTGTTTTTCAACTAGGTGTACCTGTTTTAGGTATTTGTTATGGCATGCAAACGATGGCGGCCCAATTGGGTGGTAAAGTTGAGGCTTCAAATAAACGCGAATTTGGTTATGCTCAAGTGCGTGCCCGTGGTCATACACAATTACTCAAAGATATCGAAGACCATACCACCGAAGAAGGTTACGGCATGCTCGACGTATGGATGAGTCATGGCGATAAGGTTACCGCCTTGCCTGATGGTTTTAAACTCATGGCGAGCACGGATAGTGCGCCTATTGCCGGCATGGCCGACGAAAATCGAAAATTCTATGGCGTACAATTTCATCCAGAAGTGACTCATACCCGTCAGGGCTTTCGCATATACGAACGTTTCATAAAAGAAATCGCTGCTTGTGAGACCTTATGGACCCCTGACAATATTATCGACGATAGTATTCAACAAATACGCGAACGTGTGGGTGATGAAGAAGTATTATTAGGTTTGTCTGGTGGTGTGGATTCATCGGTGGTTGCAGCTCTATTACATCGTGCCATTGGTGACCAACTGACCTGTGTGTTTGTCGACAACGGCTTACTGCGTTTACATGAAGGCGATCAAGTAATGACGACCTTTGCTAAACACATGGGTGTTAAAGTCATCCGTGTGAATGCAGAAGATCGTTTTCTAAATAGTTTAAAAGGCGAAACAGATCCGGAAAAGAAACGCAAAATCATTGGTAACTTATTTGTCGAAATTTTTGAAGAAGAAGCAGCCAAGCTAAAAAATGCAAAATGGTTGGCGCAAGGCACTATTTATCCCGATGTGATCGAATCGGCGGGTTCAAAAACTGGCAAAGCTCATGTGATTAAATCGCATCACAATGTTGGTGGATTGCCAGAGCATATGAAACTCAAATTAGTTGAACCATTGCGAGAATTATTTAAAGATGAAGTGCGCAAGCTCGGTGTTGAACTGGGTTTACCCTATGATATGGTGTATCGTCATCCGTTTCCTGGTCCCGGTTTAGGTGTGCGTATTCTTGGTGAAGTAAAAAAGGATTATGCCGATCTTTTACGTTTAGCCGATGATATTTTTATAACGGAATTACGCAATCATGATCTTTATGATAAAACCAGCCAGGCGTTTGCGGTGTTTTTACCCGTGAAATCGGTGGGTGTTATGGGCGATGGTCGACGTTATGATTATGTAATTGCGTTGCGCGCGGTTGAAACTATCGATTTTATGACGGCACGTTGGGCACATTTGCCTTATGAGTTTTTAGATTTATGTTCACGCCGTATTATTAATGAAATCGATGGTATTTCCCGCGTGACCTTTGATATCTCTGGAAAACCACCTGCCACTATTGAGTGGGAATAATTCAGCCTAGCCATGGACGAGGTGCTTGAACGTGATCAACACTGGATGCGCCAAGCACTAGATCTGGCCGCTCAAGCGGAAGCACAGAATGAAGTACCTGTGGGTGCGCTTATTGTTTATCAAGATCAACTTGTCGCAAGTGGATTTAATCAACCCATCGCCAAACACGACTGCACTGCCCACGCAGAAATTATTGTAATTCGACAAGCCTGTGATCATGTCAAAAACTATCGTCTTCCAGGCATGACCTTATATTGCACATTAGAACCTTGTCCCATGTGTGCGGGTGCTATGGTGCATGCGCGCATTCAACGGTTGGTGTATGCGGCGAGTGACCCACGCACGGGTGCCGCAGGGAGTATTATCAATTTGCTTAATCATCCTGATCTGAACCACCAAGTGGAAACGAGCGCTGGTGTGCTCGCCGAACAAGCAAGTCAGCAATTGAAAAACTTCTTTAAACGCCGTCGCTAAATGCGACTAGAGAATAAAATAAAGTAACATTTTTTTTGGGCTAACGGGTTTAAATTACAAACAGGGTTTTATCAGGAGTTTAGGGATGAATGCATTTTCCTATGTAGTTGCCATAACTATAATTCTTCTCAATGCAGCATGTTCAACTGATCCGGTCAAGCATCGTGGTAGTTTAAGCGACGCCATGGACAAGGCATCGGATAGTTATCATGAGCCACGGGTGATTGAACCGACTTATGACGAGTCAAATTTTCGAGAAGACGATGAGACAAAGGTTTCGTTTTTAACCTATTTATTTAGTGGTTCTAGCGTGCCGCAAGAGTCCATGCAAGAAGAAAGTGATGCTTCGTCAAGCGAAGTGAGTCTGAATCAAGATTTTGATAGTCGTACAATGCAAGTAAGTCCTGACCCTCTAATTGTGGATAGTGATATCCGAGCTAAGTCCGATATACTAATGCCCGATGAGACAACTGAAGATTACGAGATGGTATATAGTCTTCGCTACGGACGGGTGTCTTTAGCAAATGCTAAATTTAATAGCTTTCGTTTTGCCGAGCTCGGTCTCGGTGTATTCACTAACGATAATTTTCGTGCGCAACTATTATTTTCAGGCGCAAGTTTAACACCAACAGAAGGCAACGACTCAATTAAGCATCAGGCAGATTTGTTTAGACTTGGCGGCGAAATGTCTTGGCCAGCATTAAAAGGTTCTTCATCCAAGTTTTTCCAGCCGTATATGAAGTTCGGTGGCGCAATGTCATTATTGTCTTGGAAGTATAAGAATAGTATTTATGATCCCGTTTATGATGAACATATTTTTTCAGATCGAATTACCGGAGTCGAATTTACAGTAGGACTTGGCGTCTCTTTAGTTGCTAATAACAAGACGAATCTATCCGTCGAACTGGCACCTTCCGTCATGTTCTGGAATGAATATACCGACGAAGGATTTGACAATGATTATTTCACACCTTTTGGCATGATAAAAATGAGTGCGGATTTAAGTTTCTAGCTATTCAAAAGCTAATCATCGTCTGGACGCTTTGGTTGACGGATGTGTTTTAGAATAGCTTCCATCAATATAGACCAATTAATGGGTTTACTGATATGTTCGGCTGCACCAAGAGACAAACCCAACTCTTTATTCCCTGCAAGAGTTAATAATATGACGGGAACCATTTTTAGAGTATCCGTCGATTTTATTTCAGTTAATGCTTGCCAACCATCTTTTTCTGGCATCATAATATCTAAAGTGATCAAATCCGGTAAAAGCTGTTTTGCCAAATTGATTCCTTCATCGGCATTGGCTGCACTTATGGTGTTAAAGCCTTGACGACTTAAATAGCGTTCCATCAAGTCCCGTATGTCGGCATCATCATCAATGACTAAAATGGTACTGACTTTTTTTCGTCTAACACCCTTGGATGTTTGTGTAGGCGTGAGTCTAACTTTGCGTGCATCGACCTTAGGGCCAATATGAGCGTGTTCGTCATGAACCGATACTATTGACGGTTGAGTGGCTAGTGTCACTGTAAATGTTGAGCCGATAGTTTCCTGACTCTGCACTTGAATATCGCCTCCAAGCATGTTGGCTAGGTGCTGACTAATGGTTAAACCCAACCCCGTACCTCCATATTTTCGAGTGGTCGATGCATCGGCTTGAGTAAACGCTTGAAATAGTTTTTCGACTTGATCAGATGACATACCGATACCCGTGTCCTGAACTTTGAATTGAATTACATCTTTATTGTTCAATAGAATTCTTTTAACACTAATGGTGATCACACCTTCATGGGTGAATTTGTTTGCGTTGTTAATTAAATTGAAAAGTATTTGTCGTAGCTTGGTTATATCGGTTTTAATTGTGCCGATGGTTTCAGAACATTGAATAGTAAGTATGTTGTTGTTCTTATTAATTAAAGGCATGATTGATGCGGCGATATCGTGTATGACTCTATATAGATCCACGATTTCAATATATGTATCCATTTTGCCGGCTTCGATTTTTGATAAGTCCAGTATATCGTTGATCAAACCCAGAAGGTGGTTGCCCGATGCAAGAATTTTTTCGATATCAGATGACAGTACCGAGTCCTTGTCCTTGATGTCCTCATAAATCATTTCGCTATAGCCAATAATAGCATTCAAAGGCGTGCGTAGTTCGTGACTCATATTTGCCAGAAAACTGGATTTCGTTTGATTCGCGGCAAGGGCATGGTCTCTTGCAATTTGAAGTTGGGATTGCTGTTGTTCGAGTTTATTTAAAGAATCTTCAAGTGCTTGGTTATTTCGATTTAGGTCGAACTTTTTGTCTTCAAGTTGGCGAAAGAGATTTCCCAGATATTGACTAGACCACGCCGATGACCATAAAATAATTATAAAAGTGACAATAAATGTGCCAGTAAAATCAGACAAATCAAATGTTGCTTCAAGACCCGCTTCATAGAGTTGTAGCGCATAAAAGTCCGTATTGCCAACAGGTTGTTTGAACCAATAATAGCTTTTGTTTTCTGTTTCAAAAATGCCGCTGGAAATGTTCCTGGTCCACACTAGATATTGTGGTGCCAGCATTGTAGAAGTGTTTGGAAAAGAAGCGACTATTTTTTCTTGCTGTATGATGTGTAGTTGGGACTTATTCGGGAGACGATCCAATTTGATTTCATTTATAGGTTGAGTTTTTAATCCGATTTTATGTTCCAGCTCAGCAAGTACGGGTGCAAATAGAGTTTGAATAATTGTTTCGTTTTCCTGTTTTGAGCGTTCACGTGCATCATCAAAAATTACCATGCCGAATAGCGCAAATGCACTGCTAAAAAAAGCTACAAAAAACAGGAAAAGACGAATTCGCATATTTACTTTAATAGTATAAAGGAAACCAGACTACTTGCATTAAGCTAGTGTCGGCTTGTGCTTCAAAAATCTGAAGCTAACATCATGAATTGTTTAGCATATGAGCGAAGAAAAACAGTAAAAATAAATTCAGGGTTTGACCGATGGTTGTGTGACTTCAATTAGGATATAACCCAAATCCTCATAGAATTGAATTTGTTCTGGTGCCGATTCCACTAGCTGAATAAAGTCGGGGAAATCACTTTGAGTTTTATGTTGCCAACCTGCCTGGGTTGCACAGACTTGAAGCGAAATATTCTGTTCATCCATCAATTGCATAAGGCTATGAACTTTCGGGAATTGTTTTTTTCGAGTTTTAGTCAATGCAAACATTTCCTCTCCATGGCTGATGACAACAATTTTTAAATTGGGGAAGCGTTTACGTAAACGTTTTGATCCATTATTAATTGTGTCCACAGCCCACATAATATCGGACTGCTTGTGTTCACTTATTTCGAATAACACGCCTTTGGGTTGTTTAGCCATTTTTAAAATAGTATCGATGGGATCTGTTGGCTGTGCATCACCAATTAACGGCATTAAGAAAAAAATCGAAATAAAATATTTAGAAAAATTTAACATTCTGTTCATTCAAAGTTTTTGTTAATAGCATGTTGGAGTCTAGGTGGAAATCCATTAGTGTTCAAGTCCAATCGCACAAGGCTTAAATATCACGGATAATTGGTGGCTTGCTCTTGTGTATGTGAAAATGAGCGAGCTAGAATAAACGTTGGTATTTAAACAAGCATCACCTAGCAACTAAAGCAGTTCAGCCCAAAGATCGTGCTCATCGCTGTGAGTGATTTTTACCTGAACGATTTCACCTGCGTTTATGTTTTGCTGCGTATTAATGACGACTATGCCATCGACTTCAGGAGCATCATAACGCGTACGTCCGAGTAAATGATCATCTTCGGCACCATCTATCATGACATGCAAGGTTCGACCAACTTTAGTAGCAAGCTTTTTTGCACTTATTTCCGTTTGTAATTCGAAGAATTGACTAAGTCGTTCCTGTTGTAATTCAGGGTCAATTGGATTCTCAAGTTGATTGGCTTGTGCACCTTCTACCGGCGAGTAGGCGAATGCACCGACACGATCGAGATCTGCGGCTTCAATAAAGTCAAGTAACTCATTAAATTCAGCATCGGTCTCACCAGGAAATCCGACGATAAAAGTGCTGCGTAAGCTAATGTCTGGACAGATATCACGCCACGTTTCGATACGTTTTAACATATTATCGACATTTGCTGGACGTTTCATCGCTTTCAAAATTCGTGGACTTGCGTGTTGCAAAGGAATATCAAGATAAGGCAGAATTTTTCCATCAGCCATTAATGGTATTACATTATCAACATGTGGATAAGGATAAACATAATGCAGTCGCACCCATATGCCGAGTTCGCCCAGCGCCATAACTAATTCTTGAAATCGTGTTTTTAACGGGCGGCCGTTCCAAAAGCCAGTGCGATATTTCATGTCCACACCATATGCGCTGGTATCTTGGGAAACAATCAATAGTTCACGCACGCCTGCTTTGACGAGGTTTTCTGCTTCTTGCATAACATCACCGATCGCTCGTGATACTAAGCCACCGCGCAAATCCGGTATGATGCAAAAAGTACAATCATGGTTACAACCTTCAGAAATTTTTAAATAGGCGTAATGCCGAGGCGTCAGTTTAATTCCACCGGGTGGTATCAAATGGGTGTAAGGATCGTGTACTGGCGGAGCGTGTTCATGAACAGCGGCCATGACTTCGTCTAAAGCGTGTGGTCCAGTGACTGCCAGTACCTGTGGATAAGCATCTAGTATTTTGGATGAATCCGCGCCTAGACAACCCGTGACAATGACTTTTCCATTTTCAGCCATGGCTTCGCCAATGGTGTCTAATGACTCTTCAATTGCTTCATCAATAAAACCACAGGTATTGATGACTACCAAGTCCGAATCTTCATATTGACCGTTAATATCATAACCTTCCGCTCTTAATTGAGTGAGGATTAATTCTGAATCAACCAATGCTTTAGGGCATCCTAGACTAATAAAACCGATTTTACCTGACATGAAAATTCCGTACTGATTAAAAAGCCTATTTTAATGCTTTTTTATTTAAAGGCGTAGCGATAATTTTGCAGGAAATGATTTATAATCATTCCAGTTTTACACATAAAGGATTGCGCATGGAAAAGAAAGTCATGGGTTTTTTCATTGTAAGCACGATTTTGACGGTTATTGCCGTATTTTCCATGCAAAGCGCCATAGAACAGCCCATCGAGACCGTCTATTCTAATCGCATGGATTTTGATTCAAACATATGGAAGCAACTGCATAACAGCCATGACCGGGATAATCAACGAGGCTTAATGGCAGACGATTTGAAGAAAAAGTTGCTCTCGACGCCGTTAAACAAGCAACAAGTCATCGCCATGCTCGGTCCGGCGGATCAGGAATCGAGTGAAATCTATTTAAGCTATAAAATGGGTATGTGGAGCCAAAATCGCAGTAAAATGGACTCAATTAATATTCTTTTTGGTGCCGATGGCCAAATCAGCGATGTGTTTTATCGACGCCATTAATTCGCAACCTTCATAAAAACACTATTAATACCCATAACTTACATTAAAGAATAACTTGTTTTTGCCGAATACCTGGATGTGAAAATCTAGGTATATAATAGGTGGGTTGTGAGCGACGAATTTAAAGTACTCATTGTTGACTCGGATGTGAATGAGCGTAATGTTATTGCCGCAGAAATTACAAAAAAAGTAGAAGGTACCAAAGTTCTTCAAACTCATACTGTCAATAATGCCCTGCGCTTAACAAAAGAAGAGGGCGGTGTGGATGTAATTATTTGTGATCTGGATACACCCAGTGTCAATGCTTACGAACTCATTCAGCAGCTTAGAAAAGTCGAAGCCATGGCGAATATTGCCGCCATTGTCATGTCCAAGCATAATGATCGTGATACGTTGTTGAAAGCGACCTCTGAAGGTGTAACCGGTTTTGTTGCCAAACCGTTTGATGTTAATACTTTTGCGCGCAAAGTAAAACGTTTACAACGAGCCAATGAAAAACGAAGTTCCTTGCGGGTCGCAACCTTTGGTGCTTTTAAAGCCGAAATTGTTTTTAAAAACGATGCGCGTTACAAAGGCTTGTTGCTTGATATTTCACTAGGTGGTTGTCTGATTCAATGCACGGTATTTCACGAGGGTGGTTGTATACATGATCGTGCGAAAATCAGAGTTAAAGATGGTACACAGTCGATTTCGCTTGTAGGGGTGTTGACTCGCATGGCACGAACTCAGGATACGAGTGATAAAAAGCATATGACAGCTGCTTTTCAATTTGAAAAAGTAACTCAGGATGCAGCAGAACAAATTAGCCAGATTCTTGGTATGAAAAAATAATTCTTGTCTACTTAGACTTGGGTAATCGCATCGCAGAGTCCATAAAATTACCAATTTTAGAATCAAAATGACAGGCCGGACAATTGCCTTTGGATTTTACTTTTTCTAGTTTCCAAACAGAGTCTCTAATCGACTCATGTTGTAGCTTCCAGAAATCCAAACGACTAATCCACTGTGGAGTTTCATCTGCTTTCAAGCTACGAATAATATGCCTAGCGGCTTCATTTTGTTGTTCATCTGCGGCATTGGCGTTGAGGAACGTTTTGATTTCATCAATTGTTTCATCATCCAAGTCGAGATCCTCATCAAAATGCTGGTGCTGTTCTTTTAACATTTGATTCCATGAACGGGCCGGTAGTAATTGAGCTGGATAGGCGTAATGACAATCTCCGCATTCTTGACGCCAGGTTTGGTTCTCTGCGAGTGTAGGACCTGGATAGGGTAGAAAATTTTGCTTAGTTGTTTGCAGGCTGTAGGGATAAAAATAAATAATGCTGGCGCTTGTAATGATTGTTACGAGCGCCCAACCATACACTGCGTAGTTTTTTGACATAGTAGCAGTAGTTTTTTTAAAACCACTAAACATCGCGATAACTAAACTTTCTTTGTGATAAATGCTTTCAAACAGTACACCAAGTAGATGAATCGCAATTAGGATTAAAACCCAATCGCTAATACGTTCATGCCATTCGTGAGCAAGCGTACCAGTGTCGAAATTCACGAGGCCAGCAAGTAGTCCCAATTGTTCTTCTCCGCCTAATACAATTAGACCAAGCACAACAACGAGCAGATTTAAAAATAGAAGTAGATAAATCGCCCAACTACCCGCCGGATTATGTCCCACATAAGATTTTGCTTGGGAATTGAGTAAATCGCGTACGTAATTAAATGCAGCACGAGGTGAGAAACTGAAGGAAGAAAAACGAGCATAATAGCCACCACTAAAGCCCCACACTAGGCGAAAACTAATTAATCCTAAAATGGTGTAGCCTGCAAATACATGCTCATACAAATAACGACTATCGCCGCTGGTCCACCAGGCAAAGGCA
>Ga0224506_10003306_pt1 | contig 10687 bp, 12 predicted proteins | sample SF_Jan12_sed_USG_2_FD_169108 | JGI IMG/M metagenome (GOLD analysis project Ga0224506, IMG submission 169108) | Sediment microbial communities from San Francisco Bay, California, United States - SF_Jan12_sed_USGS_8_1 | ecosystem: Environmental > Aquatic > Marine > Sediment | place: USA...
CGAAAACTATCGGGATAAACCATATAAATATAACACCGCCAAAATTTGCTGAACCCTCACTGTAAAGCATTGCAGCAACCATCAAAATTATGATGCCTAGAAAAATTATGAAAAATCCTATAATGAGTAATATTAAGAATTTTTGGGGTCGACTTGACTTATCGTTTGCATACTTTCCAATTTTTTCGCAGTTTCCCATCCAAGGACTCACCTAAACACTAAGTAGAACATGACCATTACTATTATGAGAAGTATCGTAAGCGTTAATGAAAGCAGCAAAACCGTTTTAACTGATTCCTTGTCTGTTCCAAAAATTATTGGAAAAGGTCCAATGATGATAGCTCCGCCACCCTTGACTTTTCCCTCCCCTTTAATGCTTGAGAGGAAGAGCAAAAGGATTGCAACTAGGATGACAACCATCCCAGCAAATATTAAGGCGATCCCCAAACCAAAAAGCGCCTCGGCATCCATCGCATTTTGCTCCTTTTTGCACATTTAAAAGTCGTCAACAACCTTTTAATAAACGTTATAGCTTTAGCTTTGCCGTTAACTCATCTATTCATAAACTATGGATTTGAAACATTATGATCAAACAGAGGGCACAGCATGGGCATGCTACAGGAAAGGCTATAATAGCGGAGCATCTCTGCAAAGTCTTCAATATTACAAAGGGAACCCTCCGAAGAACAAAAACTCAAGTTGTTGCTGTAAAGGATGTTTCTTTCGAGGTTGACTACGGTGAACTTTTTGGGGTTGTAGGTCCAAACGGAGCTGGAAAAACAACCACGATAAAACTGTTGACTACAATGCTCATTCCAACTTCTGGCAGAGCCACCGTTTTGGGTTATGATATTCAAAGAGATGTAACAAAAATTAGAGAGAGAATCGGCATTGTTTTAGGTGGAGAAAGAGGACTTTACACGCGAGTGAGCGCTATAGATAACTTGCGGTACTTCGCTGACCTTTACGGAGTGCCTGCAGACGTTCGGGACAAGCGAATAAAAGAGCTCTTGCAGTTTATGGGTCTGTCGGAGAGAGCTCGAGACCGTGTGGAAACATATTCCAAAGGGATGAAACAAAGGCTTCACTTAGCCCGAGGACTAATCAACGACCCAGACCTCATCTTTATGGACGAACCAACAATTGGACTGGATCCAGAAATCGCCAGAGAAACAAGGAAAATGATCAAAGAATTGGTTGAAAAGGGCAAGACTATCCTATTAACTACTCATTACATGTTTGAAGCTGAGGAACTCTGCAAGAGAGTAGCCATAATAAGAAGCGGTGAAATCGTGGCGCTTGACACGCCTTCGGGACTGAAAAAATACGTGATGGACACAAGCGTTGTTGAGGTTGAAGGTTTCGGAATCACAGAGAAAGAGGTAGCCAGATTCAAAGAGATTTCAGATGTTCTATCAGTCAGCGCTGATTTGGGTGAAAACAAGCAGATTTTGAAGATTCAGACTTCGAAAGGCTCTGAAATAATATCTGAGGTGCAGGAAATACTGAAGAACAGCCGCATCTATGACATCAAAATTAAAGAGCCAACATTAGAAGACGCCTATTTGAGGCTGGTTGAAAGCTGAAGGAGACATGCCAAAAATGCCGCAGGCGCTGAAAGTTGTATATAGTGCTTTTAGGATGGCTATGCTTCATTGGATAGCTGACCCTCAGTGGGTTATCCCTAACATTATTGCGCCTTTCGTTTTCACAACGGTGGCGCTAACACTCTTTAAAGGCTCCACGGGACCGTTCGGCTTGTATGCAATTTTAGGGGGAGGGATAATGGGGATGTGGGGTAACACCCTTTACTCTTCAGGGTTTGCCATCGAGTTTGAAAAGTGGCAAGGAACCTTGGAAGAAGTTATGGCGGCTCCTTCGAAACTTATACTTGTTATTGCTGGCAGATCCGCCTCAAATGCTGTGTTCGGTCTCACTAACATGGCGGCTGTGCTCCTAATCGCGGTTTTGGGATTTAGAGTTCCGCTTGGAATTGAAAATCCCCTCCTCTTCATTGTTGCATTGATTCTTACGCTTCTTTCACTGTCGGCCCTCGGCTTAATCTTTGCATCTGCCTTTGTACTTTCTAGGTCGGCGCAGGCGTTGACTAATGGGTTGGAAACTCCTTTGTACATAATTTCTGGATCAATGTTTCCAGTTGCTTTGCTTCCGTTTTGGATTCATCCGGCGGCTTACATCTTGGGGCCAACATGGGGGGTGGATGCGATTAGATTAACCGCTAGTCAGGAATATGCTTCGCAGACTTTTTGGACAGGTATGGGTACAAATTTGGCGATAATTTTGGACTTGGCTGTAATGGTTTTAATCACGTTGGCTTACGTTGTCATTGCCACTGTTCTCTTTAAGATGGTTGAGAAAAGGGCAAGAATACAAGGGACGCTGGTTGAGGCATGAGCCGCTTAAGGATATTCTTTAGCAGCGCCATATTCGCTTTCCGAGCGCAGTTCGAATGGCTAAACCCCACCATGTGGTTGACAATGAAGTTTGTTATATCATTATCTCAAATGGCCTTCTTCGTATTCGTCGGTTTGTTCATAAAGGGTCCCAGCGCAATTCCATTCATAGCAATTGGCAATGCATTGCAATCTGTTTCTTGGAACACTGTGTTTTCAATCATTAACATAACTAGTAACGATAAGTGGGGTGGGACATTGTCGATTTTGTTAGCAACTCCTGCTGGCAGATTGCCCATTTTCATTGGAAGAGCTATGATTCATGTCCTAGATGGCATATTAAGCGTTACAATCTCGCTTGTCTTTGCTTCACTTCTTTTTGGAGTGAATTTTGGACAGGCAAACGCTTTAGCTTTAACGATTACAGTGCTTCTGACAGCTTTTACAATGACCGGGTACGGACTGCTGATTGGCGGTTTCTCTTTCTACTTCAGAGACCCCCTAATATTTGCTAACATATTCACGTTTATTCTCTTGATATTCTGTGGCGTGAACTTTCCTGTTCAAGACTTACCTCAACCGGTTCAAGCAGTTTCCTATGCTTTTCCATTGACTTATGGCGTAGAAGCAGCTAGGAGAGCTATTGATGGAGGGACTTTGTTTGATATTTCCGGTCTTCTTGGTTCACAGTTGTTAGTGGGTTTAGTCTCAATGATGTTGGGGTATTTCTTCTTCCGATCATTTGAACGTGTGGCGAGAAAAACTGGAAGAATTGAAGCAGTTTAGTGCGAAAGGGAATTCTTTCAAAAATTCCCAAATTCAATATTAATAAACTTCCATTTATTTTTCGGCATTACCAGTACATCCTGCTATTTCCGCTTTCTCGACTTGGAATCTGAATTCTGGTTTCGCAAGGGCACGCACAAGATACTAACCGCTGTAGGAGTGCCGTTTATTCTTTGCTTTCTTGCAATTGAGGCGTTGCCGTTACGACAGCAATGAACCCTACGATGAACTTGAATGCGGGGTGAACATCTGGAAAGAATACATGTGTGCCGTTGACCGCGGTAATTACGCCATCTGCAATCAGTAAAGCACCAATGATAACAAGAATAACTCCTATGCCGAGCTTCAATGGATTTATAGGCAATCATCATGCTTTCCACTATATAATATTTCCAAAGTCACAGTAGAGGGCTCTTCCATATCACTTCATAGACAACTTTCTGTATCGCTTAGCTTGGAGAAAGGGAGAAATCAGAACTCAGAGTTCCGTTGTCGGAAGATGTCGCCACTTCTCATTGATAACAGTTTTTAATAAGCTTTATAGCATCCATTATCCTCACCTTCAGCGGTATCGAAGCTGAAATGTCGACTGAAAAAATAATTGAGCAGATACTTTCGAGGCGTCCAGAAATTTCGAGAGAAGAAATTCTAGAGAAGTTGGAGATAGAGAAAAGAAAAACGGGCGGTTTCATTTCAGACAAGACTCTTTTGCGGATGATTGCTGCAGAGTTTAGCGTGGAAATTCCACAAGATGTGGCTTTAACTCCTACGCTTTCTATAGTGGATTTGATTCTAAGTTTAAATGATGTTACCCTGATTGGACGGGTTGTTGCGGTTTTTCCTCCTAAAGCTTTTAAGGGGGATAAAAGTGGGAAAGTTGCGAGTTTGCTTGTTGCTGACCAGAGCGACATATTGCGAGTTGTTTTGTGGGATGATAAAACAAATTTCATAGAATCTGGCGAGATAAAGGTTGGACAGGTAATACGTTTTTCTCACGGGTACACAAGAGAAGACTGGAGTGGAAGAGTTGAATTACACATTGGAGAAAAGAGTGAAATTGAAATCAACCCGCAGGACGTGGAAGCAAAAGATTACCCCACCATCGGCAAATTTACAATAAAAATCGGAGAAATAACTCAAGCCCACAAAAACAAAAGAGTAAGCATTAAAGGCACGGTTAAAGAGTTGTTTTCAGCATCCACTTTCAAAAGGCAGGATTCAAGCTCTGGAAAAGTCATGCGGTTTGTGCTGGTGGACGAGACAGGCGAAATACCAGTTGTTGTTTGGAACGAGAAAGCGAATGAACTTGAGAAGGTAATAAAGAAAGATGTCAAGTTGCAAGTAGTAAATGCGAAGGTGAAAAAGGCGATAAGTGAAGGCTTAGAAATTCATGTTGATGCAGGAACATACGTGGAGACACTCGCAGCCTCAGAAGAGCTTTTGAAAATAGCTGATTTGAAAGAAGGCTTAAACCATGTTAATGTTGAAGGAGAAGTTGTCACTAAGCCTATGCTTAGGAACGTGAAAACATCCAAAGGAGAACTTGTGAACCTCGCTGTTTTTGAATTAAAGGATGAAACTGGCAGAATATGGGTTTCAGTTTGGAGAAGACACACAGACTCCGTTAAGTACTTTAAAGTAGGCGACAAAGTTATCATAAAAAATGCCTATATCAAAAAGGGTTTTGGAAACCAGCCTGAAATATCAACAAGAAGCATCACATCTATAACCATTCTTTCCTAAACAAGTGCAGAATGGATTCAGCTTAAAGGCTTGTTAGCGTCTCAAAACATCAGCTTGCATCGTATATGCCTTTAAACTATCCTCGAAGCAATTAAGAACTAGGCTATTTCATGCTGTTTCCCCTTCTATTGCTCCAAAAACTTCTTCCTCGTAAGATCATACACCAAAAGTATTAAGAAAACATAGGCGATAACGTCAAAAAATAACGCCAGATACGTCGTAGTGATTGCCTTGAGGGTTGTGAGGCGATGTGAGAGAAGGAGGATTCCATAAAATGTCACTGGACAAAGTAGGGTTATTGTTTTTTGGAAGAAAATACCGAGAAAAACGCCTGCAATGAAAAGGGATGCAATATCAGTGAAGAAAAAAGTTAGATCAAAACTAAGCAGAGATGGGAGTTGAAGTCCGTATAAGCCGAACATTAGAGAGGTGACGCCGAGGGCTGGTAAAAACCCGTATATCCTCGTAAGGTTTCCCTGAATGTAACCTCGGAATATGCTTTCGCTTGCGATGCTTGTAAGTAAGATCTCCATGAATTCTAAGGAGGCTTGAGGTACAGGGGGTAAGAGTTCAAATCCCATGAAGCTTCCTGGCAGAAAAGTGGTGATGAAAACATGGGCTATTGCAAGAAGCGCACTAATGGATATGTATTTCCCAGAGTTCTCAGGCCACCAAAAGCCGTATTTTTGGAAATCAGAGTTTTCGTGCTTGATAAGTTGTATAACGGCGCCTAGATAAACTGCATGAATGACAAGATATGTGAGATGTTGAAGCCATTCTGGAGGTAAGCAAACGTAAACAAGAACATTCGTCATTTGCTGTAGTCCAAAGACAAAGAAGAATAGAAAGAAACACCAAACAACTCGCATATGTTCCTTTGACAAAGGATCACCATTGGTAGGGACGGGTTAGTAATAAATAGAAAATTAATAGGAAAGCAGCAAGTGAATAGACAAAAAGATAAGAGATCACTGTTATATAAGACGGATGAACAGCCAACACGCAAGTGACAGAGAAACGTATAGTATCAAGAAGTTGAGGGGAGCCTTTGTTGTCCCAGTATAACTCAATTTTGAAGTCGTAGTTCTTCGGACCCATCCATGTTGGAATAATAAGCTCGTAACCGCATCTAACGGTATGATTCAGATTACATTGCCAAACTTTATAGGTTGTATCGTTATATTCATTCCACCAGAGTTCGCTATCTCGGTAGAACTTGAAGAAAAACCAAGCCTGACCTAAGTCATCCACCGCACAATTTTCATTGCGCACAACTGGTCTAACAGTGAAATTCCATATTTCTTTATTGTATTGATAGATTTTAGATGCTGGGTATTCAACCCTCTTAATATGGGCATCTCCTCTCTGTCCTTCAGCTAAGGTCATTACATTTGGATTATTTAAAAGAACACTTGCAAAAATGGCTAATATCAATAGAATATGTCTTTTTCTTTTCACAGTTTCACAAGCCTTTTTGTTGTGTAACATTGTAAAAGGGATATAAATATATTTTTAATCAAACTTTTTGTAATTGTATCAATTAAGGTTGGTGGTGTCATTTTATTTTTATCTACTTTTTATGGGTTATCCAAGAGAAGGAGTACCTCGTGATGATGTGGAGAGCGAGGTCACCGAAGATTGTTCCATAAACGATAAAAATTAGTATTTGCTCTAGTTAAAAATGGGGAGGAAGAATTTATTGAAAAAGAGGCATACCTCCTTAGTTTTGATTTTAGTGCTATTGTTTTTTGCCCCTTTTTTAGAATCTACGATGGGTATGTTTTTAAATGGAATCGAGACCCAACGAGTTTCCGAAGGGAAACAGGAGATGCTGACATACGGAGGAGTAATTGACAGCTACGAACCAGAGCTCGGTGGTAGCAATAACTATGGCTTTGTAACTAATTCTATTATAATAAATGGCGCACAGACCTACGTAATAGCAAACGGCACCTACACATTGGATGACACAATGATCGTAGAAGACACAGCCACTTTGATCATTAGAAATGCAACCGTAGTTTTCCATACAACTGATTACACGGTCATTGAATCACACGATAACGCTAGAGTCTACATTGAAGATTCCCTATTAGAGCATAGTCCATGGTTTTATTTGCTCTTTCATGATTCATCCATTGCTTCTGTTTTGCGCTCTAAAATAACAGAAATCGTTAACAGGGGGTCAGCAGATGTGACAGTCAACAACTCAACTGTTAGCACAGTCAACAATTGGGACTTGTCGAATTTCAAATTAAATGATTCTTCGGTTTCTTCGATTGCTTCATATGAATCTTCTCATACTACTATATCTAATTCAAGTGTAGGCGGAATAGCTATTGAAGAAAGTTCCGATACTGTGGTATCTGACTCCACGATAAATTCCATATACCTCGGGTTCATTTTAGATTCTAATGCGTCATTAACTTCTATGCCTACAGGCTTTGTGGGTCTATGGAGCCTTCATGAAAACAACACGCTCGAGAAAGCATATGTAAAGTTTGCTATCTATAACACGTGGGTGGGTCCTTGGTGTATTGTTGCCCACGACTGGTCTGTTGTTTCAATTACTGGATTAAATACTGACGACATTTACGCTCAAGAGTCTTCAACTGTCATCATAAATGATTCTATAATTGGCGACTTGTATAGCGTGGATCGTTCAGTCGTCCATGTATTTGACACCCAATTATCATGGCTTGAGATAGATCGAGCTGGCTATGTAAACGTCTTTGTAATAAACTCAACCTATTTGGGCATATCATGGATTGACTGGGAAATCGGAAATCCTCGGCTTTATGTAGGGTGGTACTTGGACGTAATGGTCGTTGATGTTAGAGGGTTCCCCTTAACAAATGCAGATATGAAGGTGTATTGGGAGAATGGGACTCTTCTCGCCAGTACCAATACTGATGACGATGGATTGGCAAGGTTTGTTTTGTATGAGAAAATGATTAACGCTATAGGAACTTTTCCATATGACAATTATATGGTTGAAGTTGCTTACTATGGCTACACACATCAGAGAGTCATCAAGTCAATCACTGGAAACATGAAAATCTCAGTAACCCCATGGATCTGTATCTACCATCATGGGCTAATCTACGGAATCTACACTGAGTGGTTAGTTGTTATTCTCGCAGGTGGGCGCCCTATTCGGATTCCTATTGAATTTCTGTAAATATCAAAATAAGCATACAGTTCCGACCTCTTAAGAAAAGAAGTGTGTGCCGGGGGCGGGATTCGAGCCCGCGACCTCTGGACACCTGGGCGCACTTGCCCCTATTGTTCTCCAGATTATGAGTCTGGCGCCCAAACCAGGCTAGGCTACCCCGGCGTAACACTTTTGCGTCCATCTAAGTTTTGGAGCGCCCTTACATATAAGAGTTAAAATTGTTAAGCCTAGTTATTTTTTTATGCCAATTTTTCTACGCCGGAATGTTTTCCAAGATACACCACATTTGCCATTTTAACAAAAAGACCAGTCTCAACAACTCCTGGAAACTTTAATTTGCGTTCCAGCTCCGCGGGATTATGTATAATTCCAAAATCTACGTCTATGATGACATTTCCATTGTCAGTAATGACTGGTCCAACCTTCTTTGTTCCTTCTCTTAAAATTGGTTTTCCGCCAATTTCTTTTATTTTGCGCATCACGATTGGCGTTGCAAAAGGTAGAACTTCTATTGGCACTGGATGATTGTTTTCCCCAAGAACCTTGACTTTCTTGCTTTCGTCTGCAACAATGACGAGTTTTTTTGATGCAAAGGCTACAATTTTTTCTCGAGCAAGGGCTCCACCCATGCCCTTAATTAAGTTTAATTCTTCATCTATTTGGTCTGCCCCATCTATTGTTAAATCTAGTGTTGGGTGCTCTTCTAGAGTCGTTATTTGGATTCTGTGCTTAACAGCCAACAAAAGAGCCTGGTAGGATGTTGGAACACCCAAAACATGTAATGCTTCATGTTTTATTCTATTCCCTATTTCCTCAATGGCGTAGGCGGCTGTGCTTCCGCTTCCCAAACCGACAATAAAACCGTCTTTAACATGTTTAACTGCTTCTAGGGCCGCGTTCTTCTTTTCTTTTTCAATCCAATCATTTTCATGTTTCAATTTCCATCTGCCCCAGTCTTTCTAAAACCTTTTCCACTTCAGCCCTAATTTCTTCTATTCTTTTTTCCGCCTCTGTTCTTAGGCTTGGCTTGGCTGGTGGTGGTTTTCTTTTTCGTTTTGCCTTTCCTTCACCCTCGGGTTTTTCTTCCAGTCTTGGAGTTGGTTGCGCTTTTGCTGCTGGTATGGTTATTTCTCTTATTGTTTTTGCTTCCACTTTTGAGCGTAGTTCTTCCGTTTTTGTGCTTAGTTCGTCGAAGCGTTCGCTGAAAAGTTTTATTAGGTCTTCTTGCATGGCTTCGAGTTCATGCAAAGTAACTAGAGATTCATCCTTTGAAATGGCCTCCTTCACCGTCATCATTCGAGACTTATATGTTTGCGCCAGTCTTTCTCTTTCTTCCTCTGTTATTTTTCCTTCTGCATGAGCCTCATAAAGTCGTCGAATGGCATCGCTTAAAATTTCCCTTTCCAAATCCAATATTCTAAGCTGTTCTCTTGCACGGGCAGCATCCTCCGGAGAAACACTTTTAACGATTTTAAACGGTAAACCCCTAGACTCCACCTTTAATTTCTCTTCCTCCAAAAGCCTTTCTTCTTTTTTGCTACGCTTTTTCATGGCGTAAATAACTATTAAGCATGCTATGATTGCCCCTATCACAATTATTGCGTAGATTAGAGCTTCGGCAAAGGGCAAGAGCGTGTTCGCCTCTCTCTATTTTCATTGTTTCTTATGGATATATAAATTATAACAATCGGATTTTTATGGATGATTCTGCATGGTGGCAACAAAAATTCTTGCTGAACGTCCTGAGCATTCGCAGCAGATTCCAGGCAATTTCTCAACTTTGACTTCTGAAAAATACTTTCTAGCCATTTTATAGATGTTTTCTGGTTTAAAGCCTAAATGCACGTCGCCCATTTCCGTTTTAAACTCTTCGAAGCCATGCTCACAGAGGTCGACAACGATGGCTTTTCCCTTACTTTTCAAAGCTTGTTTGAGACTTTTGAAGACTTTTTCTGGTTGGGTGCTGTGGTGAAGCATTAGAGTGGAGAAGATTGCATCAAACCTGAATGGGATGTTGAAGAATTTTTTTGCCTCTTTTATACTGCTCTCAATATTTTCCGCTATGCCTATGAAAGGCGTTATGTTACCCTTTTTCTTGGCTAATGAAAGCAGCATTGCCGGAGTTAGGTCCATAGCGTATAAAGAAACCGTGGGGGATTCGGCATGTAGTTTCTCGGCGATTTTAGCTGTGAAAAAACCCGAGCCAGCGCCCACATCCAGCACTTTTGCTTTTGCTGGAAGCTTTGGCGATGCGAAAAGAATTTTTGTAATAGTGCTAACTATTTGGTTTACTCCATTCTCTCCGAAATAGTTGATTACAATTTTATCTCTTTTTTCGGCTTCTTTGGTTGTGAAATGTTCTATTTCTTTGGCGAGAATTTCTGGGTTGGAAGCGCCAAGCTTCCTAAATAACTGTTCAAGCTGAAGATTCTTCAAGTACTTTTCTAGGCTGGTTGATATTTTAACCCTGTCCTGCATTGGTTTGTTAGCGTAAGAGCCTCGGGCGGGATTTGAACCCGCGACCGCCGCCTTACCAAGGCGATGCCCCACCAGGCTAGGCTACCGAGGC
>Ga0224506_10003307_pt1 | contig 10685 bp, 6 predicted proteins | sample SF_Jan12_sed_USG_2_FD_169108 | JGI IMG/M metagenome (GOLD analysis project Ga0224506, IMG submission 169108) | Sediment microbial communities from San Francisco Bay, California, United States - SF_Jan12_sed_USGS_8_1 | ecosystem: Environmental > Aquatic > Marine > Sediment | place: USA...
CCCGCGGCGCAGGCGTTCTTTGGTTTGTTCAACCGCCTGCTCAACCTGCAAGCGTTCTATTTCTGATGCCACCCGAGCGGCAAATAACTGCATCAATGAAAGGTGGGCCTGGTTTTCCACCAGAGGATGCCCATCCATGATTGCCATATGTCCCAGCAACCGTCCTTGTACATCACCCAGCGCAATGCCGATATAACTCTCTATGCCGTTTTCCTGTAACCAGCTGTCGTGCGGAAAATAGCCGGTGATTTTTTCGGCAAAGACGGCCGTAGTATTTTCCTTTAATGTCTCACACGGCGTCCCGGCAACCTGATAGGTAAACTGTTCGACAAGATGATCGCCATCCCACATGGCCTTGATTCTGCAGATTGCCGGATCGGCGGGGTCTGTTTCCGCGATAAAAGCGATACGTGTACCGGTTGCTTTTGCCAATCCTTTCACTGCATTGTTAAAGAATTCCTGGCCGGTTTCAGCAATGGTGCTTTCAACCAGAGTTTCCAGTGATTTTTCATGTTCCTTGACAGAAGTTATATCGGTGCGTATGGCAACATATTGATATGGTGCGCCGGCGGCATCAAGATACGGCGTAATGGTGGTGGCAAACCAATATAAACCGCCATCCTTGTCCCGATTACAAATATCACCATGCCAGATTTTGCCTGCCGAGATGGTTTGCCACAGATTCACAAAGAACTCTGCCGGATGTTGCCCGGAATTGATCATGCGATGATTACTGTTGAGTAACTCATCACGGGTGTACCCGCTGATACGGCAAAACCGATCATTAACACTGATAATATTTCCGGCGGCATCGGTAATACTGACGATCGCATGACGATCTACGGCGGCATGTTCACGTTCACGTTCCTGCAGGGTCATTTCCAGACGTTTCTGTACCAGCTTGCTTTGCCGTGCACGTCTGGCTCTGGTGGTCACCGCAGAGACAAAGTGCTCAGGCTTGATCGGCTTTACCAGAAAATCATCTCCGCCCAAACTCAAGGCGAGTAATTGGCGACTGATATCGGTTTCGGAAGAAAGAAACAGGATGGGAGTCTGCAATAGATTATCCCGTTCGCGCAGCACCGCCGCCAGTTCCGGGCCGGAGGCATACGGCATATAAACATCAAGTACGATCACATCCGGATTGAACGATTCGACCATATTCAGTGTCTGCAGGGGTTCCGACAACGCCATGACCTGTAAACCCGCCGCTTGTAAAATGGCGGCTTCGGTTTCCAATAAAAGCGGGTCGTCATCCACCAGCAAGATCCGATAGGCTTCCGCCGGCATACGACCGGTCAGCGCATCCAGAATGCCGACCAATTGCGAAACATTATAAGGCTTGGTCAGATAACGACAGGCGCCGGCACGAAATGCCGACAATCTTGCCTCCAGATCATCACGCACAGACGCCACCAAAACAGCGACTGAGCTATTCTGCATGGCGGTAAATTCTGCAATTAATTGTGATCCGACGTTGTCCCCTTCAGGAAAAACCATATCCATGATAACAGCAGCCGGTTTTTCAGCCTTCTCATCCTGCAGTGCTGTCCGAAATTCTTCCGCCGCAGAAAACAGGACGGTACGAAAGCCCTCACTCTCCAGCGCTCTGGATAACAGGATGGCTTGTTCCAGATCATCCTCAACGATATGAATCAATGGTGATTGTCTGTTTGCAATGTTGATGGACGGGGCAGAGATGCCGGCCTCATCCGACTGCCGGGGTTGTGCGGCCAGATTGACCAGTTGTTGCAATAATCGATCAATGATCTCCCGGGTATGGCTGTCTGGCATAGCCGCCTCATTGATTATCCCTGCGAAGCGGATCTCCAGTTCCCGCGCTGTCTCCGTCAAGTCGCTCAAACCATGTGTCCCGGCGGCACCGGTCAGGCTGTGTATCAGCCGGTGTAATTCCCTGATATCGTTATACCGGGTGACAAGCTGATACAGATCCTGAATCGCTCTTATCCGCGCCGGCAGTTGCTTGATAAACTCCTCACGGAGTTGGTGCAGGATAGCTGTGATCGAATCACTCATTTATGTTAAGTGTTTGAAAATTAAATAATATATATAATACTTGGTTATACGATTAGCTACTCGGTTGACAATGCTTATTACTCTAGCATAATGCTTAGGTATTATAAGTGATTTACAACACACACCGAGCCTATCTATCGACACAATGCGATAAGGGCTTTAATTCAGGTTGAGGGAAGTCTTTTTCATGAGCAAAACACTGGAACGCATCCTGTATGTAGAAGATGAGGGGGATATTCAAAAAGTTGCTCAGGTCGCCCTGGAAACCCTTGGTAAATTTGAATTGTTAATATGCAGCTCCGGCCGTGAAGCGCTGGAACAAGCCGAGGCCTTCGCCCCGGATCTCCTGCTGCTGGATGTGATGATGCCCGGTATGGATGGACCGACCACACTCGAGGCACTGCGCAAAATTCCTGCCCTGCAGCAAACCCCGGTAATGTTTATGACCGCCAAGGTTCAACCCCAGGAAATTGCCCATTTTAAAACACTGGGGGCTATCGAGGTTCTCACCAAACCTTTTGAAGCCATGAAACTGGCGCAACAAATCAGGGATATTTGGGCCAAACACTTTGTTTGACCGCAAGTGTAACGCTTCACCGGAGAGGAATCAGGAATGATCGACGCTGTCACCATGCTGCATATCCTGAGTGAGGCGCAGAACAAATTTATCAGTCGCGGTGAACCACGCCTCGCCTTTGATGATCTCCTGACCGGTCTTTTGACACTAACCGACAGCGAATACGGATTTATTGGTGAAGTGCTGCGCACGTCTGAAGGCGCACCGTATCTAAAAACCTATGCGATAACCAATATTGCCTGGGATGACGCCACCCGCAAGTTTTATACTGAAAAAGCCCCGGTCGGTATGGAATTCTTCAACCTTGACAGCCTGTTTGGCGAGGTCATGAAAACCGGCGAGACGGTGATCGCCAATGACCCGGCCACTGACCCGCGTCGCACCGGCATACCCGAAGGCCATCCGCCACTGAATGCCTTTATGGGGATCCCCATCTATCGCGGTAATCTTCTTATCGGGATGGCCGGTATAGCCAACCGGCCCGACGGCTATTCCCCTGAATTGGCCCAGGAACTGTTGCCCTTTATTCATACCTGCGCCAACCTGATCAGCGCCTATCGCTATGCCCTTGATGCGGAAAGCAAGGCCAAACTATTGCTCAATAGTGAAAATCGCCACCGGGCGGTATTCGAAACCGTCATTGACGGGATTATTACGATTGATGAACAAGGCATAGTCACCGGTATCAACCCGGCAGCTGAAAAAATCTTCGGTTATAAAGCGACTGAGGTTATAGGCCGAAATGTCAAAATGCTCATGCCGGCGCATTATGCCGAGAAGCATGACGGCTATTTATCCAACTACGCCAAAACCGGGCAGGCGCATATCATCGGTAAAGGACGGCAGGTGGAAGGTTTGCGTAAAAACGGCAGCCGCTTTCCTCTGGAACTGGCAGTCAGTGAGATGCAGGTCAACGATGAACGCATGTATACCGGTGTGGTGCGCGATATCAGCGAAAACCTGGAGGCTGCGCTGACCATTCAGTCCTCGGTCACCCGACTGCAAGCGGTACTGGACAACGTGGTGGACGGCATTATCACCATCGATAAAAAAGGTATCATTGACCACTTTAACCCCGCTGCAGAAAAAATCTTCGGCTATACCCTCAGTGAAGTCATCGGCCGCAATGTTTCCATACTGATGCCCGAGCCGTATACATCGCAACATGATCAATATCTGGAAAACTACCTGACAACCGGTGATGCGCACATTATCGGTATTGGCCGTGAAGTTATCGGCAAACGCAAGGATGGCGCAACCTTTCCGATGGATCTTGCGGTGAGTAAAATGCGCATTGGTGATGAGATTATGTTCAGCGGTATTGTGCGTGATATCACTGAACGCAAACGTATGGAGACCATGAAGAATGAATTCATCTCCACGGTCAGCCATGAACTACGCACCCCGTTGACCTCCATCCGCGGTTCGCTGGATCTGGTCACCGGCGGCGCGGTCGGCGCCTTGCCGGCCGAGGCCATGGAAATGCTCAAGATCGCGGCTAACAACACCGAGCGTCTGCTGATTCTGATTAACGATATCCTTGATATTCAAAAAATCGAATCGGGTAAAATGGCATTCCGTTTTGAAACACTGAACCTGAAAGAATTTCTGCAACAGGCCGTCAGTGACAATCAGGCCTATGCGGATCAATACGGCGTGCGCTTTGTCATTAATTCCGCACATGACAATCAATATGTCTTTGCCGACCGGGATCGGTTGATGCAAGTGATGGCCAATCTGCTGTCCAATGCCGCCAAGTTCTCGCCACGGGATGATGTGGTTGAAATCAACACCGCCCGGCATGTCGATGCCATCCGCATCAGTGTCACTGACCACGGTGCAGGCATCCCCGATGATTTCAAACCGGTGCTGTTTGACAAGTTCACCCAGTCTGATTCCTCGGACAGTCGGCAGAAGGGCGGTACCGGTCTGGGTTTGAATATCGCCAAACTGATTATCGAAAAACACGGCGGTCGTATCGACTTTATCAGCAAACTCGGTATCGGTACGACCATGTATTTTGAATTGCCGGAACTATCAGGTTCCGAAACCTCACTCTCCCAACCGGCCAGTCTGGCAATAAGCCACGCACCTTGCATTCTTATCGTGGAAGATGATCCCGACGTAGCCGCCCTGCTGCAACGCATGCTCATCGAAGCCGGTTTTAATTCCGATATTGCCTACAACGCCACACAGGCACGAGAACTGCTCAAACTTAATGGCAAAAAATACAAGGCCATGACCCTGGATATTATGTTACCGGATGAAGACGGTCTGGATATGCTGCATAACCTGCGCAGCGATGCCGGCACACTCGATCTGCCGGTGATTGTGGTTTCGGTCAAGGCCGATGAGGCGCGCCGTGAATTAAACGGCGGTGCTGTCGGCATTCTTGACTGGTTAAGCAAACCGATTGATCAAAACCGGCTGCGACAAGCCATCAGGATGGCTGCCGGCCCCCATCACAAACCGCGGGTACTGCATGTGGAAGATGAGCAGGATGTACACCGCGTCGTTAATGTCATGTTGCGTAACGAATGTGAACTGGTCTGGACCACCACCTTGTCTGCTTCGCGTGAGGCACTGGAAACCGAAGAGTTCGATCTGGTATTGCTGGATATCGGTCTGCCGGATGGCTCGGGTCTGGATCTGCTGAATTTGATCGAAAAGCGCATCAAGCCGCCGCGGGTGGTTATCTTCTCGGCACAGGATGTGGATGCCTCGATTGCCAATCGCGTCAACAGTGTCCTGGTAAAATCGCAGACCAGTCACGCTGAGTTACTGGATACCATCATCTCGGCCATGCGTAACCCTGACAGTCATTAAACCCGCTGCCAAGACCGGCATGTCCAGACACCAGCCACCTATTCTGATCGAACAACGCGAGGAAACACGCTTTCCCTGCGTCGGTATCCATCTGCTCTATTCTCCCGCCACTGACAGTGTCATGGATAAGCTTGCCGAAACACTGGTGCAGGCCAGTCTGGTTGATATGAGTCTGTCCGGACTCAGCTTTGATATCACCACACCGCTGCGTCCGGGCGATCAACTTGCCGTGCTGGTCCACGGGCTGGATAACCGTCCGGTTGAACGACTGCTTGCCCGGATTTGCTGGCAGATCCGTCTGGGCAAGGATTTTTTCCGCATCGGTACCCAAATTCTCGACGGCGAAATAATTTCGACGGAAGAATCCATTCAGCCCATGCTGCATATCCAGCGTGGCGCAAATTTTCCTGCCGGTATCGCCATTCAATGCCCCGCCTGTGGGACAGAGGCCATGTTTAACCTGTCAGGAATTCAACCCATCAGTTCGGGCTTGCCCAACTGTATCCCACTGTATGATTGCAGCCATTGTCACACCACCCGCACCATCACCAGTCTGCTGGCGCATCAACGGCAGAAGCAGCGCCGCTGAGTCTGGTCTCGCGGGAGAAAATTGCACGCATTAATGATTCAACTGCTGTCAGGCGGGCGGGCAGGACACTTTACCTGTAGATATCTCTCAACCGCATCAGTGCTGTTCGGCCAGATAACGGTCCTTGAGACGGACATAATGTTGTGCGGAATAGGCCAGTGCTTCTATCTCCTGATCAGTCAATGCGCGGATACGTTTGACCGGTGCGCCGACCCAGAGATAACCGGATTCCAGTGTTTTATTTGGTGTCACCAGACTGCCTGCTCCCAGCAGGATATTGTCTTCCAGCACCGCGCCATCCATCACCGTGGCACCCATACCGATCAGGCAATTATTGCCGATACGACAACCATGCAAAATCACGCGATGTCCGACCGTCACATGATTGCCGATATGCAAGGCATAACCGCCGGGGTTATACGGCCCGTCATGGGTGACGTGCAGTACAGAGTTATCCTGGATATTGGTATGGGTGCCGATGCTGATCGCGTTGACATCGCCGCGAGCGATAGTGAACGGCCAGACCGAGCTGTGATCGCCGATCCTCACATCCCCCACCACCAGGGCGGTATCATGCACAAATACACCTGCACCCAATACCGGTTGTGTGGTTTCAAATGGCTGAATGGTCATTCAGGTATTTTACGCTGAATCGTAACGATGTCACCAGGGTAGATCAGGTTGGGTTTTTTAATATCATTGTTCCGGGCAAGTTCAGGATAACTGTACGGGTTTTCCAGATAACGTTCCGCAATGCTCCACAGGGTATCCCCTTTTTTAACCTTGTAGATTTTGGCCTTCTGTTCCTGGCGTTGCTTGAGCAAAATCGGGTCGACTTTGTTACCGTGGATAACCCTGATCTCATGATCTTTCAGTTCCACCACCAGACGATCCGGGCCTTCCGTCGGTTTGGATATTTTCATCTCATAACTCATGAGATCCGTCATTTTGGTCTGAACCTCGGGCGGCAGTTGTTTGACGAATTTTTGCTTCACCGACCAGTCCACCTGACGCCAGTAGATAACACCGCCCATCACCACTGCCAACACCACAATGAGCAAATTACGCAGAAAATTACTGCTGTTCTCACCCGGTGCGTGTGAGACGATGGAACGGATATCAACATACGGGATCGGTTTGTCGGTATCGGTCTCCCGCACAATCTCCGGCTGCTTTGCCTTGAACTGAACGACATCCGCGACCTTTTGATCTTTGGGACTGAGCAGGTGCGGCGGTGTTTTGGAGAAGATATTATTTTTTTTGTTCTTTACCAATACCGGTGGTTTATCGGCAGGGATAAAGTCACCCTCGTGTGGTGTCGTTGCAGAATTTGCTTCGCCCGAATCCTGCGCCGCTTCTTCCGGATATTTTTGTGCAACATCTGTTTCTTCAGCATAGTCATCGACAGGATAAACCGACGCTTCGAAAGCGGTTTGTGAGGCATAGGCATCGGGCACATCCCCGGCGACGGGGATGGAAACCAGATCTGTTGTTTGCTCATCTGCCGCGCTGACTGTCAGACTTTGCGTGATATCCTCGGCAGCAGGATCGTCCGTCGTCTCGTCCACCGCCAAATCCAGTGTGACCTCTTCACTGGAATCATCAACCTGTGACCATTCGTCTTCCTCATCGTCAATCAGCGCCGCGTCTTCAGTCTGCAATGACGCCAAATCCAGCTCAATACTCTCACCCGACGTGTCTATCTCCGCCCAGGGATCTGCGCCGGCGGTCTCTTCCGCCGGCACGGTGTTGTCCGGGGTTGCAGATAACTCATCGTTAACAGCCGCATCTGACAGGATAACGGGTTCAATATCGATGGCGGTATCCAGTTCGACCTCTTCGATGAGGGCGAGACTTTCAGCCTCCGGCTCGATAACTTCAAGTTCCGGTTCTGGTGCAACGTGTTCTGCTATTGACAGCTCTGTGGTGAGCGGGGGGCTAACCTCATCTTCCGTCAATAATTCTTCGATGATTTCACTTTGACTGACAGGCTGTGGATCAAACTGTATTGATGCGGCCTGTTCATGCGCAGATTCCGCACCGGCCTGATAAATATTCTCCCACCAGGCAGTGACTTCTTCATTTTCATTTTCCACAGCAGTTGAAGCGGTGGTTTCAAGATCGTCCTCTGCGATTTCTTCTGCGGTGATCTCGTCGTTAAAGTTTTCCGGCAATACTTCTGCGACGACTTCCGCTTCCTCAAGCAGGGCGGCGGCTTCAAGATCGTCCTGCGCAATTTCGTCCGGTATGATCTCGTCGTTAATACTTTCCGGCAGGACATCCTCGACGGCTTCCGCTTCCTCAAGCAGGGCGGCAGCTTCAAGATCGTCCTCTTCGATTTCTTCTGCGGCGATCTCATCGTCAATACTTACCGGCAGGACATCCTCGACGGCTTCCGCTTCCTCTAGCAGGGCGGTGGTTTCTAAATCGTCCTGTGCAATCTCTTCGGCGGCGATCTCGTCGTCAATACTTTCCGGTAATGCTTCTGCAACGGTTTCCGCTTGTTCAAGCAAGGCATCAGCTTCGAGATCGTCTTGTGCAATCTCTTCCGGTGATATCGCTGCTTCAATACTTTCCGGCTGAACTTCTGCGACGGTTTCGGTTGGGGTAATCTCTTGTGCGGCTTTCGCTTCGGCCTCGGCCCGGACCCTGGCTTCCAGTTGATCCAGTTCCTTGCGTAACCGGCTCATTGCATTGATATTCACAGGATAGATAACCTGATCGTTATAGATCAGTGCCTGACGCAAACCCTGATTGAGCGCCAGCGTCGGCAGTTCAGACTGGATGCAGCGATCCGTATCAACCAGTCCCTTGATCTCATCGATCCACAAACCCAGCGGGTTGCCATCCAGATTCACCACCACCATGCTCGGTCGTCGCGCATCACTGCCTGTGTCCATTTTCAACAGATGTCGCAACTTGACCGCCACGATCACCTGACGCCGATGCAGGAAGGAACCGGCAATATATTCAGGAGCGTGCGGCAGTGTGGTGATTTCCGGCATTTCAATGACTGACTCAACGATATCCACCGGGATACAGAAGAGTGAGTCATTGATCTTAAAGGTCAAAACCTGATCAACCGAGATTTGTTTTGCCTGCATTTGCATTTTTCTACATCCAAGCGTCAAATCCCCGACCAGTTTTGAAATCAGCGCATGGTGACTAATTCCTCAGAGCTGGTAGGGTGAATAGCTACCGTATTATCAAAGTCCTTCTTGGTGGCCCCCATTTTTATTGCCACCGAAAATCCCTGTATCATTTCATCGGCCCCGGTTCCAATAACATGACACCCAACGACCTTTTCATTGGCGCCAATACACACCAATTTCATTGCGGTTTTCTGGGGGTGATCCGTCAGGGCGTGATACATGGCGGTAAATCGTGTCTGGTATACCTTGACCGCCTCTCCATGTATCGACCGGGCCTCATCTTCTGTTAAGCCAATCGTGCCGATGGGCGGGTGTGAGAACATGACGGTGGGGATGTTTTCATAGTCCAGTTTGCGGTCCGGCATGTTGTTGAACAGCCGATCCGACAAACGTCGCGCCGCCGCTATGGCTACCGGCGTCAACTGGGCCCGTCCGGTCACATCACCAACGGCATAGACCCCTGTTACATTGGTTTGCTGGAAGGGATCGGTGGGAATAAAACCCTGAGCATCCGTGGTGACACCGGCATTGGCGAGATTCAGGGGTTCGATGTTGGGGGCGCGGCCAATGGCCCAGATCAGGGCATCAAAACCTGTCAGAGTCACCCCGCCCTGACAATGGATAGTCAGTGAGCCGTCACTCACTTTCTCCACCCGTTCAATACTGATGCGCGGCATGATGTTGATCCCCGCCTCGACCATCTCTTCCATCAGGGTTTCCCGCAGCATGGCATCAAAATTACCCAGGAAATGGTCCTTGCGTAACAACATACTGACTTCGCTGCCGAGACCGTTCAGCACGCCGGCCAGCTCAACGGCAATGTAACCTGCGCCCACCACCGCCACCCGACGCGGTTGTTCCGTCAGAGCGAAAAAGCCGTCCGAGGTCATCCCCAGTTCCGCACCCGGCACATCAGGCACCACCGGATAACCACCCGGTGAGATCACAATATGATCGGCGGTATAGTGTTCACCATCCACCTCCAGCGTTCGGTCATCCACAAAGCGGGCGGTACCCTGCAAATAATCAATATTGGAGTCTTTCAGATAGTTCACATACCAGTCGGTGATACCTTTGATGTAGCCTTCCCGGGCTGTCACCAGTTTCTGCCAACTGAAGCCGTTGACCGTCACATCAAACCCGTAACTGCCCGCCCGTTGCAGGGTCTCGGCAATCTGCGAACCAAACCACATGACCTTTTTCGGTACACAGCCAACATTCACGCAGGTGCCACCCGGCTTTTTGAATTCCACCACGGCGGTCTTTTTGCCGTATTCAGCGGCGCGCTCTGCGGCGGACAAACCGCCGCTGCCGGCGCCAATGGCGATTAAATCGTAATGTTTGCTCATCTGAAATTCCTTGCCTGAGAAGCCCCAATCGGGGTCGGTTTGAATGAATGACAGGATTATATCGTGTCCCGCGCATGAAGACACGGGACAGGGGAGACATTGCTGTATGAGCGGTTACTGTGCCGATGGCACCGGCATGGCGCACGCTATCCGAC
>Ga0224506_10003308_pt1 | contig 10683 bp, 9 predicted proteins | sample SF_Jan12_sed_USG_2_FD_169108 | JGI IMG/M metagenome (GOLD analysis project Ga0224506, IMG submission 169108) | Sediment microbial communities from San Francisco Bay, California, United States - SF_Jan12_sed_USGS_8_1 | ecosystem: Environmental > Aquatic > Marine > Sediment | place: USA...
GGCAGGACTAATTGTTGGCTTTTATCTGGCAGGCGTTGATGTTGAAGTTTTGGGATGTAGCGTAGTCTACGATAAACCTAAAATCAGCCAAATGGTACTGGAACTTTGTCAGCAGCTTTCTCAGCTTCTTGGTATTACAAATGTTAACTGGGCTGAGAAAATTAATGTTAATGATAGTTATATCGGCGATGGCTATGGTTTGCCAGGTAAGGCTACCTGGGAAAGTATTGATATTGGAATTGAGACTGAATCGATTATTTTTGACCCCTGTTATACTGGCAAAGCATTTAATTATTTACTTGACCTGTTACGTGAGAAATCCAGTTTGTTGCGCAAAGACACGATATTTTTGCATACAGGAGGTATGGTTGGGCTGATGGGGTATCAAAACTTTACACAGAAGATTCAGTCGGATTAGAGTTTATACCAAGGCAAATAAAAAAGGCCTAGCAGATTATCAAATTGATAAATTCGGCTAAGCCTTTAAATTCGTGGTGGCCCGGGACAGAATTGAACTGTCGACACAAGGATTTTCAGTCCTCTGCTCTACCAACTGAGCTACCAGGCCATAAAGGTATTCCTCAGGAGCGCGCTATTAAACAAGGATCAGGATTTAATGTCAAGCGGCTTTTATAATTTATTCTCATTTTTAGGTGGTACATAACCTTCCACCTTATCGTAATCGCCGCCAAACAGAAATTTTTCCATTTCTCCAGTCAAATACGCCCTTGTTTCAGGGTTTGCCAGACTTAAATGTTTTTCATTGATCAGCATGGTTTGGTGCTTTATCCAGAGCTGCCAGCCTTCAGCTGAAATGTTTTGCAAAATGCGCTCACCCAGTTCGCCAGGCATGGGTGCAAATCCAAGTGGTTCAGCTTCCTTGTTTAACTTTTTGCAAAAAATCATGAGTTGTTAATTCTCCAGTTGAAAGTGTTTGAACAAAAATTTACGAATAGGTGTTGGTAGTGCTATCCGTTCTAAATCACTCAAATTATGCCATTGAGATAAAGCCTTGTCTGACACCAGATATTTTTGTTCGTCCATTGCAATGGTAAGGTAAAGATGGAAGTGGGTAAAGCTATGTTTAAAGCGGGTGATAATATTTTGTTTTGGGGATGAGCCTTCAGCTCCTGGTAAAGACCATAAGCCTCCCCATATTCCGGCTGGCGGCTGTTTTTGCAGATAAATTTGGTCATTTTGTGTGATTAATAAAAAAGTTTGCTCTTTAACCGGTAATTTTTTAGCAGGCTTCTTGTTAGGGAAGTCTTCCACAAGATTATGGATAAATGCCTGACAATGTTTATTCAACGGACAGATTTCACATTGAGGCTTGCTGCGACTACACAGGCTGGCGCCAAGATCCATCATGGCCTGATTAAATTCAGCAGTATTTTCCTCAGGCGTATATTGTTCCGAGATTTGCCAAAGTTGATTAAGTGTTTTTCCAGCCCCCGTCCACCCTTCAACCATAAAAACTCTGGCCAATATTCGCTTAACATTACCATCCAGTATTGGTGCTGATTGATTCATGGAAAAAGATAAAATAGCACCTGCTGTAGATCGACCAATTCCCGGTAATGTTTCAAGTTGTTCAATGTCTCCGGGAAATTCGCCATTGAACTCAGCCCTGATTATTTGAGCGCATTTATAAAGATTTCTGGCTCTTGCGTAATAACCCAAACCTTGCCAAAGGTTTAATACATCATCGAGATCGGCATTGGCCAGAGATGTGATATCTGGAAAGTGTTGAGTAAATTTTAGATAATAAGGTATTACTGTCTTGACCTGAGTCTGCTGCAGCATTATTTCGGAAAGCCAGACCCGGTAAGGTGTTGTATTTTGTTGCCAGGGCAAGTCTTTGCGACCATGATCGCGATAAAATCCAAGCATTTTTTCAGCCATTACAGCAGGTGAAAGCAACATAAATCAGATCAGGTCGTAATAATAGGGAATGAAAATTGACAGTGTCAGCCACAAGGTTACAGCGAGAGGAATACCAATTTTCATAAAGTCATTAAATTGATAACCACCTGCATTCATTACCAGCAAGTTGGTTTTGTAAGCCATTGGTGTGGCATAACTCAAGTTAGCGCCAAAAAGTACGGCTATAACAAAGGGTTCGGCAGGCATGGAAAGCTGACTGGCAACACTGATGGCAATAGGTGTACCAATAACCGCAGCAGCATTGTTCGAGACTATATTGGTAAACACAGCAAGTAACAGCATCAAGCCACTCAATATCACAGGGGCTGGCAAACCTTGCGTTCCAAACAGAAAAACTTGAGCAAGATAGTCTGCTCCACCTGTTACCATAAGTGCTTCGCCCAAAGCAAGACTGGCAACCACGATCAAAATGACTTGAGTATTCAGTGCTCTTGCAGCATCAAACCAGTCAAGGCATTTTGTGATCAACAAGAGCATGACACCCAGCAGTGCGCTGATGGCAATGGGGAGTACACCAAGAGCGGCCAAACCGATAATGATACCCATAATTCCAAGAGCAATGGGCGCCTTGTCTGTGTGCGGTAAGTCTGTGGTAGCATCCAGAATCAAAAGGTCACCTTTTTTCTTCATTTTTGCTATCTGACTTCTTGCACCCTGAATCAATAAAATATCGCCAACATGCAAGGATACATTGCCAAGCTTTTTATAAAGATCAATTTCTTTTCCTTCTCTATGCAAGGCCACAGCAACCATTTTATATTGATCGATAAAGCGAATGTTTTTGAGTGTTGAACCGGCAAGTGGTGAACCTGGTACGATAACAATTTCAACCAGCTGTTGATCATCAGCAGTGAGCGGGTGCTCCTCATTAACCGGATTTTTTCCAACGTAAAGCTTTGCACCAAGAGAACTTTCATAATCTTTCAGGTTTTCAGGTGTATCAGAAACACGGATGCGATCGCCAGCATGAAGCACGACATCAGGCATAGGCATAATACGAATATCAGAGTGAGAGCCGAATCGTTGTATTCTTTCAGCTTTTAAAGAGCCGTTGGTGTGTTCAATCAAATCCGCCAAGGTTTTGCCGACCGCAAACCCATCCTCATTAATTGTTAAATGTGCAGTAAATAACCGGGGAGCAGCACTTTCCAGAATAGAATCACGTTTTGGCAGCATTTTAGGTGCAACCAGCCAAAGATAAACGATAGCCACTGCTGCTGCGACTGAAGCAGGCACCACAAAGTCAAACATACCAATTTGTCTTAGGCCTTGCTGGGCAGCAATAGAAACAACCAGCAAGTTGGTTGAAGTACCTATTGTTGTTGTCATGCCACCAACCAAAGTGGCAAAGCCCATTGGCATTAACATACCAGAGGCCGAGGTTTTATTACGAACAGAAACGCTGATTAATATGGGTAACAGAAGTACAACAATTGGAGTATTATTCATAAAAGCTGACAATACGGCTGCAACAATAAGCGTAACCAGTAAAGAGAGTTGAGGGCTGGATTTCCATAACCGGCTTAGTAAGCGGCCAACAGGTTCAAGAGCACCCGTCCTGACCAGACCTTGTCCCGCTATCATCAAAGCGCAAACAGCTACCAGTGCTTCATGACCAAAACCAAAGAAGAAATGAATCGATTCTATTTGACTACCATCTCTGCGGAAGTAGGGAAAAACTTCGAAAATCACCGCTATCAAAATCAGAACCAGCAGGCAGCTGGATTCAAGCCGTATGTCTTCGCGCCGGAATAAATAGAGCGCCACGCCCGTCAAGATGAGCGTAGTAAGGGCGTGATAGTTGGGGATCTCGGGAAACATAGACAATAAAGACTGATCTTAAAATGGTTTATTTGCTTCAATGAATATAAAGCTAACATTTTTTTTGAAATGGTCAACACTTATTTTCAGTTTAAAAAAAAGAATGGAAACGCTAAAACAGCTTAAACAGGCTTTAAAACAAGAGATAGTAAAAAAATTAAATTTTAAACAAAAAAAGCGAATTTATTTGAATTCGTAGCCTTGTGCAGGCGGCTACTGGTATAATTCGTGTCGATTTTAAGTAGGTAGAAGTGTTGGTGATAGATTTTCAACGAAAAATTAAGAGTTTTGTTCGCCGTGAAGGCAGAATGACTCCAGGTCAGGCAAAAGCCTACGAAAATATGATGCCAGAAGTAGGTGTAGTTTTTACTCATCAGCTAATCGATTTTTCAGCATTGTGGTCTAATGGCAATCCGGTCATTCTTGAAATTGGATTTGGTATGGGTGCGTCTTTAGCACAACAGGCTAAGAGCAATCCGGAAATAAACTATTTGGGAATTGAGGTTCATCGCCCCGGTGTAGGTTCTTTATTATCCAGAGTTGAGCAAGACAATTTATCTAATGTAAGGGTGATTTGCCATGATGCGGTTGAAGTGTTGGAGCATATGATCAAAGATAATTCTCTCGCTGGTGTGCAATTATTCTTTCCGGATCCCTGGCATAAAAAAAGACACCATAAAAGACGAATTGTGAATCAGGCATTTGTTCAACTGATTAGCAGAAAAGTTAACGATGCAGGTTTTTTCCATTTGGCAACTGACTGGCAAAATTATGCTGAACATATGTTGGCTGTGATGCAGGAAGATAAAGGCTGGAAAAACCTTTCACCCACTGGCGATTTTATCGAACGACCGGAATCGAGACCCGTTACCAAATTTGAAAATCGGGGAAAAAAATTAGGCCATGGTGTTTGGGATTTGATGTTTGTTAAATGTGATAATTAGAAATAGAGAAATAGAGAAATAGAGAAATAGAGCGTAGAGAGTAGAGAGTAGCAGAGGAAAATATAGATGTTTCAAAACGTATCCGTCAGTGACGCAGTAGCGATGATAGAAAATGAGAAAGTGAATATCATAGATATTCGTGACCAACAATCCTTTACCCAGGGACATATTCAGGGTGCGGTGCATATAGACAATAACAATATTCAATCGTTTATTGATTCTGCAGATAAAAGTTTACCATTACTGATCTGTTGTTATCGTGGCAATGCCAGTCAGGCAGCAGCTCATACTTTGTATCAACAGGGCTTTGAAAAAACCTATAGTCTGTCAGGTGGAATGTGTGACTGGGTTTTGACCCAGCCTGTGATCTGATAAACAAAAAACAGGGTTCTGACAAATAAATTGTTATCTTTTTGAACCATTTAGCCTAAAGGGTTTGATTCAAGGGCTCAGCTTTGAGAAAATACGCACGGTTTTTAGCCTGCTTAAAAAACACACTCTACAGGAGTATCTATGTCATCTCGATTTGAATTAGCCAATGCCATTCGCGCATTAAGTATGGATGCTATCCAAAAAGCCAATTCCGGACATCCTGGCGCACCAATGGGAATGGCGGACATAGCTCAGGTTCTCTGGTGCGATTATCTGAAACACAATCCGGCAAATCCTGAATGGGTCAATCGAGACAGATTTGTTTTATCCAATGGGCATGGCTCCATGCTGATATATTCCCTGCTTCATTTGACCGGCTATGCATTGAGTATTGATGATCTTAAATCATTCAGACAATTGCATTCCAAAACGCCTGGTCATCCTGAATTTGGTTACACACCAGGTGTTGAAACCACCACTGGACCTCTAGGTCAGGGGATAGCAAATGCAGTCGGTATGGCAATTGCTGAAAAAACATTGTCCGCTCAATTTAATCGTAAAGGTTTCGATATTATTGATCACTACACCTATACATTTTTAGGTGATGGCTGTTTGATGGAAGGTATTTCCCACGAAGTTTGTTCTTTGGCTGGCACATTAGGTTTGGGTAAGTTGATAGCTTTTTATGATGACAATGGCATATCAATTGATGGCGAAGTTGAAGGCTGGTTTACTGATGACACAGTCAAGCGATTTGAATCTTATGGCTGGCATGTGGTGGCTAATGTTGATGGACATGATTCTGATGCTATCAATACTGCAATTAAAGAGGCCAGAGAAAACACAGACAAACCAAGTTTAATTTGTTGTAAAACAACCATCGGTTTTGGTTCTCCTAACAAGTCTGGTAAAGAAGATTGTCATGGTGCCCCACTGGGTGAAGAAGAAATTAAACTGGTCAGAAAAGAATTAAACTGGCCGCATCCGGCTTTTGAAATTCCTGACGAGGTCCTGCAAGGTTGGGATGCGAGAGAAAAAGGTAATGCTCTGGAAGCAGCATGGAATGATTTGTTTGTCGGTTATCGCGAGAAATATCCGGAAGAAGCGGCTGAATTGAATCGACGCTTGAACAAAAGAATTAAACCGGATTTTGAGTCAGTTGCCAAAAAATATATTGAACAGACCCAGTCAGAAGCAGCTTCAGTTGCAACTCGAAAAGCATCACAAAATGCGATTGAGGCCTATGCGCCTTATGTACCTGAGTTTATTGGAGGTTCTGCTGATTTGGCCGGCTCAAATCTGACTAAATGGAGTGGTAGTCAGGGTATCACCGCAAAAGATGCCAGTGGCAATTATCTCTATTATGGCGTCAGAGAATTTGGCATGTGTGCCATTATGAATGGTATTCGATTGCATGGTGGTTTTGTGCCATACGGTGGAACCTTTTTGATGTTTATGGAGTACGCCAGAAACGCTGTTCGAATGGCTGCTTTAATGAAGCAACAGGCTATCTATGTATTTACTCATGATTCAATCGGCTTGGGTGAAGATGGCCCAACCCATCAGCCTGTCGAGCAGTTGGCTTCAATGAGAACAACGCCAAACCTGATCACATGGCGTCCCTGTGATGCAACAGAAACAGCCGTTGCCTGGAAAGTCGCAATCAAGCATGGCAATGGTCCAACAGCACTGGTTTTATCTCGTCAGGGTTTACCAACACAGCCTAGAACAAATGATCAATTATCATTAATAGAAAAGGGCGGTTATGTGCTATCGGATTGTCAAGGTGAACCGGAGCTGATTATTATTTCAACTGGCTCAGAGATAGATTTGGCGATGCAAGCACAAGTGCAATTAAAAGATAAGCAGGTGCGAGTTGTTTCCATGCCAAGTTGTGAGGTTTATGAAAAACAATCAGATGAATACAAGCAATCTGTTTTACCTTCGACTGTAACAAATCGCTTGGCGATTGAAGCCGGACAAGGTGATTTTTGGTACAAATATGTCGGATTGCAAGGCAAAATTATTTCGATGAACCGTTATGGTGAATCGGCACCTGCTGGCGAATTGTTTAAGACATTCGGATTTACCCTGGAGAATGTTTTGGCAAATGCCAATGAATTGTTAGCGCAATAAGCGTTAATTATTTATAAAAAATACCCAAAACTTGTAGTAACCGATTCCATTTGCGGAATTAACTTTTTAGAGGAAGAGACATGACAGTAAAAGTAGCCATAAATGGTTATGGCCGAATTGGTCGTATGGTGTTAAGAGCCATCTATGAATACAACCGTGAAGATGAGATAAAAGTGGTTGCAATAAACTCGTCTCATCCAGTTGAAACCAATGTGCATTTAACCAAGTACGATACCACCCACGGTCGTTTTGAAGCCAATGTCAGCGGTGATGACAAATTCATGTATGTCAATGATGACAAAATTGCCATGCTGGCAGATCGTAATCCGGAAAACTTGCCCTGGGGAGAGTATGATGTTGATGTGGTGCTGGAATGTACTGGTCAATTTAAGGATATGGCTGGCGCTTCAAAACACTTTACAGGTGGAGCCAAAAAGGTATTAATCTCTGCGCCAGGCGCTGCGGATATTGACGCTACCGTGGTTTATGGCGTTAATCATGACATTTTAAAACCTGAGCATAAAGTGGTTTCCAATGCGTCCTGTACCACCAACTGTCTGGCCCCAGTTGCCAAGGCATTAAATGATGGTTTGGGTATTGAGAAGGGTCTGGTGAATACGATTCATGCTTACACCAATGACCAAAAAATCATTGATAATCAGCATAAGGATTTGAGACGAGCCAGAGCAGCGGCCATGTCAATTATCCCAACCAAAACAGGCGCAGCTAAAGCAGTTGGTCTGGTTCTGCCAGAGCTGTCAGGCAAACTGGATGGTTTTGCCATGCGAGTACCAACGGTGAATGTTTCTGTCGTGGACCTAACATTTGAAGCAAGCAGAGCAACAACTGTCGAAGAGGTAAATCAAATCCTTAAGGCCGCTTCAGATGAAGTAGTGCTTTCTTACAATGAAGATCCATTGGTGTCGATTGATTTTAATCATCATCCAGCCTCTTCCTGTTTTGATGCGACGCAAACTCGCGTAAATGGCAATCTGGTGAAAGTGTTGGCATGGTATGACAATGAGTGGGGTTTTAGTTGTCGAATGATTGATACCGCACTTGCCATGATGAAGGCTTAATTGTTAACGCAATAAGGTTCTATTAAGGAAATTGCAGATGTCAGTATTAAAAATGTCAGATCTGGATTTGTCAGGCAAAAAAGTCCTGATCAGACAGGATTTGAATGTACCGGTAAAAGATGGCAAAGTGACCTCTGATATTCGTATTCAGGCTGCACTACCTACGATCAAATTGGCACTTTCAAAAGGCGCCTGTGTCATGGTGATGTCACATTTGGGCAGACCGGAAGAAGGCAAATTGACCGAAAATGATTCCATGAAACCGGTTGCTGATCATCTGCAGTCTTTGCTGGATGTTCCTGTAAGGTTGGTTGATCGTTATCTTGATGGTGTGGAAGTAGAGCAAAACGAAGTTGTCGTTTTTGAGAATGTACGCTGTAATGTGGGCGAAAAGAAAAATAGCGAAAGCTTGTCAAAGCAATATGCTTCGCTATGCGATATTTTCGTTATGGATGCATTTGGTACGGCTCATCGTGCTCAGGCATCAACCTATGGTGTTGCAGAGTTTGCACCAGTAGCTTGTGCAGGACCTCTTTTAGCAGCCGAACTGGATGCACTTGGCAAGGCGCTGGATAATCCGGCAAGACCATTAGTGGCAATAGTTGGTGGCTCAAAGGTTTCGACCAAGTTGACCGTTTTGGAATCGCTTTCCAAAGTCGTTGATCAACTGATAGTCGGTGGCGGTATTGCCAATACTTTTATTGCTGCAGAAGGGAATGATGTTGGTAAATCTTTGGTAGAAGTTGATCTGATTGACCAAGCCAGACATTTGTCTCAAAAGGCTATAGAAAATGGTGGAGAGATCCCGACAACTGATGATGTCTGGGTCGGTACCGAATTTTCCAGCGAAACAACGGCCACATTAAAAGCGGTTGATCAGGTTGCTGACAATGAGATGATTTTTGACATTGGTCCGCAAACCGCTGATAAATTGTGTGACATTTTAGAAAAAGCAGGTACGATAGTATGGAATGGCCCTGTGGGCGTTTTTGAATTTGATCAATTTGCTTCCGGAACACAAAAAATTGCGCAGGCAATTGCAAAAAGTTCAGCATTTTCAATTGCCGGTGGTGGTGATACACTGGCTGCAGTAGACAAGTTTGGCGTAAAAGAGCAAATTTCATATATTTCGACAGGCGGCGGCGCTTTTCTTGAGTTTCTGGAAGGCAAAAAATTACCTGCTGTAGCAATATTGGAAGCACGAGCGAAAAATTGATTTTAAAAGTATTACAAGCTGATTTATACAAAATAAAAAAGTAACAACGAATTTAAACGGAGAAACAACATGGCACTAATTTCAATGAGACAAATGCTGGATCATGCTGCTGAGTATGATTATGGCGTACCTGCATTTAATGTTAATAACCTCGAGCAAATGCGGGCAATCATGGAAGCTGCCGATGAAACTGATAGTCCTGTGATTGTACAGGCATCTGCTGGTGCACGAAAATATGCTGGTGCACCATTTTTAAGACATTTGATTTTGGCTGCTATTGAAGAGTTTCCTCATATTCCGGTTGTCATGCATCAGGATCACGGAACCAGTCCGGCTGTTTGCCAACGCTCCATTCAATTGGGGTTCTCATCAGTAATGATGGACGGTTCTTTGGGTGAAGATGGCAAAACACCTACTTCTTATGAATATAACCTTGATGTTACTGCAAAAGTAGTGGAAATGTCTCATGCTTGCGGGGTTTCAGTTGAAGGTGAACTGGGTTGTTTAGGATCCCTTGAAACTGGTGAAGCAGGTGAAGAGGATGGCATTGGTGCAGAAGGCATTTTAACCCATGATCAAATGCTGACCGATCCTGAAGAAGCTGCTGATTTTGTTAAAAGAACAAATGTAGATGCTCTGGCTATTGCCATTGGTACTTCTCATGGTGCTTACAAATTTTCGCGCCCGCCTACAGGTGAAATCTTGGCAATTAGTCGAATTAAGGAAATCCATCAGCGAATTCCTAACACCCATTTGGTCATGCATGGCTCTTCATCTGTACCGCAAGAGTGGTTAAAGGTCATCAATGAGTTTGGTGGCGAGATACCTGAAACTTACGGAGTGCCAGTTGAAGAAATTTGTGAAGGTATCAAACACGGTGTTCGCAAGGTTAACATTGATACCGATTTAAGATTGGCGGCTACAGGTGCCATTCGTAGAAATCTGACGCAAAATACATCCAACTTTGACCCAAGAAAATATTTGGCAGCATCAACCCAGGCAATGAAAGAAATTTGTCTGGCGCGTTATGAAGCTTTTGGTACAGCAGGTAATGCCAGTAAAATAAAATGTCTATCATTAGAGCAGATGACAGATCGCTACCTGACAGGCGAGCTGGATGCAAAAATCAATTAATGAGAGAGGCGCGTTTCCTCTCTTTTAACATTCAAAC
>Ga0224506_10003310_pt1 | contig 10679 bp, 11 predicted proteins | sample SF_Jan12_sed_USG_2_FD_169108 | JGI IMG/M metagenome (GOLD analysis project Ga0224506, IMG submission 169108) | Sediment microbial communities from San Francisco Bay, California, United States - SF_Jan12_sed_USGS_8_1 | ecosystem: Environmental > Aquatic > Marine > Sediment | place: USA...
ATTTAAGTTATTTGTAATTTTCTTAATTAAGCATTATCTTTGTTTGATTAAATAATTATGAAAAAATTTAATTCTGGATATCAAGTAAGTCAAGAAACCCACAAAAGTTTTCAGCCCGATAAAATTAATCGGAAATGGACTTTGACAAGCATAGAAATCATCAACTTATTGAGTAAAGCAGATAGACAACTAGGAAGGCTTGACATGTACTCAGAATACATCCCAAATATAGATTTATTCATAAGTATGCATGTATTAAAAGAAGCAACTCAATCAAGTAAAATTGAAGGAACAAAAACGAACATAGAAGAAGCACTTCAAGACAAATCTGATGTTTCCGAAGAAAAAAGAAATGATTGGGAGGAAGTTCAAAACTACATTGAGGCATTAGATACAGCAATAAAGGAACTGGATAAGCTTCCATTTTCTTCAAGATTAATCAAGAAAACTCATAAAATACTACTTCAGGGAGTTAGAGGGAAACATAAAGTTCCTGGAGAATTTAGAACAAGCCAAAATTGGATTGGAGGAGCTTCTATATTAGATGCGGTATTTATTCCTTCTGTAGATAAAGAAGTTAATGATTTAATGAGCGATTTAGAGAAATTTGCTCACAATGACGCAATTCAATTTCCAGAATTATTAAAGATTGCATTAATTCATTACCAGTTTGAAACAATTCACCCTTTTCTTGATGGTAATGGAAGAGTTGGAAGGCTGATGATAACTCTTTATTTGGTTGAAAAAGGAATACTTAAAAAGCCTATTCTTTATCTGTCAGACTTTTTTGAGAGAAACAAAAACCTATACTATTTAAACCTTACTAAGGTTCGAGAACAAAATGACATTGAACAATGGTTTAAGTTTTTTCTTGTTGGTGTAATTGAAACTGCAAAAAGCAGTATTGATACTTTCGATAAAATTCTAAAACTTCAAAAAGAAGTTGATGAAAAACTTCAAAAACTTGGAAGTAGAACCAAAAATGCAAGAACCGTAATTGGATATCTATACCAAAAACCAATAATTAATGCTAACAAAGTAAAGGAGATAACCCATATTTCGATGCCCTCAGCTTATAAATTAATTACAGAGTTAGAAAAACTTGAAATTTTAGAAGAAATTACCGGAGGGCAACGAAGCAAACAATATTGGTTCAATACCTATATCAATATCTTTAAATAAACAACCTCGGGGAAGAGCCTACGAGGAATTTCGGAATTTTTTTAATTATTTGAGGCAAGCCTCGAGGTATTCGTTATCCTAAGTGTGAATAAAAAGGAATTTAGTATCTTCAACATTCAACTACTAAAATTATGAATAGAACTTGTATACTTCTTATACTGTGGGTTGCGCCATTGGTATTATCAGCACAAAACAATATCATTGGTTTTACTGAATCCAATGCCAAAACTCAAAAAACGCTTGAAAAGGAATTTGACACAAAATTATCGGCAGAAAATTTAGATAATTGGATGCAGCGATTATCAGCTCACCCTCATTATGTGGGGACTGATTATGGCCGTCAAAATGCAGAATGGATGGTGAAACAATTCAAATCATGGGGGTTTGATGCTAAAATTGAGACCTACCATGTATTGTTTCCTTATCCCAAAGTTCGTTTACTCGAATTAACAGCACCTACTACTTACAAGGCAAAGCTCTCTGCCATACCTATTGATGAGGACAAGTACACACAACAAACCGATGAGCTTCTTCCAAGTTACAATGCGTTTTCTGCCGATGGAGATGTAGAAGCAGAGCTTGTATTTGTAAATTATGGAATTCCTGCTGATTACGATGAGCTTGAAAAATTGGGTATTAATGTAAAAGGTAAGATTGTTATCGCAAAGTATTATGGATCTTGGAGAGGAATAAAACCAAAATTAGCAGCCGAAAAAGGAGCAATTGGTTGTATAATTTATTCCGACCCAAAAGATGATGGCTATTATAGAGGAGATACATATCCAAATGGTGCATTTAAAAATGAAACAGGTGTACAACGAGGGTCGGTAATGGACATGCCACTATATCCTGGGGATGTGCTAACACCTGGCTATGGAGCAACTAAAAAAGCAAAAAGAATTGATCGAAAAGATGCACCCACGATCACAAAAATTCCTGTTTTACCCATATCGTATCAAGATGCTCAACCTTTATTGAAGGCACTAAATGGACCAGTAGTGCCACAATCATGGAAAGGGGCATTGCCCATTACTTACCATGTTGGACCAGGTCCTGCAAAAGTACATTTGAAGCTTGAATTCGATTGGCAGCTAAAGCCTGCACACAATGTTATTGCTAAAATGAAAGGAGATATTTATCCTGACCAATGGGTAATGAGAGGAAACCATCATGATGCATGGGTACATGGAGCAAATGACCCAGTAAGTGGTATGGTCGCATTACTTGAAGAGGCACGTGCAATAGGCGAACTGGTTAAGTCAGGGTATAAGCCTAAAAGAACGTTGGTTTACTGTGCTTGGGATGCTGAAGAACCAGGATTAATAGGCTCTACAGAATGGGTGGAAGATCATAAAGAAGAATTGCAGAAAAAAGTAGTAGCATATGTAAATACAGACTCTAATGGGAGAGGATATATGAATGCTGGTGGTTCTCATACACTGCAAGCCATGGTAATGGAAGTAGCTGATGATGTTATTGACCCACAAAAAAATGTTTCTGTTCGGGAAAGAAGAAGTGCTTTAGATTTGGTAAACGGAGGAGATGGAAATCCAAGATTATATGCACTTGGGTCAGGGTCTGATTATACCCCCTTTATTCAACATGCTGGTATAGCAGCTATTAATTTGGGATATGGAGGAGAAAATGCAGGTGGAGAATACCACACCATTTATGATACTTATCCACATTATAAACGATTTAAAGACCCAGATTTTAATTATGGCATAGCACTTGCAAAAACCGCTGGTAGGATTGTACTACGGCTAACAAATTCGGATGTGTTGCCTTTTGAATTTCAACAATGGCATAGCACTGTTTCAGGTTATCTAGCGGAATTAATAAAGCTAACAGAAGACATGAGAATTGAAGTGGAAAAACACAACTTGATGGTTGATAAAAATGTATTCGAATTATCTTCAGACTCCAAAAAACCTTTTGTAAAACCAGTAAAGAAAGAATTAATCCCTTTTTTAGATTTTACACCCCTTCAAAATCAGTTAGTTGCCATTAATGCCAATATTGCACTTTTTGCTTCTGCTGACATGAATAAGTTATCTCAAGATAAAATGATTCTATTGAATGAGAAATTACTTTTTACGGAGCACGCTTTAACTAATGAGGCAGGATTACCACGAAGACCATGGTATAAACATCAGATTTATGCACCAGGATTTTATACTGGATACGGAGTAAAAACATTACCAGGAGTAAGAGAAGCTATTGAACAAGAAAACTGGGGTGAAGCAACAGCACAAATTAATCTTTTAGCAAATACATTGAAGGGCTTTAATAATCATATAAATGAATTGTTAAATAGTATGAAATAGGCGAAAAATCATAACATTAATCTACCTACACTATTCCTCCCATACTTCCTCCTTCTATTTTAATGGCAGCTCCATTAGTGGCAGCTGAGAGTGGGCTTGCATAGTAGGTTATCGTATTTGCTACTTCTTCTACCGAGGCAAAACGCTGTAATAAAGATGAGGTGCGTACTTTTTTAAAAAAATCACCCTCCACTTCTTCTTTTGTTTTATTTTCCTTTTGTGCCACATTTGTCAAAAACTGCTCAGCTCCTTCAGTAAGCGTAGAACCAGGAATTAATGTATTTACTGTTACTTCAGTGCCTGATGTCAGTTGTGATAGCCCCCTTGAAAGAGCCAATATAGCAGCCTTTGTAGCGCTATAGGCAATTAAATCTTCAGGCACAAGGGAAGCACATTCGCTTGATATAAAAATTATTCTACCCCAATTTTCTCGAAGCATTTTAGGTAAAAAATATTTAGATAAACGTACTCCACTCATCAGGTTTACTTCCATTTGTCTCTGCCAATTTTCATCTGTAGTTTCAAAAAATGTTTGAGAGGTGTAGATGCCTACATTATTAATAAGTATATCCAAATGAGGTAGTTGATCCACCAATGCGGCTACTTCTTCTACATTGGAAAAATCTGTAGCTATTCCTTCTACTTCGCCATTTGGAACTAGTTTTTTAAGCCTTTCTATTGCATCGACAATGCTTGATTTCTTCCTGCCATTTATTATAACTCTTACATCTTCTTGCAATAATAATTTTGCCGTAGCAAAGCCAATCCCTGATGTTGATCCCGTAATGAAAGCTGTTTTCCCACTAAGTTGTAAATCCATATATTTTAGCCAGTTTTACTCTTCCAAGCATGAGGAAGAACACAATATTCGCAAGGTAAAAATATTTATTATTACAAATATTGTCATCTAACAAAAAAGCGTACAATATCTGTTATTTTGATACGTTAACTGTAATGCTCAAATACGTTGACTTCAACTGCCTCAGCCAACGTGTTTGAATAAAACATACCACCTATTTGAAAAGAAGATTAAATGTCACCAATCTTTTAGCCCCAATAACTTCATGCCTAACTCTGATAATGGTGCTCTTTCATATTTTTCTTTCTCCCAATTTCGAGGATCGCCAGGAAAAGCATAACCTTCAGGTGCAATTCTGTTTTTCCACGAATTGATTCGCCATTCCCTTAACTCTGAATTGTCCATCTGTGCAGGCATCATTGAAATATATTGCGCCACCCTCACTTTATCTTTGGAATTATTTGGACGAATACCATGAGGTTCCGAACTGTTAAAAATTAATAAATCACCTGCTTCCATGGGTACTTTTACAATCTTATCTTCTAACCCTGTAATATCTGGTTGAAAACGATCTCTATTCTTCGGTTGTGTTAATTTCCAAGTATCATAATTTCTAAACAACCATGGTATGCACTGAAAACCACCCATGTTTTCGTCTGTTTGGTCAACTAAAGCCAGGACGCCTTGTACATTTTGTGGCTTAGTTTCAGGGTCATAATCCCAATGGATAAACCCTTTATATTCATGTCCTTCACGCATTGGGAAATTCAAGTTGGCTCTATCTATCGTCACCCATAGTTTTTCAACACCCCAAATATCTACAAAAGCATCATATACTCTTTGTGTTTGTCGGTTGTTCCAAAGGTGTTTGTTATTATAAACTTCCACCATTCCTGCTCCTGCGAGTTCTTTCATCTGAATTTCTGCACGAGGGGCAGTGTACCACGTGTCCTTATTATGAGGACTTTTTTCTTCAAATTCCCATAAAAAATCAGCCGTTTTTTGAGCTTTTTCAACAGAAACGGCATTTTTAACGACCACATAACCATTATGCTTCCAGAATTCCCATTGTTCAATAGTTAATACTCTGAGCGAATCTTCTGTAGCTTCTTGTCTTAAATTTATTGCACTACTTTTTGCGGTGGAGGGATTACCAGGTATATCTGTATGTTGGTTGTCTGGTATCATTGTGGTTGTAGTATCATTCATGGGTCAATACAATTTACGTTATGATACAAAGTTGATGTATTAAGCAATAAAATATTTCACTAAATTTAGCCAATAGTTGTACAATATTGATTATTTGTAACCCTATTTAGTATTTTTATCTTGTTTTTGTGAAAGCACATGAAGATTCAACTAGAAACGATAACCAGTAATACCAATAGCTCATTTTCTATGATGTTCAACCCACAACTTAGTGATTTGTTTTATTGGCATTTTCATCCTGAATACGAATTGGTATATATAGAAGGGGCAACTGGTACACGACATGTAGGAGAGCACATTTCAACTTACCATGGGAGTGATTTAGTTTTGATTGGCTCAAATATTCCTCACCTAAATTTTGATTATGGTGTGAAGACAGAATATAGAAAAGTGGTAGCTCATTTAAAAAAGGATTTTATCGAAAAACACATTCTTGAAACGCCTGAATTATCACTTATTCCTAAATTATTCGAAAAATCGAGACATGGAATTGCTTTTAAAGGAGGTATTAAAAAATCAGTAGGAGATAAATTGTTCAATTTTCAAAACTTAAACTCTTTTAATCAGTATATACAATTATTGGAAGTTTTTCAGATACTAGCCGGGTCGAAAGATATTGTATTGTTGCATGAACAGCCTTATACCAAAAAATACAGTGAACGAGAACAAGGAAGAATAAGGTCAATATATGCATACGTAGATAAAAACTACCATCAAAAAATAGAGTTAAATGAAATAGCAGGTATTAGTAACATGACTAAAGAAGCTTTTTGTCGATATTTTAAAAAAGCTACCAGTAATACATTTATTGATTTTTTAAACCGTTATAGAATCAGTCAATCAAAACGCCACTTAATGTCTGGAAAAAGCGTTAGTGAAGCTAGTTATAGTTGTGGTTTTGAAAGCCTTTCATACTACAACCGAATTTTTAAAAAAATCACAAATGAAAATCCGAGCGATTTTAGAAAAAGATACTTATAATCCATGGTATTCTTCTAAGAAACATTTACTAAAACCTTTAATTATAGATGTTTAAACCAAAAAAGTATATTTTTTTTATTCAATAAGCATATTTAATTTTTTTTTTTTAAGATGGAAGATTATTTTTGGTCGTTAACTTAATATATAATTACATATTAATTTCAAGATATGGATACAGAGGAAAAAACCAGATATTCAGATGCCGAGCTTAAGGAGTTTGAAGAATTGATTCTGGCGAAAATAGAAAAAGCAAAAACCGAGCTGGACATATTAAAAAAGACGCTGAATAAAAGTGGAGATTCAGGTACAGATACTACAGCCACAGGTTCCAAGGTTTTAGAAGATGGTGCTGACACTGCTGAAAGGGAGGCGATTAGTCAGTTAGCGGCCCGACAACAAAAATTCATGATCAATCTTGAAAATGCATTGGTTAGAATAAAGAATGGCACATACGGTATTTGTAAAGATACAGGTAAGTTAATCTCTAAAGAAAGGCTAAAGGCTGTACCTCATACAACACAATGCATTGAAGCTAAGATGAACCAAAACAACTAAATTGGATTATCTTCAAAATCATATTGAAGCATTAATTTTTTGTTCGCCAAGCCCAATAAAGCTTGGCGAACTTCAAAATTGCTTAACCGAAATGTTTGAAGCAGACATTCCAAAAACCGATATAGAAATTGCCCTTCAACAACTAAAAGAAAAATATGCTGGGGATGAGTATTCTTTTGAAATAAGTTCAACTAGTGGGGGATATCAATTTCTAACGAAGCCTGCATATCAGGCAAGTATTGGAATATTACTTAAACAACAATCAAAGAAAAGACTTTCTACATCCGCCTTAGAAACCATGGCAATTATTGCCTATAAACAGCCTATCACTAAAGGTGAAATGGAGCAAATTCGTGGCGTAAATTGTGATTACTCTGTTCAAAAATTATTAGAAAAAGGACTCGTAGAAATAAAAGGAAAATCAGAGTCAATTGGTCGCCCTTTACTATGGGGAACTACTGATCAGTTTATGGAATATTTTGGTATCAATAATATTTCAGAATTGCCTACACTTAAAGATTTCTCCACCGAAGACAATACAATTGGAGAAACCGAGAAACAAGAAGGGTAAAAAAGTTTTATTATTAAAAACTTAATACTTCTTTTAATCTTGAATAACCTGAACGACTTACACTAATTTTTTGTCCTTCTTTAAGGTGAAGAACGTACGATTCTTTATCATATACCTCAATTTTATCGATAAATTCAATATTAACTATGAATGAACGGTGAGTTCGAACAAACTTATCAGTAGGCAAATGAGCTTCCAAATATTTCATGGTTATTTGCTTGAGATATTTACCCTCATGGGTATAAATATCTACATAATCGTCCTGTGCCTGAATATAACGGATGGTTTCTAATCCGATTATGTGAATTTTATTTCCAAACCTGACGACTATTCTATCAAGTATTTCTACAGATTCCTGATGATCTTTTATTATTTTCTGAGTGGCAATGGGAGCGTTACTATTAATTTTTTGTGTAGCTTTTTCTAGTGCTTCTAGAAATCGCTCTTTCGAGTACGGCTTTAGCAAATAGTCTGCGGCATTTGCTTCAAATGCTTTTAATGCAAAATTATCAAAAGCAGTACTAAAAATAATATGAGGTGGTTCATCAATCATTTCTAGCATTTCAAAACCATTGATTTTTGGCATTTGAATATCCAAAAAAACAAGATCTGGTTTGAGGTCATTTATTGCTTTTACACCTTCAAAACCGTTGCTACATTCTGCCAAAACTTTCAAGTCAATATTGTCTTTCAAGTACGACTTTATGATATCTCGAGCCAATGGCTCATCATCTATAATTAGTGCTTTTATCATGAGGGTTCAATTTCCTGAGGTATTTCTATAGTTGCTATAAATCGATTGCCTTCAGTTTTAATTATAAGTAGCTTATCACTCCCAAAATGGATTTTTAAACGTTCTTGAATATTTTGTAACCCTATTCCCTTTCCTTTTTTTACCACACTAGAAGGATCAAAACTATTACTTATAGTTACACTTAGTACTTTGTCTTGTAAATTAGCTTTTGTTTCAATTTCAACCTTGTCAAACGTTTCGTATAGTCCATACTTTATTGCGTTTTCGTAAAGTGGTTGCAAAATCAGAGTTGGAACTTTAGCATTATTTGCAGCATCAGAAATTATATTGTTAATGTCCAGTCGATCACCAAATCGTACTTTTTCAATTTCCAAATACAATGATATGTTATTTAGCTCTTCAGACAGTGAGCTAAATTGATCATTATTATTTCCCAGCGAATAACGTAAAAAATCAGAAAGCTTTATCACCATTTCCTGTGCCTTTTCAGGTGAAGTTATGGTAAGCGAACTCACTGAGTTAAGGCTGTTGAAAATAAAGTGAGGATTAATTTGTGATTTAAGCGCATTAAGCTCGGTTTCTTTAAGTAATGTTTCCAACTTAGTTTCATTTTGCTTTCGCTCACTCAAATCAACATTGTACTGTATAAAATAATAAGCAATAAGAATGGAAGTAAAATAAAACCCTGATGCTGAAATTCTCCATAGTCTGGCTTCATTGATAAAACTCAGGAATACCTCATCTACAATAAACACACTTCGTAATAACGTGTCTGAAGCAAAATAGGCACTAGCTGCTCCCACTAATATTAATGCTAAATAACTTACAAAAGTATTTATTGACTCAGAATCAACACTTATATAATAAAATGCAAAACCAAAGGCATAGCCCAAAAGAGCTATTATACCATTAAAAACAAATGCATCTTGTATGGCTATTGTTACTGAATGATCATAATATAAATGTAAAATGCCAATATGAACAACTACGATTATCACCCAAATAATGAGATAATAAACATAGGCTTTACTATAGGCTAAGGGGTGTTTCAAAAATATATTTTACTTAAAAACATGTCAAACATGAATCAATTTAAGCAGAAATTCTTTTCGGACTTCGATTCGCAGTCATTTTTGATTGTTTGGATATCATGTTGTGTTTTTAATTCTTTATTACTGCTGAAAGGATAAACCCGTTCATTATTAATAATAAGGTTCAATTCCTCAATGGAAATTGCTTCAAATGCTACTTTAACTTTTTCAACACCCATTTCAATAAGCTGTTGATTACTCAACACCTCTTTTTTCTCTTTCTCCTTTATTTCAATATTAGCATCAAAGCTAATTGAAGGAAATATAGTTGGAAAAAGTAAATAGATAATTGATTTAGAAAACATGAGTTTGTGATTTTAGTTTAAACTAAAAGTTTTGGACAATTATTTCATCGCCCAAAACAATGTTATTACTAACTTTTTACTTCTCCTCCACCAAAAATAATTAACCCCTTTATTACCAGTGTTTTATCTGGATTATTTACTACGTTAACTACACTCTTTCTTTTATCGCTAAAGCCTCCAAATATTGCTGATGTTTCAACTTTAACTGTCCAGTCTTCTGGAACTATAACATCTGTACCACCAAACATGGTAAATATATCTATTAATGGAGTAGTTCCACCTTCAATACCAGCTTGTGAAAGATTTATCTTTGACCCTCCAAATATGGCAGTCACTTTACCCCCTCTAAAATTCTGAGACGTGATTTTTTTTTCTCCACCTCCAAAAACGGCCATATCATCAATATAATCAGGATCACCTTTAACTACTGTTGCACTTGGTCCGCGTTTAAGAACTAACGCACCCCCTAAAAATAGTAGAACAGAAGGCCAGAAAACTTCCCAAAATCGTATATCTAACCAAAAAATATCATCTAATAGTAAAAAACCACCTATAAGCATCAGCATAAGTCCAATTGCTTTTTTATCTCTTCCAAAGAAAAGAAACGCTCCTATAATGATTAGAAATGATCTCCATGAAATCAGATAGTGAGGAATTAAATCTTCAAAATAAGGAATGTTTAAGTTATTTAATAACCATAAGCCTCCTAGAATCAGGAATATTATTCCTAGCCATAATCTTTTGCTGTCGTTGTCTTCTGCCATTGTATTATTGTTTTATGTACTTTAATGTACGAGTAGTTTGCCTGATTTTGTTGACACTAATCGGTAAATAACAGCTACAAATCGGTGAACGAACGAATTGGTGAAGTGGAGGTTTTGATAATTGATTGTTGAAAATAAAAA
>Ga0224506_10003311_pt1 | contig 10679 bp, 8 predicted proteins | sample SF_Jan12_sed_USG_2_FD_169108 | JGI IMG/M metagenome (GOLD analysis project Ga0224506, IMG submission 169108) | Sediment microbial communities from San Francisco Bay, California, United States - SF_Jan12_sed_USGS_8_1 | ecosystem: Environmental > Aquatic > Marine > Sediment | place: USA...
TAAGAACATTTTTTCAGTAGAGTGATTGGTTATGCTCATAATTATTGGTGTAGGTAATTTGCCATAATGATTAGTTGCAAATGAACGTCTACATATATGACTTGTTACTAACTCATATTTGGCGTACATGCCAGATTCTTTTCTTTTAGTCTGTGGATTAATTTTAGCTCCCTCAACTAATTGTGTAAACCCTACTCTTTCACAAACTTCCTTTATATAATCATTAAATCGTTGATCGGATATTTTGCGAGGAAAATCACCATTATTCTTAATAAGTATCTTTTTAAGATTATCATGAACAGGAACTATTGTTAAGGCTTTTGTTTTTTCTTGCGTAAATTCCAAAAAATCACCTTTTATAGTAGTTTTCTTAAACTTCATGAAATCACTTACTCGCTGCCCTGTATGTAGTCCTACTATTAACCAATCACGAGCATTATCTAAATAAGGTGTTTTTGAGAAATCGAAATTAATGATTTCCTCAATTTCGTTTTCATTAAAGTAAATGAATTTAGTCTTTTCTTTAAATCCAGTTATTTCAATTAATTGTGGACTCACTTGATATCCCTTTTTTACGGCATCATTACATATGGTTTTTATGTAAACAATGTTTCTGCCTATTGTATTAATGCTAAGTTTTTCAACTTCCTTTAGATAATTGATGTAGTCTACCTGAAAACCATCATTAATATCGAGGAGGTGAAGTTGTTTCTTAGCATGTTTTTGATAGTTTATTATTTTATTGAGTACATTATTATATTTCCAAATCGTAGTTTGAGAAGCCCCTAATCTTCCTGTTTTTTTGTCAAGTTTGTTTGGGAGGTTGTTAATATAATACTTACAATAATTAACAAACACATTTAAATTTACATCTTCCTTTTTATTACCGTCTTGATTATGATATTTTTCAAAACAAGTTTTTAACCAATCAGAATCAATTAAAACACCATCGTTATAATCCTTTACAAATTGTTCATTTAAATGCGTGCAAATTTTGTTAAGGTAATTGTTTATTTCATCACGATTTTTTACCTCAGCAATTCTTCTTACTTTATTTTTTTCATTATTCCATTGTGATGGTTTGATTTTGTGTTTTGTAACTACTGTGTAATCGTGATTTCTGCCTTCTGTAAATCGGATGTAAATCGTAGTTTCATTATCAGTCTTGCCTTTTCTTATGATCGGTCTAATGTTAGCCATCGGAATACAATTGATATGATAATACAATATAGTAATTGTTCTTAATCCTTCCCGACATTTTCTTTATTTACTCTTATTTCATCTTATTTAGGTTAATTTCTAAAAACCTATAAAAATAGCTAAATAGTTAATTTACAGCTCGTATAGGCTGTTTTTGGGGCAAAATCAAAATATGAATATTAAGTGAATTCGAGTCCTGAGCGGATCACTAAAAAAGCCCCTTTAGAAAAATTTTCTGAAGGGGCTTTTAAATTTTCTGAAAAACAATCTATAAGTTGAATATTTAGGAATTTTTTTTTAATATCCTAAATATTCAACCCTCAAGAAATATCATTCTTGACTCTTTTATTGCAGACTAATTAGCGCAGTTAGTATATAGCACGGTTGTTTGTAGACCATTAGTGTTAGTGCTGTATAACAATCTACCATTAGCGTTGTCATAATTGTACGTATAGGTGTTAGTACTTGACACACCGTTTAAGTCGGTAACAGTATGTGAGGTAATGTTATTTGCATTTAGCCCTAACATAATATCAAAAGGAATAAGGTTTCCATTTAAAGGATTTGGAGTGTTTTCATATTGAAAATCCTCAGTACTTGCTAAAACTGGAGCGTAACTAGCTGGATCCTGACCAAATAATAATGAAAATATAGATGTAAGATCTATGTGAGTTTCTTTTTTAGTAATATTCCCAGAAGTCACAGTAAGAGCAAGATGCCCAATTTGGAAAAATGTACCATTAGCATTTGGCATGTATGACTGGAATTCTACCAAAGTACCATTATTATATACAAATCGTGATTCATTGGTCAACACAGCTGTATTAGTGATAGGGTCAGTAATAGTGTATTCTGTAAACTTATCTATTTCTGTGCCATTATACACTACATCATAATACTTTACTTGAACGGCCGTATCACCTGCTCCCTCTATGTGTTTGATTCTACTAAGTACATTATTGGTATAAGTGTATTGTAAATTATAGAAACTTGTATCTGAGCTAACTAATATATTGCTTAAATTTCCAGTTCCACTTGGGTCAAAAGTGTACTGATAGTAAGCAACATTACCACCTTCTACAATTACCCCTTTGAAAGGGCATATTACTACTGGTTCATCTTCTTTACAAGAGCTACTTATACTAGCAATAATTACTAGTGCAAGTAAATTAATTTTGATTAGATTCATAATTGATTAAATGTTATGTTGTTTTTAAAATGCTTAAATTAAGTAAATATATGCCGTATTATAATGACAAGTAACCCGATAATATTATAGTAATTCTTTGTTAATTTTATAACTTATTGCTAATCAGTAGATAATGGTTTTTTGTTTTTATTTTAGGTTGTAATGTTATACTCAAATAAACGTCTTCTAAAGAATAGATATTGTGGTGAGTTGACCTAATGATTGAATAAGTTTGTCTTGAACTCATGTAAGTAAGGTATTGGTAATTAATGCACAGGATTTGATTTTGTATTTTACTATCTTACATCAATATTTAATTTACAAATACTTGAATTTTATGAAAAAGCTACTAATTCCTATTTTGTTTCTATTGTTCCCAATTAGTTTTAGTTGTGAAGAATTGTTAACTACACAGTTGTCTGATGATGAAATTGTTGAAGGGCTTAAAGCTGCTCTCGATATTGGATTGGATAACTCTGTAGCAACAGCATCTGTACAAGATGGTTACCTTAAACACGAAATCATTAAAATACTACTTCCTCCTGAAGTGAAAGCACTTCAAGATAAAATTCAAAATGAATCTATATCGCTTTTCAATGGAGTTGTAAATATTCAATACGCAGATATTATGTCGGCTTACGTTTTATTAGCTCCTAATATTAGTATAGATCCTTTTGAGGAATTAATAGTGGCGATGAATAAGGGAGCAGAAAATGCGGCTGATAAGGCTTTGCCAATATTTGGAAATGCAATTGTAAATATGTCAATATCTGATGGATTATCTATTTTACAGGGGGACAGTACAGCAGCAACTGATTATTTTTATACCAACACGAATACAGCTCTTATCACAGCCTTCCAGCCTGATGTGAAAAATGCACTTGACCAAACTAAAGCGAATGGTATATACCAAGATTTAGTAGGTTTTTTGAACTTTCAATATGAATTTAATTATTTACTAGGAACACAAACACTAAAGGTAAGCGACTATATAAATCTTTCATTGCCTGCTACGTTAGATGAATACGCCACTCAAAAAGCTACAGATGGGCTATTTCATTTGGTAGGAGAGGAAGAGAAGAAAATCAGAAAAGACCCTTTTGCATGGGCTAGTGATATTATCGCAAAAGTATTTGGCAGTATTGAAGCTCAAGGAGGTTAAATAGCACTTATTTTTTAATACGATCATAAAAATCGTTTCCAGCTTCAAATAAGTAAAAAATTCAACTCAGTAATGAGTTTAGAAAAATATTGAAAATTTAATATCCATTACTCTGTCGTCTGACCAGCAATTTTCTTTTCTTTACTACTCAAATTTAGAGTGTGTAGAAGCTAAGAAGTATAAAACTGGATACTAATAAGCTCTCTAATGAATTATTATTGTGGTTTGTGGTGAAAAAAATATAAAAGTATGAACAGTGCTATTTTATATCAAGCTCATGAAACAGCAGTTATAGATAAAGGGTGCTCAATTGGAGAAGGAAGTAAAATTTGGCATTTTTCTCATATAATGAGTGATTGTGAGATAGGAAAAGGTTGTAACATAGGGCAAAATGTTGTGGTTTCACCTGGTGTGGTACTTGGTAATAATGTAAAAGTTCAAAACAATGTGTCGATATATACAGGAGTGAAATGTGAAGATGATGTGTTTTTAGGACCATCAATGGTGTTTACGAATGTTATTAACCCAAGGAGTGCTATTATAAGGAAAGATGAGTATAAAGAAACACATGTAGGTAAAGGTGCTTCAATAGGTGCAAATGCAACTATTGTATGTGGAAACCCTATTGGAGAATATGCTTTAATAGGGGCAGGAGCTGTTGTTACAAAAAAAGTGCAACCTTATGCATTGGTGGTGGGAAACCCTGCAAGACAAACAGGATGGGTAAGTGAATATGGACATAAACTTAATTTTAATGATGAAAATATTGCCATTTGTGAAGAGAGTAAAGAAAAGTATTTGTTGGAAAATGGTTCAGTATCAAAAATAAAATAAATAATGAAGAAATTTGCATTGATAGGTGCAGCTGGCTTTGTAGCACCTAGACATTTAAAAGCTATAAAAGATACAGGTAATGAGTTAGTGGCTGCTGTTGATAAGTTTGATAGTGTTGGCGTGATGGATAGTTATTTCCCAAAAGCAGATTTTTTCACTGAATTTGAACGGTTTGGAAGGCACATAGATAAGCTGAAACGAAGTAACAATAAAATTGATTATGTAAGTGTTTGTTCTCCAAATTATTTGCATGATTCACACATTCGTTTTGGTTTACGTGAAAATGCAGATGTGATATGTGAAAAACCAATCGTACTTAATCCGTGGAATGTTGTTTCACTGCAAGAAATAGAAAAGGAAACAGGTAATAAGGTGTTTAATATTTTGCAATTAAGATTACACCCAAGTATCATCCAATTAAAAAATGAAATTGATGCCTCGGATTCTAATTCGAAAAAAGAGGTGGATTTAACCTATATCACTTCTAGAGGCCATTGGTATTATACAAGTTGGAAAGGAGAATTATCTAAATCTGGAGGGATTGCAACAAATATTGGAATTCATTTTTTTGATATGTTGATGTGGGTTTTTGGTAAAGTACAGAAAAATGTAGTGCATTTGCATGAGCATGACAGAGCTGCAGGGTATTTAGAACTTGAAAAAGCAAGAGTAAGATGGTTTTTAAGTATAAATAGTGACAATTTACCCAAAGAAGTGAAAAATAATAAGATACCCACTTTTCGATCCATTAGAGTAGATAATACGGAATTTGAATTTAGCGGGGGTTTCACTGATTTACATACAAAAAGTTATGAAAATGTAATTTTGGGTAATGGATTTGGACTAGAAAAGACATTGCCTTCAATTCATTTAGCTCATGAAATAAGAAATGCTTCGCCAATAGGAATAAAAGGAGATTACCACCCAAGTGCAAAACTTCCTTTGGCTACTCACCCATTTTCTGTTCAATAATATGTTAAGGAGTATATTTTCAGTTCAAAAATGGAAATATCTTTTCAAGATGTTTAATGACATTAGAAAAGTCAATCAACGGTTGAAAGATATTATTGAAGATGCAGGAATAATTGAAGAAACGCACTTTGTAAAGTTAAATGGTGGATATCATTTCTTTAGTTATCCTGCTAAAGAATATCAAAAACAATGGTATTTTTTGTTAAATAAAAAAATCAAAAGATATGTTCCTCCAGAATGTATGAACGTACTTTTTGATATTAGTTTTCGTTATGTAGGACCTAAATCAAAGCAAGAGGCTTTTGATGAAGGAAAATACTTAGATGTAGATGCGGGAGCACATGTTATTGAAATAGGTGCATTCATTGGACTTCAGGCTATTCGTATGTCTGAAAAAGTGGGAGAAAAGGGGAGGGTTGTAGCAGTTGAGGCGGTTAAAGAAAATTTTGAATTGATGAAGAAAAACATTGAATACAATGGTATTTCGAATATCGATTTTTATAATGTTGCCATTTGGAAGGAAAAGGGAACACTTGATTTTTATTTTGATGATGCTCAAAAAAATAGTGCCGATGCCTCTGTGGTAAAGCATAAACGGGTAGAAGTAGTACCCTGTGATACAATTGACAACATAATACAAATTTCTTCTTTAAGAAAAGTTGATTTTGTTAGAATACAAGTGAATGGAGTTGAAAAAGAAGCCATAGAAGGAATGCCTATGACTATAAAAAATAGACCCAAAATATTAGTAGCTGTACCTTATAAAAACAGACTTAAAATAAAGGGAAAGTTGGAAGAGAACAGTTATAAAGTTATGGAATCGAAACATAGCCTTTTGGCTGAAGTATAATGAACTATATCATAGTTCATTATACTTCATTGTTTTGATAGTATATCAAATTATTTCTTTAACGACATAAAAATACTACCACCAAAAATTAGTAGAATTAATAGTGATGATACTAACATAATTGGATTTCCTATGGCGTAGGCATTTGGAGAGAAGGTAAATTCAATAATGTGTTCTCCCGATGGAATTTCTAACCCTCGAAGTACATAGTTAGCTTGTATTATCTCTGTAGGTGTTCCATCAATTGTGGCAGTCCATCCTTTAGGGTAATATATTTCAGAAAACACAGCAAAAGCTTGACCTGAAGTTGTAGTTTTATATTTTAGATAGTTGGGTTTATACTCCTCTATACTGATACTTCCATTACTGTTGTAAGTATCAGTATGTAAATTAAAGTTAGTACTATTTACAATGGCTGTAGATTTGGTATTAATTTCATTTAATGCCTGAATTTCTTCATTAGCACTTGCCACATTTTTAATATCATTAACGAACCATACAGCACCATTAGCGTTGTAATTTGGAATAACAGCATTTTTCTCAGCACCAGCGATAAAATATTTGGTGTTGAGCATATTAATAACCCCTAGATTATTAAAATTAAATGACTGTGCTCGTAACGAATCAATTAATTGCTGCATTTCTGGAGCTAAGTGATTCTCAATTAAATCCTGATACCTGCGCATTTTAGCACCGTGATACCCCCCTAACGATTGATGGTGATAAGATGTGCGAGCATCATTCCATGGGTTGATTAAATTAAACACTCTATAGTGTGAAGGGTCTTTTTTTATTTCAAGATCAGCACCATTAGCAACAAAAAATTCTTTTTTCGGGCTTCTTCCATAGTTGTTTTCTCCAAAAACTCTACTATTAACATTCCACATGTCAATAAGTATTAATATGGCGATCAATGACCAAGCAATGTTTTGAGATAATTTTGACTTCAAAACCATATAAATGATTACAGAACTAGCAAGAATAAAGATTAATGCACGCCCAGCATCTGCTCTAAGTAAGCTTATTCTATCTTGTTTTAAAGCAGAAACCAACCATACAGGTAATTGTTCATCAATTGGTGATTTAAAACTGCCAAACCCTCCTGTTAGTAAAAAAAGAAATAGAACACCTACAACTGATCCAAAAGCAATTAATGCTTTCTTTTGAGTTTGTTTGTTTATCCCTTTTTCAAGCAATTTTTCAAGACCAAGAAAACCGAGTAGATTCATGGCAAGAATAGGAAATATAATAGCAAATGTAACTGAGCGAAATTTATTGTATCCAGGAAAATAATCGAACATTAAATAGTTGAAACCTGAAAAATTCTTTCCCCAGGAAAGCATAATTCCTAATATACTGACTGAAACCAGCCACCAAACATATTTTTTATCTGCAAACGCTACTCCAAGAGCAAATAATAGAACAATAACAGCTCCTCCATAATAAGGTGCAGTAATGGGTTGTTGTCCCCAATAGGCTGAAGTATATCGTGCTAATTGATTAGCTTGTTGTGGATTTTGAGCTAAAGCCTTGTAGGTCGCACTTTCCTGATCTTGAACTAGATAGTTAGCACTAGCTCCTCCTAATACGTTAGGAAGAAGTAATGTGAAAGGTTCAATTATCCCATTACTGTACTGAAAAGCATAATCTTTGTCCAACCCATCTTTTGAAGTATTGGTATTATTTTCAGATGATAGCTCAGACTTACCACGGATGGAATATTTACCATATTCATATGTAGCCCAAAACGATCCAATAAAAGACCCTAATGCAAGTAGTGCAGCTAGAATTAAGAGAGAAGATTTTTTGATAAAACGTCCTACTTCTTTCTTCTTAATAGCATCAATTAAAAATATCAGTCCGTAAATAAGAAGAATTAGAAACAGATAATAAGTGATTTGAAGATGGTTTACTCTTAAATGCATAGCTAAACCTATAGCTGTTAAACCGAAACCAAGCCATGTTTTATTTTGAAACATAAGGTGAACGCCTGCAATTACTAATGGGGCAAGTGCAATAGCCGAAATTCGTGCATTATGTCCTGCGCCAATTCCTATAATCATGAAGGATGAGAGTCCAAAGGCTAATGCTCCTCCAATAGCTAGAAAAGGTCTAATACCAAAAGAAAGTAGTAAAACATAGTAGGAGACAAATGCAATAAAAATTAAACTGAAAGGGTGAGGAAGTCCTACAGAAATGATATGATGAACTATTTTTATCGGGTAATTGCTCCAGTGTACATTCACCAAATAGCCTGGCATACCACTAAACATTGAGTTAGTCCACAAGCCTTCTTCTCCTGTGGCTTCTCTATAATCAATAAGTTCTTTGGCACCTCCTTCCCATTGTAATATATCGTGCTGAGATAAGGTTTTATTATCAAAGAATACAGGTTTAAAAAATAATATAGTAACAATTAAAAAAACAAGAACAGCTATTACATGTGGTAATACATCTTTTAACCAGTTTATTTTTTTCATAATTAAAAATTGAATGTTGAAATTAGTGAACTAGGTTCATTTAGTTCAGTTTTTAGGAAAAATTCTCTAATAATTTTGCAACAGTAGATTCTAGCAGGTTGTTTTCTGATAAAATTCGTTCCACAAATTCTCGAAAAGCACCATCTCCACCTTTTTTTTCTAACTTCCATTGGGCTTCTTTCTTTATATACTCACTAGCATTGGCAGGGCATGCAGATATTCCAGCTTTACGAAGTAATTTAACATCATTAAAATCATCGCCAATGTAGGCTACCTCATTTAAAGAAATACCTAATTCATCACATAACGATGACACTTTAATGCATTTATCATCGCATCCTTGGAATAAATAATCAATTTTTAATTTAGCAGCCCTTCTTTTTACAATTTCGGTTTCTTCACCAGTTACAATACATATAGGTATTCCTAATGTTTTTAATAACAACACGCCTGCACCATCATTGGCATTAAATTTTTTTAGTTGATTATTTTCATTATCGTAATACATTCCAGCATCTGTCCATACGCCATCAATGTCTGTAGCTACTAATTTTATATTCATTATAGAGGTTTGGTTTTTATAATATCTCAAATGCAATATAAATTAAAAAAACGGCAATGATATTAGTCTCAATTATGCAAATATGTTTAAAATAGAAATTGATTTTTTCTTATAGTCTCATTTATAAAATTATACCACAGGAATTATCTTGTTTTTAGCTTTCAATCTATTATCTGTGTATTTGAAGTATTCTCTTTTTAAGAAAAATGTTGTTTAATGAGAATTATCTGATCTTTAACAATTCATTTATGGTGCTTTATCACTGTTTTGTCATTTGGCACAGCTATTGTATAGTTGATTGTTATGAAAATAATAAAAAACACTATATCAGATTTTAAAATAGTAACAGAATTGAGTATGATATTTTCGTCCTTAGTATTTATGATAGGTTGTTGTGTAATATCATATGAATGTTTGCTCTAAAAGCAAAAAACAAACTCTTTCAAAACGCTAATCCAATAGTTTTATAATGGCTTCGTTGAATGGTTCTGTTTTGGTATCAAAGTAGCCAATGAGTTTTCCTTTCTCATCTATCAAAAATTTATTAAAGTTCCAGGAAATTTTGTAGTCATCCACACCATTACGTTTTTTTTGTGTGAGCCATTTATAAATAGGATGTTGATTTTCTCCTTTTACATCTATCTTGGTGGTCATCGGAAATGTAACGCCATAATTCTTTTCACAAAACTCTTTTATTGCTAATTCACTATCAGGCTCTTGCCCCATAAATTGGTTGCAAGGGAATCCAATAATTACAAGTTTGTCCTCATACATTTCGTAGAGTTTTTGCAAATCTTTGTATTGAGGAGTAAAACCACATTTCGAGGCTACATTTACAATTAAAATCTTTTTACCAGCATAGTCCGACAGTTTTATTTCTTGGTCACTCTCCAAAGCTTGAATGCTGTAGTCATGTATGCTATTATTAAATGAAATGAGTGCTGAAAGCATAATAGATAGTAAAATCATGGCAATATATTTTAAGTTTAAAGATATACATAATTTTTTACGATAATGGTTTAATACAAAAAAATATGTTAGTGGAGTATTGTTAAAAACGAGTAATATCAATATGAAACCTGACAAAAAAACAGCTATATTTAGCTACTGTAAAAAGATAATAATAGTTTGTAAATCAATGAAAATAATACACTAAATAAGTATGGGAGGGAGATAAAATGTAAAAGCTGGATAATTGGTTTGATATATAAGAAAAAAATAAATTTAGGATATAAGTAATAAAGAATACTAGCATGAAACTCAGGATTAATAAAGGTAACACACTACGGATAAGGATGTCTCAAACAGAGGCAAATGAATTGGCTTCTACTGGAAAAGTAGAGGAGGTGTTGAATTTTGGAAAAGCTACCTTGGTCTATACCGTAGAAAGTTCAAGTAATGAATCTGTTTCAGTAGATTTTAAGGATAAT
>Ga0224506_10003312_pt1 | contig 10679 bp, 11 predicted proteins | sample SF_Jan12_sed_USG_2_FD_169108 | JGI IMG/M metagenome (GOLD analysis project Ga0224506, IMG submission 169108) | Sediment microbial communities from San Francisco Bay, California, United States - SF_Jan12_sed_USGS_8_1 | ecosystem: Environmental > Aquatic > Marine > Sediment | place: USA...
ACCAAGGTTTCCAGCGCCTCTACCCTATCCAGAGCAAAGGAGAATGCGGCAAAGGTCGAAATCATCGTCGAGAAGGAAGGCAACACCCTGAATATCGGGACGGAATATCCCGAGAGAAGAGAAAGACATTGGGGTGAAAATTCTCTCAATGTCTCAGTCAGTTACATGGTGATGATTCCCGCTAAGGCAGCTGTAAAGGTTTACGTAACCAGCGGTAATGTTGACCTCGAAGGAATCGGAGGCATGACTAAGGTCAAAACTACGAGTGGTCGAGTGGAGCTCAGGAAGGCCTCTCAGGATGTAGACCTGGATGTTGTGAGCGGCAGGATTGATGTTCAGGATGTTACGGGAAATACCTACTTGCATACAATTTCCGGCAACATCACAGCAGAAGGAATCAAAGGCTCAATCAAGGCTACGGTGGTTTCCGGGGATATAGATTTGAGAGATGTATCCGAAGCGGATACTGTCGAAGCGAAGATCACCAGCGGCTCAGTCTCCTATGAAGGGGAGATCCGGAGCGGGGGGAGGTACACTCTCACCAGTCACAGCGGAAGTGTGGAGATGATTGTGCCGGCTGGTTCCAAGTTCGAGTTTGAAGCGAAGACCTTCAGCGGGAGGATCTACACTGATTTCGAAGTCAAAGTCTCAGGTGAGATCAGCAAGCGGAAGCTTTCAGGAGTCGTGAATGATGGAGGAGCCGTCGTCGAGCTGACTACCTTTAGCGGCAGTATCAACCTGAAAAAGCGTTGATCCTATAGAGTGCTTTGGGCACAAAGAGGAGGACATCCATGTTCTCCTCTTTTTTTTTGCCCGCTTTTCTTCCGGAAGAACACCAGAGACAGGCCTGAAAACATTTCAGAATAACCATCCGTATATTTAAGTTATTCTTCTAGTTGATTTTATTCGTTTTCAGGCATTCCCGTGTTTGTTGACAATCCGGTAGGTTTATTTTAGAATTTTTTCGGGCTTTACTATGTCAAAAAAGAAAATCCTCCTTGTTGACTACGATATAAAGAGCTTGCAATCCTTAACCGAGCTCTTCGAGAACCATAATGTCGAGATCGTCACAGCCAGAGATGGAGTGGCTGCTTTTGAGAAGTTCCAATCCGAAAATCCGGATTTAGTCATCCTGGAGCCCATGCTTCCCCGGCTTCATGGCTTCGACTTGACTCAAAAGATAAACAAGGAGAGTAAGGGAAAGGTGCCGGTCATCATTGTGACTGGGGTCTATAAAGGACATCAGTACAGGACCGAAGCCATACGCAATTTTGGAGCCGTGGGTTATTTTGAGAAGCCTTTTGACAAGAACAAATTGCTGGATGCAGTCATGAAATATGTTCAAAATGAGGAAGATATCGAGGAAGACATGCCTGAACTTCCCGATCTTCCCGGGGCAGAATCCGTTATCCAGGGTCTTGCCCAAAGGCTAAAAAAGAAGCCTCCTGACAAGAAAGAGTAATTCCAGAGAATCTGGTACAATTTTTAAGTGAAGAGTCATGGATCATTTATGGACACGGTGCAATAACTGCCGTCGGATCCTGTATAAACAGGATATCATTGACAGCAAACTGGTCTGTCCTGTCTGCAATTTTCACTTCAGGCTTTCAGCACTGGAGCGTCTGGACATGCTTTTTGATGAAGGACAGTATGAACTCATTGACCAGGATATCTTCCCCAGAGATCCCCTCAAATTTGAGGACAGCAAGAAATACACAGAGAGGCTTGAAGATAACAGAGAGCGGACTTCCCTTCAGGATGCCGTGCTGACTGCCAGAGGAAAAATGGGAGGGATTGAGGTCATCATTGCGGCTCTCGACTTCAATTTCATGGGAGGGAGCATGGGCTCGGTTGTCGGAGAAAAGGTCACCAGAGCGGCCGAGCTGGCTCTTAAAGACCGGTTGCCCCTTATTGTCGTCTCCTGTTCCGGAGGAGCGAGAATGCAGGAGGGCGTCTATTCCCTGATGCAGCTCATGAAGACAAGCTCCGCGATTGCCAGATTGGATGAAGCAGGGCTTCCCTACATTTCTGTCATCGTCGACCCGACGACCGGCGGTGTGACAGCAAGCTTTGCCATGTTGGGCGACATCAACATAGCAGAGCCCAATGCCCTGATCGGGTTTGCTGGTCCCCGTGTCATCGAGCAAACGATCAAAGAGAGGCTGCCCAAAGGTTTCCAGCGGTCGGAGTTTCTCCTCAGCCACGGCATGCTCGATGATGTGGTGGACAGGAAAAACATGCGCTCTTATCTGATAAGAGCCCTGCGCCTCTTCCTTAACCGTCCTGAATGAACTACGAACAATGCCTGAAATATCTTGAGACGATCCAGAATCTGGGCATTAAGTTCGGGTTGGACAACGTCAGGACGATACTTGCCTCCTTTGGCGATCCCCATAAGAGGTTTCCTTCGATTTTAGTGGCAGGCACGAACGGAAAAGGCTCGGTCTGTGCCCTGCTCACCCGGATATTATCCCTCCATGGCTTCAAGACCGGTCTTTTCACTTCTCCCCATCTGGTTAAACCGGAGGAGAGGATCCGGATCAGAGACCGGCTGATTCCGGCTCGGACTTTCCTCAGGATAGTGAATGTCCTCAAAGAAAGGGTCGAGGAGCTGATCGCCTCAAAAAAGCTGCTCTCTCCGCCTACCTATTTTGAATTTATGACCTGTATGTCGTTGCTCTATTTTAAGGAGCAGAAGGTGGACATGGCTGTGCTTGAAGTGGGCATGGGAGGGAGGTTCGATGCCACCAACGTCGTTGACCCCTGTCTGTCGGTCATCACCACCATTTCTGGAGAGCATCAGAAGTATTTAGGGGAAAGCCTGAGCCAGATTGCCTTTGAAAAAGCCGGGATTGTGAAGACAGGAATTCCGGTAGTCTGCGGAGTGGAGAAAGGCGAGGCCTATGAAACCATAAAGAAAAGGGCAGAAGAGCTCAAGGCGCCTTTTATCGGTGTTTTTGATAATAAGGAGTGCTTCTCCTTCAAGAAGAGCAAGCAAAGATACTCCTTCAGATACCAGAAAGATGGAGAGAATTATGCTTTTTCCCCATCGCTTCAGGGAAAACATCAGGGAAAAAACGCTGCCGTGGCCATCGCTGCTTGCGAGCAGCTTTCCCGGGTATGGAAAAGGCTGGATAAGAAGAAGATCGTCGAGGGGATAGAGACGACCCGATGGGACGGCCGGCTGGAGCTGTTTTCTCGAAGCCCGCTTGTTTTTCTGGACGGCGCCCACAATGTTGAGGGTGCTCAGGCATTGAAGGAGTTCATCGAGGACTGCCTCCCCTCTCCTCCTGTTCTTGTTTTTGCCGTGATGCGGGATAAGGAGATCACGAAAATTGCGGATATCCTCTTCCCCTTAGCAAAGGAGGTCATTCTTACCCGGTTTCCTTTCTTCAAGGGAGCATCTCCTGATGAGATTGAATCCAAAACCCTAAAATTCAGATCGCGAATAACCATAGAACCGGACGCCAGCCAGGCGTTGAGCTTGGCCGTGCGCAGCGCTGGACCTGATGGCTGTGTCCTGGCGGCTGGCTCGCTTTTTCTCATCGGCGAGATAAAAAAAGTATGGGAAAAGAAAATTGAGGACAGTCCGCTGTCGATCCAAAGCAAATAACCTGGCTCAAAATAGTGTTCTTCCCTGGGAAGAATCTCTATTTCCGCAACAATAAATTATGAAGGTATTCTGTTGCAGCGGCGGTTCCCCTCCATCCTAGCCAGGACCCTCCCACCCTCCTTCATGGGCTCCGGATGGAGGGGAACCGGCGCCGCACTTATCAGCTCATATTAACGCAATCATTCGTTTGACATCCTCCATTGAGAGGACCTGGATGCCGCACAGAGATTGTAACCTTATTTACTGCGTTACCATTAGAGCAGATGTTCCCCTCATGACGGGAGAAGAGATGCTTACTCTTCTCTTGGCTATCTTGCTTTTTTAGGATAAAAATGGTAAATTTTGGCTTAATTTTTTTCATCTTCTTTTTTTAAAATGCTTTCAATCGACGCGAGCCTCATCGTTATCTTCCTGATCGTCTGGATACTGGTCTTTGTCCTGACAAGGATCTTTTTCAAGCCGCTCCAGAAGGTCATGCGCGAGCGAGAGTCCCGGATCAAGGGAAACGAAGAGGCATCTCAAAAATCGTTGGAAACCTTTGAGCAGGCTGCCAGGGAGATCGAGGAGAAGCTGAAAACCGCCAGAACTCAGGCTCAACGGATCAAAGAAGACCTGGAGCGAGAGGCCTTGAAAGAGAGGGAGCGGGTGCTGGCTGAGATCAATGCCGAAACCAGGAAAAAGGTCGATAAGGCGAAAAAGCAGCTGGAAGAACGGGTAAAGGACTTGAAGAAGGAGCTGGATTCGGAGACCAGGCAGTTGGCTGAGAGCATTGAACGCAAACTCATGAACTGATGACAAAAAAAAAGATCCTGCTTGTGCTGCTTTTACTCCCTTTCCTTATGTTTATGGCTTCCGGGGAAGAGGAACATTCCTCCGGGCTGGTGGACTTTCTGGGGAAGACGGTCAATTTCATCCTCCTCTTCGGCGGATTGACCTATCTTCTTTATAAACCCATTCGGAGCTTTCTGGAGAAAAGAGGGCAGGATATTCAGTCTTCCTTAAAAAAGGCGGAGGATTCCAGAGCAGAGGCAGAGAGAAGGTTAAAGGAAATAGAAGCCCGGCTGGCCGGGTTGCAGGAGGAGATCGAGAGGATCAAAGAGGAAGGGAGAGCAGAGGGCCGCAGGGCAAAGGAGAGGACTCTTCAACTCGCTCAGCAGGAGGCGGAGAGGATCAAGCATTTTGCCAGTCAGGAGATTGATTCAATCATCCGCTCGGGTATCCGGGAGCTCAAGGAATATACCGCAGAGCTGGCAACAGCCCTTGCCGAAGAACAGATCAAGAGAAAGATGAGTCCGGAGGTTCAGGCCGCGCTCATCGACAAATCTATCGAAAGGCTGGACAAAATTTATGAAAAGTCAGGTTCTGGTCAAGAGATACACCCTGGGGCTGGTTAACGCCATCAAGGATGAGGCGGAGTTTTCAGCCCTTCTGAAAGAGCTTTCTGCCTTTTCTGAGCTGCTGGACAAACACCCCAACCTGAAAGACATCCTTTTCAATCCTTTCCTGCCGAAGAGCCGCAAGGCCCTGATCGCCAGGGAGCTTTTGACCGGAAAGGCTGTCGAGAAGAAGGCTGTTCGGTTGATATTGCTGCTGGTGGAGAACAACCGGCTCGAGCTTCTCCCGGAAATACTGAAGGCACTTCCTGAGATGTGGAACGAGGAGAAGGGAGTTCATGCTTTTGAAGTGGCTTCGGTTGTTCCGCTTTCCGATGACCAGAAGAAAAAACTGGAAGAAAAGCTGGAGCGGTTGGAAAAAAGGCCGGTCATCCTGAAGTACCGGATCGAACCCGGGTTGGTCGGCGGCCTCTGGATAAAAAGAAAAAATATTGTTTATGATATATCCATCAAGGGAAGTTTGATGAGACTCCAGGAGATAATAAGTGAAGGATAGGCAGAAAAATGGAAATAAAAGCCGATGAGATAAGCAAGATCATCCAGCGTCAGATCGAAGGCTATGAGGCTGAGTTTGACGTCAAAGAGGTCGGGGCCGTAATCTCTGTCGGAGATGGGATTGCTCGGATTTACGGACTGGATAGGGTGATGTACAATGAGCTTTTGGAGTTACCCAACGAGGTCTACGGGGTTGCTCTGAACCTGGAAGAAGACAGCGTCGGCGCGGTTCTCCTGGGTGAGAGCCATCTTGTCAAGGAAGGGGACCTGGTCAAGCGTACCCACCGCATCATGCAGGTGCCGGCCGGACCAGCCATGGTGGGAAGGGTGGTGAATCCACTGGGAATGCCCCTGGACGACAAGGGACCGGTCAAAACCGATAAATTCATGTTTGTCGAGCGCTTGGCTCCGGGTGTTGTTGAACGGCAGCCGGTGAAAGAGCCTCTGCAAACCGGAATAAAAGCCATCGATGCCATGATTCCCATCGGACGAGGGCAGCGTGAGCTCATCATCGGAGACCGTCAGACAGGTAAGACGGCCATCGCCACCGATACCATCATCAACCAAAAGGGCAAGGATGTGATCTGCGTCTATGTGGCCATCGGCCAGAAAAATTCTACCGTCGCCTACACCATTAAAGTGCTCGAGGATCACGGAGCCATGGACTATTCGATCGTCGTCAATGCCTCGGCCAGCGAACCATCTTCCCTTCAATATCTGGCGCCCTACAGCGGCTGCGCCATCGGAGAGTATTTTCGGGACAACGGTAAGCACGCTCTGGTCATCTACGACGACCTCTCCAAGCATGCTGCCGCCTACCGGGAAATCTCTCTGCTCCTCAGGCGGCCGCCTGGACGAGAAGCTTATCCCGGTGATGTGTTTTATCTTCATTCCAGGCTGCTGGAAAGGGCGGCCAAGTACAACGAGGAGAACAGAGGCGGTTCCCTGACCGCACTCCCGATCATCGAAACCCAGGCCGGAGATGTTTCCGGCTACATCCCCACCAACGTCATCTCCATCACGGACGGCCAGATCTACCTGGAACCGGAGTTGTTCAACGCAGGAATACGTCCAGCCATCAATGTCGGAATATCTGTCTCCAGAGTCGGAGGACACGCCCAGATCAAGGCCATGAAGCAGGTGGCCGGACAGCTGCGTCTTGACCTTGCCCAGTACCGTGAGCTGGTCACCTTTGCTCAGTTTGGGACCGAGCTGGATAAGGCTAGCCAGTCTCAGCTGGACAGGGGCGAGAGGCTGACTGAAGTGCTCAAGCAGGACCAGTATGCTCCCTTGCCCGTGGAAAAACAGATTCTGATCATCTATGCCGGGAACAGAGGATTTCTTGATGAGTTCGATGTCGAACGATTAAAGGAATATGAAGAGAAACTTTATGAGTATTTTGAAAAGGAGCAAGCCGACCTTTTAAAGAAAATCACGGCCAAGAAGGAGATCGATGCCGAGATGGACAGGACGATCAGTTCCGCGATGAAGGAGTTCAACCTCAAGTTCAAGGAAGAGAAAGGGTTAGAATAAGATGCCCGCTTTAATCGACCTGAGAAGAAGGATAAAGAGCGTCCGGAACACCCAGCAGATCACCCAGGCCATGAAGACTGTGGCTACGGCGAAGTTCAAGAAGGCGCAGCGTTTGATCCTGGAGAGCCGTCCTTACTGGCACGGCTCGCCTGACCTGATGGCCAAGGTCGTTCTCTGGGCTGAGAGACAGGGCCATCCTTTGCTGGCAAGACGGGAGGAGAAGAAGGTGGAAGGCGTGGTCATCACCTCGGATAAAGGGCTGGCCGGAGCTTTTAATTCCAACCTGCTGGCAGGAGCGCTCTCCTTTTTTGAAGAGAAGTCCCGGGATTCCCGGGTGAGCCTTGTTTTGATCGGGAAGAAAGCCGTGTCTTTCTTCAGGAGGCATCCCTTCCCTGCGGACCGGGTTTATGCGGACAAGATTCAGAATCTCGGAGCAGAGGATTTAAAAGACCTGGCTCAGTTTTTGATGCGGCTCTATGTTTTCAACAAAACAGATGCTGTCTACGTGGTCTACAATGAATTCAAGTCGATTCTCTCGCCCAGGATCACCCTAGCCCGGCTCCTTCCCCTTACTCCATCGGAAAACGGAGAAAAGGAATCGCTTCCGCCAGACTGGGAGCCTGCTCCAGCCCCGCTCCTCCAGGCGCTTCTTCCTCTTTATGTGGAGGATCAGGTCCAGCATTTCTTTTTCGAGTCGCAGGCCGCGGAGCAGGCAGCCCGGATGATGGCCATGGACAACGCGACCAAGAACGCCGAGGAACTGATCGGCGACCTGACCCTGGTTTTGAATAAGATCCGGCAGGCCTCCATCACCAAGGAGCTTCTGGAGATCATGACGGCCGTCGAGGCTTTGGCAAAAAAATAGAAGGTTCGGAGAGAAGCATGGCAAAGAAAGAAGAGAAACCTGAAGAGAGAAAAGGCGATAAAATAAAAGCAAAATCCTCAGGGAAGAAAGAAAAGATAGGGAGAGTGGTCCAGGTCATCGGTCCTGTCCTCGATATTGAATTCAAGGGAGTCTCGCTCCCCGAGATCTACAATGCGATCCGGATCACCAGTGAGGGATTTGATGTCCCTAACCCGGTTGACATCATCGTCGAAGTGGAACAGCATCTCGGAGAAGACAAGGTGAGATGCGTGTCCATGCATCCTACAGACGGGCTGTCCCGGGGGATGAAAGCCATAGACCAGGACGGGCCGATCCAGGTTCCGGTGGGGGAGGAAACACTGGGACGTCTGATCAACGTCATCGGAGAGCCTGTGGATCATCTCGGCCCGATAAAGGCCAAGACAAGATACCCCATCCATCGGCTTCCTCCATCGCTTGAAGAACAGAGCACACAGCTCGAGATGTTCGAGACAGGAATCAAGGTGATCGACCTGATCCAACCCTTCTTGAAGGGAGGGAAGATCGGCCTTTTCGGAGGAGCGGGCGTCGGCAAGACCATCATCATCATGGAGCTGATCCATAACGTGGCCAAAAAGCACGGAGGTTATTCTGTTTTTGCCGGCATCGGAGAGAGGACAAGAGAGGGGAATGACCTCTGGCTGGAGATGAAGGAATCCGGAGTCCTCGATAAGACGGCTTTGATCTACGGCCAGATGACCGAGCCCCCCGGAGCAAGGCTTCGGGTGGGCCTGGCGGCGCTGTCTGTGGCCGAATACTTCAGGGATGAAATGAATCAGGATATCCTGCTTTTTATTGACAATATCTTCCGTTTTGTCCAGGCCGGCTCTGAGGTTTCCGCCCTGCTGGGAAGGATGCCTTCAGCGGTCGGTTACCAGCCCAACCTGGCTACGGAGCTGGGTGAGCTTGAAGAGCGGATCACCTCTACGAAAAAAGGCTCGATCACTTCTGTACAGGCGATCTATGTTCCTGCCGATGATTTTACCGACCCCGCACCGGCCACCACCTTTTCCCACCTGGATGCCACGACCAACCTCTCCCGTGCTCTGACCGAGATGGGGATCTATCCGGCTGTGGACCCTCTGTCCTCCTTTTCCCGGATTCTGGACCCCAGAGTGATCGGGGACGAGCATTACCAGGTGGCCAGGGATGTGAAGGAAGTCCTGCAGAGGTATAAGGACCTTCAGGATATCATCACCATCCTGGGCATCGAGGAGCTATCCGAGGAGGACAAATTGACCGTGGCCCGCGCCCGGAAGATCCAGCGCTTCCTGTCCCAGCCGTTCAACGTGGCGGATGAGTTCACCGGCAGGCCTGGAAAATACGTGACCATCGAGGAGACAGTGAAGGGCTTCAAGGAGATCGTGCAAGGTCTCCATGATGATAAGCCGGAACAGGCTTTCTACATGGTGGGAAACATCGATGAGGTCGTCCAGCGCGCAGAGGAGTTGAGAGCGGCATGATCAATAACCTGCCTCCGTCCATCCGGCTCAAAGTCATCTCCCCCCGGAAGCTTCTGGTTGACGAAGAAGTGAAGGAGGTTTCTTTGCCCGGCCTTGATGGCTATCTCGGGATTCTTCCCGGACACCGGCCGGTCTTTGTCAGCTTGGCTGAAGGAGAGATCGCCTACCGGCTGGAGGGAAAAGAGATAAGCCTGTCCATTCAGGGAGGATACGCAGAGGTCCTTCCTGACAAAGTCCTTGTTTTTGTCGGTTCAGTCAAAGATGAAGCTGAGCAGCCCGCTGAAGGGTGAGGATGAGACTCTCGATACCTTCTATCTGGGTCGAATCCTTGTCCTTCAAAAGAAAAGAGGCTACCGATTTTCGGTAGACGCTCCTCTCCTGGCTGACTTTATCCAGACAAAACCTTCGGATGAGGCCCTGGAGCTGGGTGCGGGGAGCGGCATCATCTCTCTGCTTCTCAGCATCAAACCCTTTAAGCATATCACTGCCGTAGAGATTCAGGGTTCCCTGGCCGACCTTGCCCGGAGAAACGTCAGAATCAACAAGCTGGAGAAGAAGATCAGTGTTATCCAGGAGGACTTGGAGCGGTATCAGCCTGGCCAGAAATACGACGTCATCTTTTCCAATCCCCCTTATATCAGGAAAGGAGAGGGACAACTCAGCCTTTCTGAAGAGAGGTCGGTCGCCAGGCATGAGTTGAAGTGCGATATTTTTGCTGTCATGAAAAAGACAGCGGAGCTGCTTCATGAGGAGGGAAGAGCCTACTTCATTTTTCAGGCCAAGAGGAAAAGTGACCTGTACCGGGCTGCGGAGAAGAGCGGGCTGATGATCGATTCTGTCCGATTTATCCATCCCAGAGAAGGCCGGCCTCCAAACCTGTTTCTCGTCTCCTGCAATTTTTCTTCCCGGCAGGAGACAGTTTTGCCTCCGTTCATCCTTTATGATAAAAAGGGGGCCTACACATCCGAGGCAGAAGAGATATTCCGGGGAAGAGGGTTATGAATAGGATGGTTAAAAAATTCAAGAAGCTTCCGGAGCTTCAAAAAATCCGGGGAGATATCAGGCGCAGGAAGAGGAAGGTCGTTTTCACCAACGGCTGCTTCGATCTTCTCCACAGCGGACACGTGCACCTCTTCCGGGAGGCGAAGAAACTCGGGGACGTATTCATCGTTGCCGTCAACGAGGATGAGTCAGTCAGAAGATTAAAAGGAAAGTCCCGGCCGATTTTCACCCTGGAAGAAAGGGTGGAAATCCTTGCAGCCATCGAGGCCATCGAT
>Ga0224506_10003313_pt1 | contig 10678 bp, 11 predicted proteins | sample SF_Jan12_sed_USG_2_FD_169108 | JGI IMG/M metagenome (GOLD analysis project Ga0224506, IMG submission 169108) | Sediment microbial communities from San Francisco Bay, California, United States - SF_Jan12_sed_USGS_8_1 | ecosystem: Environmental > Aquatic > Marine > Sediment | place: USA...
TTATCTCTAAACACGACGTGTTTCCAGAGCTCAACCACAACGAAGTTGTTGGATGGGAGGCGTCCGAAGCGATTACTAAACGCTTCTCCGTTCTACTAATTCGAGACCGCGAAGAGCCCCCGGAGATTAAGCACAGAATCGAAGCAACCAAATCTTTGGTGTTGCATAAAGCTCAGAAGGTTTTGGAGGTCTATGCGAGGGGAGAAACCAAGCTGGCGAGAATCTTTTCAGTATTGTTCGTGGGAGACCTTGCAAGCGTTTACCTGGCTATTCTGCGCAACGCTGATCCTACGCCAGTGAAGACTATCAACAAATTAAAAGAAGAGATGAGGAAACGTTCCAACACGATAGAAAGATTGAAGAGAGAAATTTGGTCGAGATGAACGAAAAACCTCGGTCTGCGTATAGTCTATCGCTGCCTTTTCCCTCGAATGAACTCTTCAAACCATTTTTCAGCTGTTTCTAACGGCAACATCTGCGGCGGATGTTTGAAAGCGTAGGCTGAAATGCTCAAAAGGGAGCCTGCGACCCCCCGATCGAGAGCAATCCTTGTCCCTCGTATAACATCGAACATGACAGAACCCGCGTTTGGAGCGTCCACCGTGTTGAGTCGTATGTCGAGCTGCATGGGAACCCCCCCGAAGTAGAACCCCTTCACCCAGAAGTAACTGTCCCGTCGGTTCTCCAAGAAGTCAACGTAGTCTGTGGACCCAGCCACAACCGAAGCCTTATACGGCAGAGCAGTCTCCACCGACCTAGTCTTCACAATACGTTTTGCTTCCCTCGCCCTCTCAAGGGTGTTGAGAGACTCTGTTCCCCCACCCACATCGAGTTGATACGTTTCTGTGACACGAACGCCCCGATCAACCAACATTTTCAAGAGGACTTTGTGAAGAATCGTTGCACCCACCTGATCCACCAAGTCGTCGCCAACTACTGGCAGACCGGCATCCTCATAGCGCTTGGTCCAAGCGGCGTCGCTGGCTATGAAGGCGGGGGCGGCGTTGACGAAGGCGCATCCAGCTTTAAGAGCCTCTTCGGCATACCACCTAGAAGCCTCTGTGGCTCCGCTAGGGAGGAGGTTTACGACGATCTCCGCGTCGCTTTCCCTAAGCTTCTGAGCCACATCTGCGTCTGGAGAAGTGTCGATCTTCACTACGTTTTTCAGAAACTCGCCCACGCCGTCCAGAACCGGACCTTTCAAAACCGGAACATCCAATCTGGGGATGTCGGCGAATTTTAGGGTGTTGTTGGGCGGGGAGAAGACGGTTTCAGACAGATCCTTTCCAACTTTTCTAGCTTCAACATCGAAAGCTGAAACGAACTCGATGTCTCTGGGATGATAGCCTCCAAGAGAGAGGTGTCTTAATCCAACCGCGTCTTCCTCTTTCTCGATATTTCTGTAGTGATAAACTCCCTGAACCATTGCTGACGCGCAGTTTCCCACGCCGATCAACGCAACTTTGATTTTGGACATAAACTCTTTCCCTCCTCAGAGTCAAGCAACAAGGTTATAATAAATTAACGCATTAACTGCCTTTGAAAAGCGCCGTTTGATGAGATGAATGGATTTGGGAAGGAAAAACGATGTTCTGTTGTTGACGAAGGAACAAATTCAGTCCGTCCTAACGATGGAAGACACCATTAGAGTTGTGGAAGAAGGCTTCAAAGCCTTCAACTCCGGAAAGGCGGTCATTCCCTTCCCGCTGAGCTTGGAAATCAAAGAGAACAGAGGTGAGGTCCACATAAAGCCTGGATACTTGAAAGGATCCGACAAGTACTGCATCAAGATAGCTTCTGGCTTCTATGAAAACCCAAAGATTGGACTTCCATCAAGCGGAGGCATGATACTCCTCTTCGACGCCAAGACCGGAGTGCCTCGAAGCCTCCTAGTCGATAGGGGATTCATAACAGACATGAGAACCGCGGGGGCTGGAGCCCTTGCAGCACATTGTCTCGCGAAAAAATCTGTTGAAACTGTGGCTGTTATTGGAACCGGAACGCAAGCGAGACTTCAAATAGAGGCTCTGAGCAAGGTCAGAGATTTCCGCGTCCTGAAGGTATGGGGACGAACCCCAGCCAACGTCGAAAGATACGTCGGGGACATGAGGCAAAAGCTAACAGCAGAAATCGTGCCTGTGAGTTCCGCAAAGGAAGCAGTCAAGAATAGCGAAGTCATAGTGACCGCTACACTGAGCACGTCACCGCTGGTGAAAACAGAGTGGGTGGGGAAGGGAATGCACATAACGGCTATGGGAGCGGACTCTCCTGAGAAGCAGGAGTTGGAAACTGGAGTGCTGGGGATTGCAGACAAGATCGTCGTAGACAGTGTTAAACAGTGTGTAAGATTGGGAGAGGTTCATCACGCAGTTGAAGACGGAACAATATCTGTAGAAGACATCCACGCGGAGCTGGGTGAGATACTGCTAGGGCTGAAGAGCGGAAGGAAAAACGAGGAGGAGATAACCGTTTGCGACCTTACGGGCATAGCAGCCCAAGACGTCGTAACCTCCCAACTCGTCTACGAGCGAGCTTTGAAAGAAAAAATAGGCTCCTACATCACTATTTGACGATATAAGGAGCAAGATACATGATCTTGTCTGCAATAGAAATCTTGAAGGCAAGGAAGAACCTAGAGGGGGTGCTCTACCGCACACCCATAACGTACTCCAAAGGGCTTAGCGAGATAAGCGGTGCAGAAATCTACTTGAAATGGGAAAGCCTGCAAAAGACCGGCTCCTTCAAGCCTCGAGGAGCATACAACAAAATCTGCTCTCTGACACCTGAAGAACGCAGCAGAGGGATCATCACGGCCTCAGCTGGAAACCACGCTCTAGCCGTCGCCCTCGTAGCCAAAATGATGAACATCAAGGCGACTGTCGTCGTACCTGAGAACGCACCTAAGATAAAGGTGGAACGGTGTAGAGGTCTCAAAGCGGAAGTGGTGCTCAAAGGAGCGAACTACGACGAGTCCTTAATCTACTGCAAGAAGATGATTTCAAAAACTGGGGCAACTTACATCCCCGCCTTCGAGGACTACAAGGTTATAGCTGGCCAGGGAACAATCGGCTGCGAGATCTTGGAAGAAATGCCTGACACGGACACAATAATAGTTCCTATAGGTGGCGGTGGTCTAATCTCCGGTATAGCCCTTTGGGCCAAGACCGTTAACCCGAAAATAAGAGTTGTGGGCGCCCAGTCAAACGCTGCCTACACCATGTATGAATGCTTTAAGGCTAAGAAAATCGTTGATGTCCCTGTTCCGCCTACCATAGCAGACGGGCTTGCAGGAGGAATCTCCCAGATGACCTTAGACCTTGTCTTGAAACACGTCGATGAAATCGTCTTGGCAGAAGAAAAACAGTTGAAAAGCGCACTGCTTTGGGTCCTTAAGAATGAACGTCAAGTTGTGGAAGGATCTGGCGTAGTGGGACCAGCGGCCATTCTGCAAGGAAAGATACGGTTTAAGCGAGGCGAGAAGGTTGTTGTGGTGATCTCGGGCGGCAACATTGACATGGAGCTTTTGAACTTACCAGAATGAAGGTTAAGGCTGGTAAAGTTTGATGGAGAAAGCTTCTATGAGCGAGAGGGCCTGGCTGGATGTTCAGAACAACGTTTGCTTTATTATCCAGCAACGTCTTAAGGGTTCTGTAAACATCACAAGAACGTGGAGTCGAAAGGCTTATGCGGTCCACAGACAAGTTTGAGATCATAAGCGAAATGGCAAAACGCAGAGGCTACTTTTGGCCATCCTTTGAAATTTACGGTGGCGTAAGCGGCTTTGTAACCCTTGGTCCGTTAGGCTCAACATTGAAAAGGAAGATTGAAGGCAGACTCCGAGACTTCTTTATTCGCAGACTCGGACTATTCGAGATAGAGACATCGGTGATTATGCCCGGGAAGGTGTTTGAAGCCTCAGGCCACGTGGAAGCCTTTCAGGAACCCATGGTAGAGTGCAAAGCGTGTAAAAGAAAGTTTCGAGCCGACCACCTGCTTGTGGAGTTCGCAGGGATGAGCGAGACGGACACTGAAAAACTCAGCCTCCAAGAGTTAATGAGTGAAATAAACAAACGGGAGATTCACTGTCCCGAGTGTGACGGAAACTTCGGCGAACCCAAACGCTTCTTAACCATGTTCAAAACCACCATCGGACCATATTCTGAATCCATCGGCTACGGTCGTCCCGAGGCGGCTCAGGGAATTTTCGTTGAATACAAACGCATCTATGAATACACACGAGAAAAACTTCCATTCGGAGTTGCTATTATCGGTCACGCACTTAGAAACGAAATCTCGCCGAGGCAGGGTCCAATAAGATTAAGAGAGTTCACCATCATGGACCTCGAATTCTTCTTTGATCCTGAGAAGCCGCAGTGCATAATGCTGAGGGAGGTGGAGAACGAAACTCTGAGACTGCTACCAGCGGAAAGGGTGTTGAAGGATGTAGATGAAACCATCGAGGTCACGGTTAAGGAAGCCTTGAGTAAGGGGCTAATAAGGACGGAGTGGCAGGCGTTCTTCATGGCGTTGTCCAAGCGTTTTCTAGCCGAGTTAGGAGTGCCGGAGGAAAAGCAACGCTTCATCGAGAAGCTAGATTGGGAGAGAGCCCACTATTCTGTGCAGGGATACGACCAGCAAGTCTACTTGGAAAGGTGGGGTTGGGTGGAGGTCTCAGGCCATAACTACCGGACGGATTACGATCTAAGGTGCCACATGGAGTTCAGCGGTGTCGACATGACCGCGTTCAAAAAACACAAGAAGCCTATCATAAAAGAGGAGATAAGCATCAAACCCCTAACGTCAAAAATCGGTCCAGCCTTCAAGGAGGACACATCAAGGGTTGTCAAACTCCTCTCCACCCTAGACCCGAGTGAGTTGGAAGCTTCCTTTAAGAAACAAGGCTTCCACATCATTAAGTCTTTCAAAATCCTGCCAGAACACGTCGAAATCACCCATAAAACGGTGAAAGAAAAAGGCAAGCGGTTCATCCCACACGTGGTGGAACCAAGTTTCGGTTCAGATCGACTTTTTTACGTGACTCTGGAATACGCCTACAAAAGGAAAGAAGGTCGAACGTTGCTGAGCCTTCCACGCGACCTCGCACCCGTGGGAGCTAGTGTTTTTCCATTGGTGAGCAAAGACGGGTTGCCGGAAAAGGCGAGGCAGGTGTACCGATTGCTAATTGACTCGGGCTTCACGGTGGAATACGACGAGTCGGGATCTATTGGGAGAAGATACGCGCGAGCGGACGAGGTAGGCACTCCGCTGGGAGTTACAGTCGACTACCAAACGCTTAAAGACGACACGGTGACTGTGCGGGACCGCGACACGTGGAGGCAGGTTAGAAACAAGATCGACGAACTTCCTGAGCTTCTTAATGCCTACTTCCGCCTCAAAATAGAGTTTAAAGAGCTGGGGCAACCGGTCGAGAGTTAGCAGGTGATCACTACCACAAGGAGCCTTCAGGTTTCTTCGCTATCTTTTTTAAGCTCGTTACACGTACTATATCTGATGTCAATGATTACTTTCGAGAGGCGGAACCTATGGTTTTTCCGATGGAGACCGAGCAGCGGGTGAAAAGGAGAGCCCTCAGCGTTTGTCAAGACCACCTGAGAAAGGTGTTGGAGACCACCCGCAAGGTCCCGCAGATGATGGACAGCTTCGTGAGGGAAGACAAAAAGTCGGCTCAACACTTGCTCACCGAGATCAAAGAGTTAAGCGACACCGTAGACGCGGCGAGACGCGGGGTTGCGCAGGAGCTCGCTGAAATAGGAGCCATTTTGATAAGTCGAGAGGACTTTCTCCGCTTCACCAACCTAACGAGCGAGATCGCAGACTTCTGCGAAGGCATAGCGTTTCGGCTACTAGAGATCATGGACAGAAAGTGGAAGGTTTCTCCGGACGTCAAAAATGATTTGATGAAGTTTTCGGAGGCTGTGTTTGAAACCGTCTCAAGGCTTCGAGAAACCGCCATGACGCTGAATTATGGACCCTCGAAGACGCTGGAGAAAGCCAGAGAGGTGGAGGTTGCTGAACGAATCGTGGACGATCTCTATCGGGAGCTGGAAATGAAAATCCTTAAAAGCCACATAGAAGTCCCCACGTTGCTTCTCTTGAGGGACGTGATCGCGCTTCTGGAAGACGCCGCGGACAAGGCTGAAGACGCCTCTGACGCTGCTCGCATATTGGCGTTTGCCATGTAAGGGAGACGGCAAATGCTCGAGAAGATTGAGACAGAGTTTATCGAAAACTTTTTGGTTGTTTGGAACCCGGTTAAGGGGTCGGAACTCTACAAGCTTGGGTATTACGGAAAGCCCATGGGCATCCCCAAACCCAAGACAGAGGAGTTCGATGTCCCCCTTATCCTGGACCTCATGGAGGGTCTCTACCTTGTGGAGAGAGGAATGATCACCGTGGAGGAGGGACCCGGAAAGGCCAAAGTCGGCTTTTCAAAGCTGAGGAGAAGAGCAAAAAGACTGTACGAAGAATTTGACCTCAAATACGTGGTGTACCGAGACCTGCGTGATCAGAAACTCATCGTCACTCCGGGCATAAAGTATGGGTGCGACTTCGCCGTGTACAAGCATGGGCCGGGTGTGGACCACGCCCCCTACATGGTCTCAGTGAAGAAGACGAAGGATGAGGTTACAGCCACCGAGCTCGTAAAGGCCGGGCGACTCGCTACCACGGTGAGGAAACGGTTCATAATAGCCATACCTGGCCTAGAAACGGAACAGATACGTTATCTAATCTTCAAGTGGTTCAAGGCATAGGACATGCTCATGTTTCTGGGTGAGTTTCAGTTTTAATCTTAAGGTACTGCTCGATTCTGTCCATTCCCTTAGGAAATGTAAGGCGTTGAGTTATCAGCTTCCGCCTCTTGTCAAAGATGTTGACCGTGCGCTGAACTATTGCCCTTAGCTAATGAGGTGTCCCCGCACGAAGCCGTGGTCGCACTCGGAGTTACATTGTATGTTAAGAGAAACATATGCGTTCTATTGATATTCTATCTTTGACGCCTGTTTTCCAGCCATACCCCAATTGCCCTTCGGTACTTCGTTAAGAATCACGGTTACCCATTCAGCTTCCATTCCAATTTCAACAAATGCCCTTGTGATGCCTTTTATCAGCTTTTCTTTCTCTTCCTCGGTTCTGCCCTTCCACATATCAACTCTTACAACCGGCATTCTTCTCGTCTCCAATTAATTAAATACGTAGACTTCCCATATTTATGGTCTTAACTTTAAGCAAGTTAACCTACCTCCCAACCTGGGAATAAAAATGAAAGCTCTGCCCAGAAGGTTTTACACGCGTGACACGCTCACTGTTGCAGAGGAGCTGCTGGGAAAACGGCTGGTCAGACATACCACGGGGAGTAAGCTTGTGGGAAAAATCGTGGAAGTCGAAGCTTATGGAGGTAGCGATGATCCTGGGAGTCACGCATATAGGGGAATGACGCCGAGAAATCGATTGATGTTCAGAAAAGGCGGCTTCGCCTACGTTTACTTCACATACGGGAAACACTACTGCTTCAATGTGGTGACTGAGAGACAGAATGTTCCGGGCGCTGTTTTGATCAGAGCTTTAGAACCTCTGGAGGGAATAGAAACGATGAAGAAAAACAGAAGAACGAGCAACGTGCTCAATTTGACAGATGGTCCAGGTAAGTTGACGGAAGCCATGAACATAACCGGAAAACAAAACGGTTTAGATCTAACGAGGAGCAAGCGGTTGTTCATCTGCAAACCGGAGGAGAAGGAGAAATTCGAGGTGGCGTCCACAAAAAGGATCGGAATAAGAGTCGGTGTTAACAAGCCTTGGAGGTTTTACATAGAGGACAACAGGTTCGTTTCAAGAAAGTAAAAAACACGGCTTTTTTGGCTCCACAGTATCATTTTCTGCCAATTATTCAGGGTACATCCGTATCTTTAGCTAGGTAAGTTGACGTAAACTCTCGGCAATGGCTCCGCCCCGGTTCAGATTGTTGATCACAACGTTGATTCTATAGCGGCTCTTCAACGTTCGTATCACCTGTGCCGCAATGTAGCTTGGACGCAGCAAGAAATCGTAGAAATAATCGTGGATCATCTGCTGAATTTCTTCGTACGGGACGGTGTCAGGAGAAACCTCAGACACGCAAAGCCCGGTTTCCCAGTGTTGATCTGCGTTTATGACACCCTTCATTGTGAGTTCGTCCCAGAGATCTGTTCCCGGGAAGGCTCCCAAAATGTTGAACTGCGGGACGTCTAGTTCTAGGCGTTGCGCAAACTTGAGGGTGTTCTGTATCTCCTGTCTCGTCTCGTTTGGTGCGCCGACTATGAATGAGCCTACGACAACGTCGACTCCCGCTTTTCTAGCTTTTTTAACCGCAACTTCAGCCTGTTCAGGGGTTGCCTGCTTATTGTAATAGTCTAAGACCCGTTGGTTTGCGCTTTCGATTCCAAAATACGCCATTATGCAGCCTGCCTTTACGGTTTCTCGCAGCATTTCGTATGAACAGTGGTCGACACGCGAGTCGCAGATCCATTGTATGTCCATTTTCTCCTTTCTGATCTCTCGGCAGAGCTTCATTGCTCTCTTCTGGTTTAGGGCGAAGTTGTCGTCCACAAAGAGAAACTGTCTGTACCCCTCACTCAATAACAGGCGCAGTTCTTCCAAGATGTTTTCCACAGATCTGGGTCTCCAGATGTTCTTAGCGAACTTGCGGCATCCGCAGAAGCGACAGCGATACACGCATCCACGAGAGGAGATTATGCTGGTAAACCTTTTCGGAGCGATGTTTGCTCCCACTATAGTTGAGTGATACTCAGCATCTAACAGTTCACGGTCAGGAAAGGGTAGGGAGTCAATTTTCTTGATCAGCGGTCGATCAGGCGTTGAGACGATTTGTTTTTTCTTTCTGAAGGTGATGCCTAAAACTTTTTTGAGGTTGCCTTTCTTCTCTAAACATTTTACAAGTTCGAGGCTGGCATGTTCCCCCTCTCCCCGGACGATCACATCCACGAAGGGGTATGTCTTGAGGATTCTCTCTGCGTTAAAGGTTGCGTGGTAGTTGCCGAAAACCGTTGTCACGTTGGGGTTTTCCTTCTTCACGTCTCTTGCAATGATTGCCGCTGTTCGGCCTGAACTGCTCAAGGTGGAAAAGCCGAGGATTTCGGGGTCTTCCCGCCTCACCCAGTCAACTGTGTCCTTTGCTGAAAAGCCTTGGGCATCTTGGTCCAGAACAGAAACGTCGAAACCTTCGTTTTTCAAAAAAGTGGCTATGTAGAGCGTGCCCAGTGGGGGCCATGAGCCGATGGCTTTCCTTTTCTCCGAAGCTGGAAGTTCTACGTTTGGACTGGGATTTATGAACGAAAACTTCATTCGTTTCTCCGCCGTTCCGCTTCTCTTATTCTCTATTTGCAGTTTAAATGTGTTGTTTATGAAGAGTGATGGAGTTAGACTCTTAGAATATTCTAATAGCCTGTTCGACGAGTAAGTGTTTCAGAAAATCTCTAACAAAAAAGTAAATCGCTGCTACTGCGATACCTAAAACAACGTATTTGAGTCCAGTTTTGTAGGGATTTTCTCTGCTCAGTTTACCAACGTAGCTGCCTAAAATGAACGCCATGATCATTCCAAGGAAGATGTGATAACAATGGCGTGGGGATGTTAAAGAATAAGAAAGGAGAGATCAAAACCACTAAGGCTAGGATTGTGGCCAGAAATGTTAAGACACCGCTCATCAAAACTTCCGTTTTTGAATGAATTCTGGTTTTGACCCGTGCTCTTCAGTTTCATGGATTTGCACTCCTCTTTCGGTGGACTGAGAAATAAAGAAACCTACGGAATTTCCAAACGCGTTGGCTATTCCGCCGATGATGCCCGAAATTATGACCAGGGTTGGGTGGAGGTGGCCTCGGCAACGCTTGTGGTTAGACCTGAAAAACAAATGATTTCGTCTGTCAGTCCGAAAGGAACTCTCTCCATGCGGTATGCGGTTTCCGTTGATTCAATCTTTGAACCACTTAACTTTCCTCTTTTTCTCTGTTTTTCGAGTTCCAACGTTGTTTGGATTTTTTGTGTCTGTGCATTTTCTTTCGGCTTTTCATTTCCTGAGTTCGCATGATTCTCAAACTTCACTACTCAGTTCACATGGGCGTGCGTTCTATAAGAATAGGAGATGGAAACCGCCTACACATCAATTTTTAGAAACCACCCATTGTGTATGCACGCGCGTCTTTCAAAAAAATACAAAAAAAGGGAGTAAAAGGATAAGGTTCAGTTAACTTGTTTATTTTTCTTTCTTCCCTTTTCGCTTCTTTTCTTTTTTCCCTTTTTTCTTTGCCACTATTTTACCACTCCTCTTCTTCTTCCTCTTCTTCTTCTTCCTCTTCTTCTTCCTCTTTATGACAGCTACGCATGTTTTTGACCTCCAAAAATCTCGACACTGCAACAGATATATATGCATTTCGTTCAAAAAAACATGGGTAAAAAATCCTTTTTCAAGGATATCGGGTTTAGATCGTTCTTTTTTTAGCCTTATATACTAAAAACTGAGCAACTTGTGCGTGCACTTCAAGTTCTGGTAGTTAACAGACTATGCTAAAAGGCTGGAAGTCCCGAAGAGTTAACAGAACACCTTTCAGAATCAGCGAAACACTTCCTTTAATCCTTTTTGTTATCCTGCTTGGGGGAG
>Ga0224506_10003314_pt1 | contig 10674 bp, 6 predicted proteins | sample SF_Jan12_sed_USG_2_FD_169108 | JGI IMG/M metagenome (GOLD analysis project Ga0224506, IMG submission 169108) | Sediment microbial communities from San Francisco Bay, California, United States - SF_Jan12_sed_USGS_8_1 | ecosystem: Environmental > Aquatic > Marine > Sediment | place: USA...
CTCGTGAAAGAGGATTTGTGGAGGCTCTGATGCATAAAAGTGTAGCTAAAAAATTGTCTGTAATTTCCAACAAGCCGGTGCTTATCCTCAAATAATTGTTATGTTAAGAAACCTGGGTTTGATTTTAATTGTCTTTTGGCAGGCATTATGTGTGTATGGACAGGAAGGGTATAAAGTGCTCAATAGTCCTTTTGATGAAAGTAATGTCGTGCTGGCTCCTGATGGCAAGACCTTGTATTTTACAATTGGGAACCATAATGATAATGTGGGTGGGCGTAAGGATAAAGGCGATGTGTGGTATTCCACAGTGAGCAAGGAAGGAATATGGTCTGAACCCACTCACCTCAACAGCGATATCAACAGTCAGGGGAAAGACCGCGTACTGGGATTTTCACCCAATGGATTGGTCATGTACCTTCATGGTCATTACGGAGAGGGTGGAAGTGCTGCCCGGACACAAGGAATTGCACGAAGTGTATGGAACGGAAATGAATGGTCCGGACCCCGGAATATTTCCATCCCTTATTTTAAAAACTTATCCGCTCACCAGAGTGGTTACATTACACCCGATGAGGAGGTGTTGGTGTTATCCATTGAATCGTATAACACACAAGGGAATGAAGATATATATGTGTGTTTTAAAAGGGGCGACGGCTGGACTGAACCGATGAATCTGGGGGCTGATATCAATACGAAAAATCAGGAGTTTACCCCCTTTCTGTCCGACGACCATAATGTGTTGTTTTTTTCCACAAACGGTAGAGGAGGGGTAGGCAGTAGTGATATCTTTTATGCAAAAAGGTTGGATGATACGTGGAAAAGATGGAGTGAGCCGGAAAACCTGGGTGAAAAAATAAATACGGATGGTAAAGACTGGAACCTGGTACTGATCTCTTATTTAAAAAAGTTATTGTACGTTGCCACAAGGAGTAGCGATGGCTATGGCGAAATAAATATCATCGAACCTTTTGGGAAAATTGATACACTTTTTTCTCCGGTCTCAGAACCAGCGCCTGAGCTGATCGTACAGGAGATCGTATCAGCCCCTCCATTGATGATCAGGGGAGAGGTGAATAATGAAGAGGGAAAACCATTATCAACGGCCAGTGTGACCTTCCTCGATGGGGATGAATCTTCAGAAGTCTTGACAGATATCAATGGAAATTATCAGTTTATACCTAAACAGACCACGTCCTATATTATACGTGTGGCTGCTCCTCAATTTATTCCTCAGGAAAGGGGCATTACGACCGGCGAGGCAGCTGCCCCAATGACGGAAGACTTTACATTGACGGCCGCATCAGTAGGAGTAACCGTTAACCTGAAAAATGTGTTGTTTAAGCAGGCATCTACTCAGATGTTGCCCGGATCAAGTCGTGAGCTTGATCTGGTGGTGCAATTGCTGAAGGAAAACCCATCGATGGAAATAGAATTGGCAGGACATACGGATAATCGGGGCGCTGCATCAAAAAACCTTAAATTGAGTAAACAAAGAGTGAAGGAGGTAAAACAATATATTATCAGCAGAGGTATAGCTTCAGGAAGGGTAACAGGCAAAGGGTATGGTGGAAAAATACCTATTGCAAGCAATGAAGATGAAGAGACCAGAATGCTGAACAGAAGGGTGGAATTTACCATTACTAAAGAGTAATACAGTGCTTGGGGAGGTTTAATTGGCGGTTACGTTTGGTCGCCTGAGGGGATAAAGTAAAGTAATTGGTATTGTCCACTGAATGCTAAACATGGCAGCTATGGATGTGATGAAAATATAACTAATCTTGGAGTGTCTTCTGTGGCTGGAAATAATGATTGGATAAATTCCTAAGCCTATACTTATGTCAGGAAAAAGAGCACAAAATGCTGCACTATTAAAACTTAAATGTCACTATTCTCTTCAGAAAATGCTTGAAACCAGAAGGTTTGAGGAGGTTAAAGTGATGGAAATTTGTAAAGAAGCTGCAATTTCAAAGGTTACATTTTTCAAGTACTTTGTTTGTAAAGAAGAATTGCTCCGCTATTCCTTCAGGGTGTGGTGTTTTTTGCTGACCATCGAGTTGAAAAAAAATCCCATACGCGGCCTCGAGGGAGTCTATTTCATCTTTGACCGCGTTTCTACCGACCTTCAAAAAAGACCTTCGTTTTTTTATGCTTTAATCGCTTATCAAATGAATGATGAGCGCCTGCAATCGCCTTTTCCAATTAATAAGGAAGAAAGAAAGAACTTTATCTCCGAAAAGGATTATACTGAAATACCCGAAATCCAATCATTACAGCAAATGATCGAAAACTTTGTGCTGGAAGCCGTTTTTGATAAAGAGTTGAACTATAGCAATCCCGCTGAAATTTGTGAAACATTATTAATTCTTCTTTATGGTAATATAGTAAGAATGGGAATGACAAAACAGTTTACTCCTAAGTTTAAATCAAAACAAATCGTTGACAGAGTATTAAAAACTTATAAATAACGTTATTATATAACAGAAATAATATTAAATATTTCTAAAGTATGTAATATATGTATATATTCGCTGTAGTTAATGGCGATTGTTTTGAATACATATTTATTTTGGCTGAAATTTCCCTTTATACGTTACCTGTTTTTTTTTATTTCAGGATTGCTGACGGCATGCCATTTCTCCGCATTCCTCTATTGTAAATTAACAGAGCTACTCGTCGGGTTTTTCCTGTTGACGTTTTTGTACGTTTTCTTATTTTTTTATCTCCAAAATAAGGGACGGAGGCCTTTAGTCATGGGTATGGCCGGGCTCGTTTGGTTTTACCTTTTCGGCGTGCTCTATTCAACTATTCGTGCCGACCAGTACAGGCCTGCCCATATTCTGAATAATGAAGGCATACAATCATATCAGGCCCGCATTATTGAGGGGCCGGTACAGAAAAAGAAATCCGTATATTATTTGCTGGACACCCAATGGCAACAAATTGACCACAGGTGGGGAAAGGCGAGCGGAAAGGTGCTTTTATATGTCAGTGGGATAGAAAATGAGTCGTCCTGGGTTGTAGGGGATGAAATTTTGGTCAATGGTGCGCCGATGGAATTTACTCCTCCGAAAAATCCCGGGGAGTTTGATTACAAAAAGTATATGGCCACTCAACGGGCATACCACCGGCATTTCAAACGAACGGAAGAAATAACGCTGGTGGGCCACACCCCTCTGCCTGTTTATATACGTTGGGCCAATCGGGCACGACAGTATGCTTCAGGTATTGTAAACGAACAGCTGGGTCTGGAAGAAAAGGCCATAGCGTTTGCGCTGCTGCTGGGTATAAAAGATGAATTGTCTACAGAAATGCGCGAAGACTATGCTGATGCCGGTGCGATGCACGTCATGGCTGTGTCCGGGCTTCATGTAGGGATTATATATCTGATGATGAATTGGTTGTTCCGGCCGATGAAGCGCGGCAGATGGAAGTGGATGCCTGCAGCGCTTACCATAGGCGGTTTGTGGTTCTATGCGATTGTTACCGGCTTGTCGGCATCTGTTATGAGGTCGGTAACCATGTTTACCATGATTGCCCTGGCTGAACTGCTCAATCGCAAATCTAATATTTATAATACCCTGGCAGTGGCGGCTTTCATCCTGTTGTTATACGAGCCGCTAATGCTTTTTATGGTCGGGTTTCAGCTTTCCTTTCTGGCTGTATGGGGTATTGTTTATTTTCAACGTGCTATTTATCAGGGGCTGTCTGTAAATAATAAGTTTTTGGATGGGGTATGGAAGTTAAGTAGTGTAGGCATAGCAGCCCAACTGGCTACTTTTCCCCTGGGATTATATTTTTTTCATCAATTTCCGGTATATTTTTTATTGAGTAACCTGGTGGTCATTCCTTGTGCCACGGTTATTTTGGTGTTGGGTGTACTATTGCTGGGTTGTCATGGAATACCCTGGTTGCCAGTATTGATAAAATATGCTTTTTCATGGGCTGTGATCATCATGAACAGGACGGTAAGCTGGATTAGCGAATTGCCGGGCAGTACAGTTGATCTGGTGGAAATCAATGGCATGCAGGTCGCGTTGCTTTATGCAGGTATCATTGTGGGTATTTGGTTTGTTCATAAACGACAGATGAAAATATTTTATCTGTTTATGCTCGTGGTTTTTGGTTTTATTGGCTTGGATGTTTACAGTATTTACTCATCAGCTGATGAAGTAAAGGTGGTTATTTATAGCCTGAAAAAAGGAGTAGTTGTCGATGTCTATAGTAAAAGGGAAGTGATCACTTATGAATATTTACCCGGTGATGCCGAGTTGGATTACACGGTGAAACCAGCCCGGTCTTCTTATTATGTGCGCCGTGTCCGGCCTTTTAGGGTTCGCGAAATTTTTGAAGGGGGGGATTTGATGGTTTTTAATGGACGGTCATTGCTTATTGTCCGAAAAAAACCCCCTCCCGGTTTACAGATACCGGGCAAAATAGATTATCTGGTAGTGAGCAATAATGCCCTGCGCGGGGAAGACGGAACATTTATAAATGACGGTGCAGGTAATGTCGTTGTTTTGGCGAATAACTACTTGTCCGTTTCCAGGAGCTGGGAGAAAGTGATGGATCCTGATCATTTCTATTCGGCATGGGATGCAGCCGTTGTATTGTCGGATTTCGCTAATTAATCGGTATAGGCAACGCGAAGGTGAGAAACAATCCGTCGGTCGTCATACAACCACCGTTCAGGTAATATTGAAATAAGTGTACCTCCTTCTTTTACGTATGAAAAACCGGGCGTGTTGACCAGGCCCAGGGCATTTTTATACTCCGCATAATTGATGTCCTGAAGTACTTCAATCACAAGAAAAACCTTTTTTTCATCGATCCAGAGGTCATAGCCACTCAGGTCGAAGGTAACCCAGCCCTGTGAAATGTCTGACTTCACAACGAGGTTGGCCTCCAACAGGTCATTGCCGGGTACGTTATTTTGTTTTGTTTTCGTTATTCTACACCTTAGCACGAACTCACCAATATTGTTTTTACCAATATGAATGCTGGCAGATTCAATTCTTGAAGGCCGGTTTTTAAGCTTATAGAGGTGGGCGAAGGCCGAATAATTAAAAATGCCATAGGAAAAGGTCATGGCTTTTTCCGGGACATTATCAATGCCCAGCACCTCTTCCTTCATCTGCCCGGGAGAAATGACAACTTCCGATAAAAGGAATGATTTGGAAAGGAGGCTAATGTGGTTGATTTCCGTAGTAGAGAGGTTGTGTGCAGGAATATAGTAATCCTCGAAGCCAACACACGAAAACACAAGGGTGTCATTGGGAAGTAATGGATTGAACCCAAATTCTCCCGATGAGTTGCCAATAGCTAATAATACATTGCTGCTTTTACTGCTAATGGATACGAAGGGCACAATGTCGCCTGTTTCTGTAGCATGGATAATACCCCTGACCATGAGATCCTGGCCATTGATCTCAGGGTAGAATAATAAGCATATCGATATGATAGCTATCGCCTTCATGCTCATTTTCTGGGTGTTAAATGTTGATCAATACAATTTACAAAAAAAAAATGAGATATTATAGCGTGTTGGAAAACATCCCTCATTTTCTTTAAGATTAGTCAGTTCGCTGGCATTCTGTAAAAATCCTGAGCTGACAGCTTTTACATTTTTCTTTGTCAAGTAAATCGTAGATCGTTTTCACAGCCAATTCCTTGTCATCAAAAAAATGGCCTTCACCAATTTCATCTTTGAACCCGCCTATTTCAATACTTTGCCGGGCCCGCAGCTTTAGCCCGCTGATATATAATCCACCTCCTTTTTCCCGCCAACGTTTGGCTTCATTGACGAGTAGCTCGGCACCGGAGGTGTCAATCAGGTTGATGCCATTGCCTATAATGAGCAGATGGGTTTCATCACCCTCCCTGATTTGCAGGAGCTCAGTGGCTACATGGCTTACAGCACCGAAAAATATGGAACCTTCGATGCGGATAATCTTGAGTTGAGGACATTCCTTGAGTTGGAATTTTTGGACATTAAGGAATTTTCGCTTACTGTCAGACGGATCGGGAGCAAGGTCTACAAAGCGGGGCGTAGAAGTGCGCTGAAGGTAAAAGATCAAAGAGAAGATCACGCCAATATATATCGCATATTCCAGATCCAGCGTCAGGGTGGCGATAAAAGTGATGATGAGTACGGTAGATTCCCGTTTTGATGCTTTCAGGATTGTCTTGATGTGCTTGATATCAATCAGATTGTAAGCGACGAGCATGATGATTCCGGCCATGGCAGATATGGGGAGATAAGCGGCCAATGGAGCAACAAAAAGCAGTGTCAGGATGAGGAAAAGGGCCGCTGAAATAGCGGCTATCGGGGTTTTTGCGCCGGATTCATAATTTACCCCCGAGCGTGTGAAAGACCCGGATCCGGCATAGGAAGAGAAAAAACTTCCGACAATATTGGAGAGCCCCTGCCCGATAAATTCCTGGCTTGGATTGAGTTGCTGCCCTGATTTTACAGCGATAGACCTTGCAATGGCCACGGCTTCAATCAGGCCTAAAAGGGCGATGGCAAAAGCATTTGGAAATATTGTGCGCAAAGCGCCTTCACTAAGGACCGGCATCCTGAAAGGGGGAAGGCCTTTGGGTAATTCGCCCACAACATCTATCTGCTGACTGGTACTGAAAAAATAGCCGACCAGACTGCCCAGGATCATAGCAATGAGCATGTGCGGCAGTTTTTTATTGATGCGTTTTAGTATGATGGCTGAAATGAGCGTGATGAGTCCTACCGAAAGGGCCAGTGTGTTTGTTTGGCCTATATTTGTAATCAGGTAGGCCCAACTCTCGTAAAAGCTTACTCCACTGGGCTTTTCAATGCCAAACATATTATTTATTTGGCTTGTAGCTATGAGTATTGAGGCTCCTGCAGTGAATCCCAGAACCACGGTATGTGAGACAAAATTAACTAATGTCCCCAGGCGTACCAACCCCAGTGTAAATTGGATCAGGCCGGCTACCAATGTGAGGATCAGTGCAAAATTGATAAAACTTTCTGTTCCGGGGGTAGCCAGCGGACTAATTGATGCAAAAACGACAATCGAAATGGCAGTGGTTGGCCCGGAGATTAAATGCCTGGATGATCCAAACAGTGCGGCTATTACAGGAAGAACCATGGCGGTATACAATCCAAAAATAGGCGGCATGCCGGCTATCATCGCAAAGGCTACTCCTTGTGGTAACACCACCACCGCACCGGTGAGCCCGGCCATGATATCTGCCTGAAGGGATTTGCCTTTTACTTCGTGAATCCAGTCGAGAAAGGGTAAATAACGCTTCATATGAATAATAGAAATAATAACAGAGAAGACCGTTCGTGTCTTCTCTGTTATAAAATATTTAAAGATGTAAAATGAACTTACTGCCGAAGAAACCGGGCCTTTAGGATGCTCAAATTAAAGACTTGTTTTATCAGCAATAAAGTAACTTTATTTTGCAAATCTACAAATAAAATGTCTCTTCTGCCGGCCTGAGGGCCCGGTTAAACCACAAGGGCCTTCTGAGTCCGCCGGGGCCTGGCGCCGGCCGGGTCATCTTGAGCCATTCTTTATAAACTTCAAAGGACCTGTTGGTATCAACAACTACGTCGCCATACTTGTCCTCCGGATGGGTCTTTTCCACATTTACCTTCTGGTGCCAACAGTGCATACCGCTTATCGGATCAGGGTGTACTGCATGGGTTAGGTTTTGGTGAACGCCCCCATCAGACCAGAAAATACGTTTCGAATCATTGTCGTTGCTTTCCCACGGCTTTATGCCTTCGATGACCTCCATCTTCCACTTCCCGTCATTATTGGTCAGTGCCACGGTATTGGTGGCCCAGCGGTTGCCTTCCGTGTCTTGCGGACGACGCCAGCGACCGATGTGGTGCGAACAGGCAATTACGCCCGGTTTCATGCCTTCGGTAAGCCAGACTTTGTCTACAAAATAACCAATCTCCGTATTTACCCTGATCAGGTCGCCATTTGCAAAACCCAGCCGTTTACCATCGCTGGTGTGCATCCAGATGGGATTTCTGTTGGCAATTTCTGCAAGCCATTTGGCATTGCCCGACCGGGAATGGATGAGGACAGGTAAACGGAAAGTGGGCACAAGCGGAAAATCACCCTTGGCGAAGTCCATCTTCTCGGGATGAACATGACTCTTGATATAGGTCGGGATATCATATTCAGGCCATTTCCAGTCGATCATCGTTTGTGAGAAGAACTCCTGCTTGCGTGAAGGTGTCGGGAAGCCGACCACGGGCTTGTCTCCGGCCATGACACCGATGTTCTTGCCCTCTTTTGAAATAATGTGCGTAAGGGGATCTACTTCGCTGCCTTTGAGTTGCTCTTCCGGCAGGAGGTTGAGGTGCTTGTTGTATGACGATTTTTCAATTTCAAAAGCACCGTATTTCTTCATGTAATCCAGCTCAGTCAGCCCTTCTTTTTTCGCGACTTCGGGTAAACCTTTGATGCGCTCAAAGATGTACTGGTAGTATTCATCGATGTTTATTTTTTCGTCCTTCCGGTATGGCGACATGAAATGTTTTTTCACCCCGAGTTCGCCGGTAGGATCCATTCGCCAGGAGAGTTCAATCCAGAATTCATCTTCCTCCCATACTTCACCGGGATTGGTTTCATAGGTAAACTCGGTCTTTTTGCCCTGCCGGCGGGCAGCTTCCCGGAGCACAGGTTGGCGGAAGGCCACCCATACACCGCCATGTGTCTCATAGCTGTTGATGTCGTGCCGCTCTGCCGAATGTCCCATCGGGAGCACATAATCTGCGTAATAAGCCGTTTCGTTCCAGGTCGGGGTGAGGGCCACGTGCAGGCCTACTTTACTTTCATCAGAAAGGGCCTCTATCCAGGTGAATCCATCGGGATAGGTCCACACCGGATTGAATACCCGGGTGAAGTACACATCGAGTTTACCACGTCCTTCCTTCAGGAAGTGGGGCAACAGCTGGCTCATCTCAAAAAAGGCCAGTGGATATTCATTGGGGAAATGCAATTCATTCCAGAACTTTTGTGCCGGAGGGCTGTCAAACATGGTCGGTTTAAACTTGTTCCATGAGTTGGGGGAGGTGCCCCCCTCTGTTCCCACGCTCCCGGTGATGACGTTGAGAAAGTGCAAACAGCGGGCAACAGCCCAGCCGCCCAGGTTTCCACTGCCGGCACTGCGCCAGTTATGTGTGGCAAATCGCGATCCGGCCTTGCCGATCTGACGGGCAATGTCGATGAGCATTTCCGGCTTCACACCACTTTCTTTCTCTGCGAATTCAGGGGTGTATTCGCTGTAAATTTCAATGAGTTTTTCAATAAAATGATCGAAGGTGACGGGTGTTCCGGGATGTTTTACCTTCAGGTACTCGTCCCAATTGACCCATGTTTCCATATACTCCCTGTTGTAAAGGCCTTCCTGAAGGATCACCAGTACCATGGCCAGTAAGACGGCCGCTTCTGAGCCGGGGTAGGTGGGCATCCAGTAATCAGCCATACTGGCTGTGTTGGACAGGCGGGGATCCATCACGGCCATTTTTGCCCCATTCATCATTCCTTCAATAATTCGCTGAGCGTGTGGGTTGAAATAGTGGCCCGATTCCAGGTGGGCACTGATCAGCAGGATGAACCTTGCATTGGCATGATCCGGAGACGGCCTGTCATATCCGTGCCACAGGTTGTATCCGAAACGCGCTCCCGAAGAACAGACATTGGTATGGCTGTTGTGTCCGTCAACACCCCATGACTTGAGAATGCGATCCATGTAGCCTTCATGTCCCGGACGCCCTACATGATAGGCAATTTCATTATTTCGCTCTTCCTTGATCGCCTTGGCTATGCGCCCTGAAATATCCTGCAAGGCCTCTTCCCAGCTCACGCGCTCCCATTTACCATCACCGCGTTTTCCCACGCGTTTCATCGGATATAAGATCCGATCCTGATCCTTTATCTGATTGATGGTGGCCGGGCCTTTGGCGCAGTTGCGCCCACGACTGCCCGGGTGGTAGGGGTTGCCTTCAAATTTCCTGATCTCGCCATTGTCCTTGTCGACATAAGCGACCAGGCCACAGGCTGATTCACAGTTGAAGCAGGTTGTGGGCACCAGTGTATAATTTCTTTTTTCTTTTGTTGACCATTTCGTCGCTTCGTATTCCGTCCAGTCATTCCATTGTTCTGTAGGTGGAAATTTGCTCAGTTCCCCGGGTTGGGCGGCCCTTTCGGGATCCGGGGCAGGAGCCTTGTGCAAGTCAGGAATCAGACCGAGTTTCTCGGCCATGGTTTCAATAAATGATGGTTTATGATTGTATGACATCTCTCTCGTTGTTTAAGTTAATGAAATCCGCTGTGGAGCCTCTATCCAGATCTTGTTGGCATAATACAGTCCGATGAGGGACAGTACTGCGGCAACAGGAAGGAGTACAGGAATCCCGGTGAAGTACAATGCCAGCGGGATGACATTTCCAATGAAAACCGTCACCAGCCAGAATTGTACCTTGTACCTGCCGGATAAAATCATGCCTGCCACCCTTTTAGCATCTTCGGTAGGGTGGGGCATAAACAGTTCGATGAATACCACAATCAGGTTGATCGCCAGGGAAACAGCCAGTATATGATAAGACAGACCGGTGTTTTCCCCGGCCATTGTTTGCCATAACATAATGAAAGCGGCACCGCCCATCAG
>Ga0224506_10003316_pt1 | contig 10671 bp, 8 predicted proteins | sample SF_Jan12_sed_USG_2_FD_169108 | JGI IMG/M metagenome (GOLD analysis project Ga0224506, IMG submission 169108) | Sediment microbial communities from San Francisco Bay, California, United States - SF_Jan12_sed_USGS_8_1 | ecosystem: Environmental > Aquatic > Marine > Sediment | place: USA...
CCGGACGTGCTGGCGCCGAAGGTCAGGCGGTATCCCTGGTCAGTGCCGATGAAGCCGATCAGCTGGGTGATATCGAACGACTGCTAAAGAAGAAGCTGCCGCGTGAGCTAATCGATGGCTTTGAACCCAAGCATGATGTGCCGGAGTCCAATATAGCCTCACAGCCGAGGAAAAAATCCAAGCCCAGGGGCAATGGTCAGGGGCAACCGGCAACGAAGAAGAGTCCCTCCCGGGGCCGTAGCAAGCCTCAGGGTGAGCGCAAACCTGGCGGCTCTCGCTCCGGAAAACCGAATCCGCAGCGTAAAAGCCGACCCGCTCGTCCCCAGTAGTGACCAGTCCTGCATGAGCCTGCACTCTTTGCCCAGGCTCATGCAGAATGACACTCCTCAGGCAGGATGCCGACCGTAGGCCTGTAGACCACACTCCCGTGGCAGGCCCATCATCAGATTCATATTCTCGATTGCCACCTGTGCACCACCCTTGCCAATACTATCCAGCGCAGCCAGTATGACTATGCTATTTCTTGCAGCATCGATATCCAGACCTAGATGACAATAATTGCTGCCCGCCACGGCACTTACCCATGGATAGGGACGATAGTTCCAGCTCACGCCGTCCACAGCAGGCATGTCGTAGATCCTGGTAAACGGATGCATACGATAGTAATCCCGGTAGAGCTCCAGCAATCTGTTTCGATCAATATCAGCCGTCGCTAGCGTATGACAAACATTCAGTATGCCACGGGTAATCGGTGCATAGACCGGGGTAAACTGTACACGCACCTTACCCGTACTGCTGATGGCCGATAGCTCCTGCTCCATTTCATAACTGTGTCTGTGGTTTACGACGTTATAGGCAATCAGGTTATTGCCTATCTCGGGATGATGAGCCGCACGTGACAGTTCGGCACCGGCACCGGCGGTGCCGGAAATACCGGTGATCGAAATATTGCGACAATCTATCAAACCGGCTTCGATCAAAGGAGTCAGTGCCAATATCGCCGCCGAGGCAAAACAGCCCGGATTGGCAACCAGCTGTGCAGATGTGATCGCTTGCTGATGTAATTCATTTATTCCATACACAGCCTGCTCAACCAGACTCCAATTGCCATGCGTCTGCTGATATACCTGTTCCCAGTCGGTTCTGTTTTGCAGACGAAATGCTGCTCCCAGATCAATGACCTTACAGCCCGTCGCCAGGAGTTTCGCAGTCTCCTCTATACTGGCCTCTGTAGGTAATGCCATAAACACCACATCAACAGCACTGATATTATCGGGATGAATAAGAGTAATATCACTGCCATATAGATTGGGATGATGGATCGCGATGTCACCACCCTGGCGTGATGTGGCCCAGACGATTTTTACCAGTGGATGCATTAACAATATCCTTATGACTTCCCCACCCATATAACCACTGGCACCCATAACTCCGACTCTTATGCGCATTTTATGCTCTCCATTTCTCCAGCCATTATTTGCTGCACTTTACACAATTAGACACGACGACTGATGAGTACAATTCCTATCACCATAGAGGCAAAGAAGTAGGTCTGTATGCTTACCTGATCATTCAATAACCACTGTGATTCGATGATGGTCATAAACGGCATCAATAGCATCAACTGACTTACCCTGGTAATCCCCCCCATCGCCAGTCCTTTATACCAGGGAAAAAAACTGAACAATTGACTGCTGATAGCAACATAAAAGAATCCATACCACGCACTATCAGGAATCAGAGTCTGATCCACCGGCCAGGCGACAAACAGAAAAGGAATAATCAATATCGGCAAGGCGAAAACCATTGCCCAGCAGATAACCTGCCAACCACCGAGAGCCTTGGACAGTTCTGCTCCTTCGGTATATCCGATTGCACCTATTATCACAGCCAGGAACAACATGGCATCACCACTTTGCAAGCTGCCACCTCCATTGATAATCGAAAACGCTATCACCGTTATCGCACCCAGTATGCTTAACCACCAGAACTCGGCACTGGGCCTCTCACCACTGCGCAATGCTCCGACCAGTGCAGTGGCCAATGGCAAGGCCCCCAGCACCACGCCGGTGTGAGAGGCGCTGATGGTTTGCATGGACCAGGCCAGTAACAAGGGATAGATCAACGCAACGGTTAGGGAGACAACCATAAAGCGCACTAGATATTTTTTGTCTGGTAAGGGAATTCTCATCAGTAACAGTATTACTGCTGCCAGTAGACCCGCGACTACAGCACGTCCCAAGCCAACGAATACCGGATCCAGATATTCCACCGCCATACGTGTTCCAGGTGGTGTCAGGCTAAAGCCGATAACACCCAACAACCCGTATAGCAGTCCCTGATTTTCATTGCTGATCGTCACACTACGTTTCACTGTACTGCTTCCTTGTAAATGTATAATTGCCTAACTTAGGCAATAACTGCTATACATAACAGATACAGAACTTGTTTAATTCGACCATAACAGATAAGGAAATACAGATGTGCAGCGATAGAGCCTATCTATATGAACAGGTAGCGGATGATATAGCCACAGCCATACAGCATGGCACTTATTCGATAGGTGATCGCCTGCCCTCTCTGCGACAGCTATGCAACGACTATGAAGTCAGCCTGGCCACTGCGGTGCAGGCCTATGACTATCTACTGCAACAGGAGATGATCGAGTCTCGTCCCAAGCGCGGATATTTTGTGGCAGAAACCCTGCCTCCAGCAAAAGAACCCAAGCCCAGCCAACCCAGCCTTAAACCCAGAGAGGTCAATGTTGCCAAACTGGCCATGTCACTGGTTGAGGAGTCACGCCAGACGGGACTGGTCAAACTCGGTGCAGCAGTCCCAGCCGCAGAACTGCTGCCACTGGCAACCTTGTCGCGTACCATGGCCGGCGTTGCCCGCCGTGAATATCTGGCAGCGGCCAGCTATGAACAGGCGGAAGGCAATCTGGGACTGCGTAAACAGATAGTCAAACTGATGCGAGAGGCCGGTGTGCACGCCCATGCGGATGATGTAGTGATTACCAATGGCTGTCTGGAGGCGCTGAGTCTGGCCCTGCGTCTGTTGACCTCTCGCGGAGATACCGTTGCCATAGAATCCCCTACCTATTTCGGACTGCTACAGACCATGCAGAGCCTGGGATTGAAGGTTCTGGAGATCGCGACCCACCCTCGGGATGGCATGGATCTGGACGCCCTGCAACAGGCACTGCATAAACGAACTATCAAGGCTTGTCTGCTGGTCCCGACATACAGTAATCCACTGGGCGCCTGTATGCCGCAGCCCAATCGTAAACGTCTGGTCGAGATCCTGGCGCAGTATGATGTACCGATCATCGAGGATGATGAGTACGGTTTTCTCAGCTATGCCAGCAAACGCCCCAAGGCGATCAAGGCCTATGAACAGGATGGTAATGTAATCTTCTGCTCGTCATTCTCCAAGACCATAGCCCCCGGATTGAGGCTGGGCTGGATGCTGGCGGGACGTTACAACGAGCAGATCCGCTACCAGAAGTTTCTTGATAACATCAGCACCGCAATTCATACACAGCTGACCATGGCCGAGTTTTTATCCAGAGGGAATTTCCGCCGTAGTGTACGCAAGGCGGCGGGTATCTATCAACGCCGAATGGAACAGCTACGCCATTGGGTGACGGAATACTTTCCTGCCAATACCCGAATATCCAATCCGCAAGGCGGCTTCATACTGTGGCTGGAACTACCAGCGGAAATAGACAGCTTTGCACTCTATCATGAGGCGAAAAAACATCGCATAACCATCACACCGGGACTGTTGTTCAGTGCAGAGCCACAATATAGCCATCACATTCGTTTAAGTTGCGGTGTAGTGGAAGGTGAAAAGGCCCGGCGTTCGATACAGAAACTGGCCGGGCTTATCGAAAAGATCGGTACATCAGGCTGACAGTGCCTTCTGAATCAGAGGCACCAGCGGCTCCGGTAATTTGATGTTTCCGGCAAGGGCGAAGCTCTGGCCTGCTGCAGACATCTTCTTCCAGGTCTTCTGGATGATCTCGATCCACTTCGCTTCACTGTATTCCGGATGCTTACCGGCAAACTCCAGCATATAGTGTTCGATGAAAACCAGGTTGGCGATATCTTCCAGCAACTGCGTATCGGGATTCACCTTTAATCCCTTCTTGCCCACCATCGCCTTTACCCGTTCGATGTCAGCATCCTCATATCCAGCCTGTAGCATCAACGCCGCCACGGTGTTTGCATGGAACTGGTAGAGCTGTGTACGCCACTGATAATAGCCAGTACGATCCATAGGGTAATCCGAGCGCGGGGATTTCCAGCGTTGGATATGCTGAGCGCGTATGGCCAGCCGAGCGACCTCATCGGTGTCAGGGGCGAAGCGTTGTAACATATCGGACATACGCTGCCCGTAGAGCAGTTCCTTTGGCCACTGTTTATCACCATCATCAACAAGATTGGGATCTTCGCGATTGGCGGCGTCAATCAGTGAAATAGTCTGTTCAAAACGCTCTGACATCATACTCTCCAGTAGTGAGAGCAATATTCTATATCAGCTGGCGATGAGAAAAAACGTCGATTGCGACGGATCAGGCTCTAGGCAGATATACTACGCAGACCATCTATCAGCTTTTGCATCTTTTCATCGATCATCAATCCCTTCTCAAAGTTAAGCAGAGACTTGTCCACACCGCTCTGGACCACCCCCATCAGCATCTCTTCCTGCTCCTCGGTCAGACCATAGCTGAGGAAGGCAGCCTCCAGGTCACGCATAACCTCATCCATGATTTCGACCCCTTCCTGCTTCTGGGTTGTCTGCATCATCTTGATGTCGACCAGCGCTTCATTGGATTGGCCCAGCAGGCGTGCCAGAGTCAGATCCTTTACCAGGCTGTTAAGCCTGGACTCTGCAGCCTCAAGTAGAATGGCAAAATGATCACGTAAACGACCACGCTTATCGTCATCATCGGGCATATTAATGATCAAAAGGGATATATCACCAAAATTGAACACCGCACGCTTGCCCAACTCCATAATACGACTTTGATCCTGCAGACGATCAAGCAACTCTATCTCCAGCGGAGAGATAGGATTGCGACTGCTCTTATTCACAACACCAAATCTGCTGCGAACCTGTACACTATTCTCGGTACCAAAATTTGCAATCGCATCAACAATGAGTTCAGCCAGTGATTCAATGTTGGAAACCTCGAAACTTCTGCGCATGAAATCAATCACCGAACCGTATTCACCAACACTGGTAATTGCAGTCATCGCCGCTTGCATGGCACTGGCTTTTTCCTCAACACTCTCCTGCTTAATATCCTTGTTCTGGATTGCCAGCTTGACCTTTTGTAATAGCTCTACCGGCTGTACCGGCTTAATCAGGTAGTCACTTGCCCCGGCATCATAGCCGGCCAACTTTTCACCTATAGTGTCATGAGATGACACAAAAATAATCTCAATATTTTTAACCTCTGGCATGAGCTTTATCCGTCGGCATGTTTCATAGCCATCCAGCTCTGGCATCATGACATCCAGCAGGATCGCATCCAGCTCAGGGTCTGCAGCAATCATATCCAGGGCCTTTGCACCACTGGTAGCGGCGACAACGGCATAATCATTTTTCAGATTCTCCATTAAAACGCGTAAATCATCCGCTGAATCATCAACGATTAAAACCCGGCGTTTTCCTTCACTCATCTTCCATAACTCCAACTCTAGGATTCTTAATATTCTTTTGAATCGTTTCTAGTATCGAATGTGCAGCATCCACATCGAAACCAGCCATATAGTTATCCAACAACTTCATCTCTTCGCTAAACATGTTTCCTGCGACTTGCTGCAATTCTTCCAGCAGATTCATTGCCTCACCAAAATCCGTATCTAGCAGTGTAGTTAATCTGCTGATTTTAACTGCATATATCTCGGCATTATATGTACCTATCGGCCCCTGATTCGGTTCTATATCCGTCGCGAGTGTCTCTATGTTGTGAATTACCGCAGACATTTCGGATTGCAACGCAGGTAGTAAACTTATGGCCAAATCCAAATCCTCTTCCTTGCTCGCCTGTTCAATTCCTGCAGCATATCGATGCAAAACCCTGGCCCCCAGGTTTCCGGCATTGCCTTTTATATTGTGAGACAGAACTACAGCTTGTTCAAAATTTTGCTGTTGAAAATATTCCGTAAGTTCACTAACAGCATGTAGATATTTCTGCCGGAAGTTACTGAGCATGACACGATAAAACTTGGCATTTCCTGCAACACGAGCTAAGCCATCATTTGTATCTATATGTTTGAGTTGTGGAAAATCTGTTGGTATATTCGTTCTATACCCTGCTTCGTTTATTGAACTATTACCCAGATACCTCGAGAGTGTTGCGTATAACAGCTCCTTATCGACAGGCTTTCCCAGATGTGTAGTCATCCCGACTTTACGCCCCATCTCAATATCTTCAGCCGTAAAATTGGCAGACATCGCAATGATTGGTAATTCCAGCATTGCACCACCGAGTTGGCGAATCTCATGTGTTGCCTCAAGCCCATCCATAACTGGCATTTGAATATCCATTAATACCGCATCATAGTTCTTGTTTTGAACCGCTTCTAGAGCTTCTGCGCCATTCATGCATATATCGATATCGACACCGACCCTTTCCATGATTGTCCGTACCAGATCATGAACCAGGTCGTTATCTTCAACCAGCAAAACCAGCTTGTCTTTGAAGTGCCATTTTTTTGCAATTAAGTTATCCATGCCTCAACAATCCTTTCTGACATGTTATTTCAAAGTTGTTTGTCATAAGCAAACTATACCACCGACGACATACAGCACTTGTTTATCTCTAGGTCAGGACAACTTCATGACGACTATACACAAGCTCCAATTTTCTCTTTGAACTTAAAGCATCTCAACTACTCCAGCCATCCGAATAGAGAACTTATTAGCCAAAATTACCTGTTTATTACAACAATATCGATTTTTTTATCCTGTCGACACGTCAATTCGAACACGTTAAATTTAACTAAACATGGTGCATCTTTTCTGTATAACAAATCCATTAACAAAAAAAGCCGCCCTGTTGGGCGGCTTTCTAGTAAGCGTTATATATTGTCAGATTAAGCCGTATGTTGTGCTCTATATTCTTTAATTGAAATGATTTTCAAATTCTTATTATCCCAGAGGATATGCTTAAAGGCGTTGGGAATATCCGCCAGACGGATACGTTTAACTTCACCAAACAAACCCGCAAACTCATTATGGCAAGCTTCCAGATTATAGTTCGGGATACGTGAGGAGAGATGATGAATATGATGATAGGCTATATCCGCAGAGAACCAGTTAACAATACGTGGCAAGGTCAGATAACTGGTGCCATGAATAGAACCTTCAAAGTAATCCCAGTGCGCATCATCTGCAGCATAGGAATCCTCAAAGTTATGCTGAATGGTAAAGATAATAATACCAACGGCACCGGCAGCAGTCAGCGTAATCAGATAGACCGTAAAGAAGGTCGCCGCACCAAAATACCAGCTGGCAGCGACCCAGATAGATAACAGCACGACGTTATTACCAAACATGTGCCAGTACTCTGCTCCATCCTTCCAGTATCTGGACTCATAGTTCCGAGAGATATCCATAATCGAACTGCGAAGATTCTTTAGCTTCGTTACCACCAGATAAACCAGGAACTTCAGCGTGCCCAGAGCCCAGTTAAAACGGGGATTGAAGATAAAATACAAAAAGGCACCCACAGGTGCCATCAGCAGATGACGACTGTATTGATAGATCCTTTGCTTGGCCAGACTTAGCTTTTCAAATTCATCGATCGACAGGGTGCTTAAGGGACCGCGGTACTTGCTCCAATTGCCATTGGTCGAGTGATGATAGTTATGATGCTGAGCCCAGACATAACCCGGCATACCACAGAACACGCCACTAAAGAATCCAAAGATACTGTTGAGTAACTGGGTACGAAACAGGCTCTTATGGCCGCAATCGTGCATGATCATAAAGATACGCACGATAAAGGCTGAAATTAGAAACATATACGCTGCTGCCAGCCAGTATGAGTTGTCCAGACTCTCCATCGCCAGATAGAAAAGGCCAAAAAATGGAATATAGGTATTCAGGATCTGAACAAATGCCCGGGTATTACTCCGCTCGGCATATTTGGTCACCATCGGAGGTGTTTGCTGCTTAATCTCGTCGATCGACGTCATAACAATCGTTTTCCATGCAGTAGGTGGGTCATCATCGAAGGTGTGAAACGGTGGGTCTCGAACATCCGACATCCGCTAACATATTGATTTTTATAGATTGTTAGCCTTGGAACATTAGTCTTGGCAGCGAATATAGCCCATTCAGCCCTGACCCTCAAGCCATGATGTATAGATCTATGAATGATTTAACATAATTGATGCAGTTTACCTATATTTCTTCAGTGGATGGTCACTTACGAGTGCCGTATCAGTAGCTATCTATCTAGTATCTTGCATATGCTGAATCCAGGTTTCTACTCATCAACATACTTTCGTCTAACCGAGAATAAAACAGTTTTCTGACTCATAGGGTATAAACTGAATATCATTCAGATTTGGGTATTTCCCGGCTGTAGCACTCAACCATCTCTCAAACCTCCAGTATTTTCAGTACAGGTTCATTTAATGAGCGTTCGTCATTAAAACCGGACACCAGCAGAACCGTATGGCCGGACTCGATCAAGCGAACCTGATGGTTGATGTGTTCACACAGTTTTCGCCAGTCATGAGTCTGAGGCTCATCCACCAATACTGGCATAACACCCCAGCTGAGTGCCATGCGTTGGTTGACCTGTAGATCTGAACAGACACCAAGGCATGGTGCCGAAGGTCTGGCGGCCGCAAGTATACGTGCAGTGGTGCCGGACCGGGTGGGAATTATGATCCCTTGTAGATGTAGGTCGCGAGCCAGGTTTAATGTTGCACGAGCCACCGCATCACGTACCGGCAGGATAGTCAGGCTCGAATCACCCACCTCTTTCGGATTACCAAAGCTGTTCTGGCTCCATTGATGGGACTCGATCTCGCGCAAAATTCGATCCATCGCCTCAACAGCCAGCAAAGGGTGCTTACCAGCTGCGGTCTCTCCGGACAACATCACCGCATCGGTACTCGACAAGGCCGCACTGGCCACATCTCCGACCTCGGCACGTGTAGGACGTGAATGGCTAATCATTGATTCAAGCATTTGCGTTGCGACAATCACTGGCCGACTGTACTCACGCGCCAAACGAATCAACTCCTGTTGTACCAGTGGTACCCTCTCCGCCGGTATTTCAATGCCCAAATCGCCACGGGCCACCATGATGCCATAGGACACCTCAAGGATATCGCGAATGTTTGTTACTGCCTCGGGCTTTTCAATCTTGGAGATGATAGGTAGTGCAGATCCGTTATCAACCAAAAACTTCTGCAGGTTCAGTACATCCTCTTTGTCACGTACAAAGCTGAGTGCAACAAAGTCAGCTTCCATCTCTATAGCCAGCAGAGCATCACGCTTATCCTTCTCGGTAAAGGATGGTACAGACAGTATCGAGTCGGGCAGATTCATACCCTTTTTGTTCTTTAGTATGCCTCCATGCACCACGACACAACTAATCTCGGTATCGAGAACAGCCGTGGCCCGCAGCTCCAGATTACCGTCATCCAGCAGGATACGCTCGCCGGGTTTTATATCCTGATGCAGTTGGTGATACTGCGAAGGAATCACGCCGGCGCTACCAACAATATCTCGAGTGGTAATACATACTTCACTGCCATCCGCCAATTCAATTTGATCGTTCTCAAACTGACCCACTCGAATCTTTGGACCACACAGGTCCATGATAATGGCAACGTGTTTTTGTTTGCGTACGGCCGCGGCGCGAACCTTCAGAACCACGGTACGATGCGTGTCGTGATCGCCGTGGGACATATTCAATCGGAAAGCATCCACTCCCGCATCAAACAGTTTATCAATCATCAACTCACTGTCTGAGGCAGGCCCCAGGGTTGCGACTATCTTGGTCCTGCGCCAGCGCAGCGCAATCTTTTTATAATCCAGAGCAACATCATTTTCATGCATCATATTTACACTGCTTCCGCATCATTGCCGTTCTAATCACTACCTGATATGGTCAAAAACTTTTGTTAACATCGTCTATCGACAATCGTTTAACAACCCGCCACACATTTTCCCCGGGCATCAAATGACATGGTATTGCCACTGAGAGGTAGGTGAACAGGAACCTTGCTGGCCTTTATGAATGTATGGGTACGTGTTCCTGCCACAACCTTGCCATTACTAGTGGCTGCTTCATTGGCATGAGAGGGAATCACCGCTGCAGGCTTGATCAACTTGTTGATCACAAATGCTGCTTCGGTTGGACCCGTGGTATAGGTATCACCGATGTTCATTACCACCAGTCTGGCGCCATAATGGTCACGAACCACTACATCCTGTTCTGCGGTAATACCAGTATCACCAGACAGATAGACCACCAGACCATTACTGAATTTCAAGACATAACCGGTGGGCGGTCCTACGTAGGCGGTAATACCGGTAGCCTTCATCATCTCCCCCAGAGCCCCACCGACAAACTCCGTCGACAAACCATTACTGTGTGCTGCCGGTACGGTAGTAATCCCAACACCACCGATG
>Ga0224506_10003317_pt1 | contig 10671 bp, 10 predicted proteins | sample SF_Jan12_sed_USG_2_FD_169108 | JGI IMG/M metagenome (GOLD analysis project Ga0224506, IMG submission 169108) | Sediment microbial communities from San Francisco Bay, California, United States - SF_Jan12_sed_USGS_8_1 | ecosystem: Environmental > Aquatic > Marine > Sediment | place: USA...
GCGAAGGTCATCACTGTCCTAGACGCAGCCAGATGGGCTCCATCGGCTCATAATGCTCAGCCTTGGCGTTTCGTCGTTGTTACAGATCATGACGCGAAACGAAGGTTGGCCGAGGCTATGGCTGACGAGTGGGCTGAAGACCTAGCTCGAGATGGTGTATCTCCAGATGTCCGTAGAGATCTTGTCGAGTCTTCAGTAGGGCGTTTCACTCAGGCACCAGTGCTAATCATTGCATCCATAACGATGGAGGAGATGGACAAGTACCCTGACGAAGGGAGACAGGAATTTGAACATTTGATGGCCACTCAGAGCCTAGCAGCTGCTATTCAGAACATGCTGTTGACGGCTCATTCGGAAGGGCTGGGCACATGCTGGTTCTGCGCTCCCTTGTTCTGTCAGAATGTGGTTAGAAAGGTTCTGGGAATTCCACATAATGTTGAGCCCCAAGCACTTGTGACTCTTGGCTATCCGTCTGAGCAGCCTGAAGCGCCGCCTAGAAAGCCTTTAGGAGAAGTCGTTTTCAAGAGCCGTTGGGGTGAAAACTTCTGATAACAGCTTTGGCTGGCGGAGTTGGAGCGGCAAGGTTTCTGTCTGGATTAGTCAGGGTCATCTGTGAGGAGGAATTGGCTGTCATAGTGAATACAGGTGACGACATCGAGCTTTACGGTTTGCATATCTCGCCGGACGTCGACATAGTGACGTACACTTTGGCCGACATTGTTGACGAGGATAAAGGCTGGGGAATCAGGGGCGACACCTTCCACTGTCTGCAAATGCTCAATGCGTATGGATACGAAACCTGGTTCAACTTGGGCGATAAGGACCTCGCGACACATCTACACAGGACGAGCTTGATGAAAAGAGGGATTAAACTTTCTGAAGCTACGGCTGAGATATGTCAAGCTCTAGGATTGAAGATTCGAATCCTCCCGATGACAAACGACAGATTCGAGACTTGGATTGAAACCGATTCGGGTTCCATGCATTTTCAAGAGTACCTCGTGAGGCGAGGCGCAAGAGACACAGTACTAGACGTGAAATTCGTTGGAGCAGAAACTGCGAAACCAGCTCCACAGGTTATCGAAACGATTCTGGACAGCAGATTGGTCATAGTATGCCCGAGCAACCCAATCGTCAGCATAGGTACTATTCTCTCTATTGAGGGAGTGAGGGATGCATTAATCCGAAGTAAAGCTCACAAGGCTGCGATCAGCCCAATAGTTGCTGGCGGCCCGATAAAGGGTCCTGCGGACAAGTTGATGAGGGGGCTGGGCTTAGAGGTCTCTCCGTACTCCGTTGCACATCTGTATAGGGACTTTCTCGACACATTTGTCCTAGACGAGGCCGACAGGCAGGAGAAGGCTAGGATCGAGGAGCTCGGGATCAAGGTTGTTGTGACTAACACTATCATGAGAAGCCTGGAGGACAAGGTCAGATTGGCGAAGGCCATTCTTGAAGAGGCCGGAAAATGAGCAAATGACAATCAAGAGGAGCACTACAGAAGATCCTAAGAATTAGAAAGCTCCCCCAAACGTTTGTCTCCTTCACTCCGTTTCAGAAATTCGTAAGCCTCCGTCCCTTCTCCGACTTCAAGGAGCTGCCTCAGGTCCTGCGGGGAATCTATGTCTAAAGATAGCTTTGGCGACTTGAAGATCTTAGCTGTAACTCCCTTTCCTGAAGCTTCGTTGATATGCTTTTCGAAGCTTCCAGGCCCGAAATAGGTCTGAATAGTATCGGGAGGCCTGCGCATTAAGGCATTTGTACCTCCGTCACTAGAAGGCGAGACGGCCACCGAGGGCTCCTCTGAGCAGTGAGAGATTATTTTGTCGATCTCGATCGACGATACAAGAGGGATGTCCGCTGGAAGAATTAGAACGGATTCCGCTTCTTTGCGTATACACCAGGCAGTAGCATACCCAATGACTTTGTTCAGTTCTTGTCCTGTATCGGGAAGGAAGGAGACTCCGTAATCGGAAGATAGCCTCTGAACAATCGCGTCTGAACCTATAATGACCGTTCGATCCACAGTTGATGAGGAGATAGCTTCCAAAACATCTCTTAGCATAGCAATGACGAAATCCCTTCTCTCTTCACGTTTGAAGATCGTCGAAAGCCTGTTCTTGCTCTCGGAGAGCCTCTTAACTGGAACCAATGCGAAGATTGTCATCCGTCTAACCTTTCCCGAATTAACGGTGTAAAAGAATAGCCTGTCTTTCAGAGAGTCGTAGACTTCACGATCACTTCCGCATTTATTCTGCCAGCGGTGAAGGTTTTTCCCGTTCTTATGTTACTAACCGTCAGTGCTGCTGGAGCGAATAGGTTTGAATCAACTTTGTAGAAGTCAAAGCCCGCTTCTCTGAATATCTCAGCGAATGGCCGCCCATATTGCTCTGACGCGGATGATACCGACTTATCAACGATTCCTCCGAGTGTTTCATCAGTTCCATCAAATTCGACTAGGCAGCATGCCGCACCTCCGTATATTATTGCGTCGTTCACCCTACCCATCGCTTCCACACGATCTGGATGAACCGGCATGATCGGCGCATACCCATGAGCACACTTTATCAATCTCGGCTCAAGTCCCAACTTCGCCAGCTTGTGTATGCCTGTCTCGACGATCCTTCCCGAGACTTGTGTGGAGCCGACGACGGAGGATGTGGGAGTCAAGATAACGAAAAGGTTCTCTGGCTTAACATCGCAGAGCTTCGATATGTGCCCTATCACCTTCTCAGGCGGTTCCTCAGAGGTTTCGAGTACAAGCACGGCCTTATCTGCGCTGTCTCGGTAGTCGATCATCTCGTAGATGGATTTAGGTTTGAGTGATAGTGCACGAGCTGGTCCGGAGCCTATAGCTGAATAGCCGTCGACTCTTATGTTCCAGCCCGCGAACTGGGAGCCCAACGTCGCTATTGCCGGGATGTCTGTAAAAACAGAGATCGTGGGAAGATCCGCATCGTGATATCTCCTATGTAGAAGCCTTGCTTGTCCCAATCCTCCCATACAGATCTCGGTTATTACCTTCCCTGCAAGGAATCCCCCGTGTGCCTTGATCCCTGCGTCGATGATCGAAGCGCCAGACTTTGCTTCCTTGATGATTACTCCAAACTTATTCGGGTTGTTGAGTAGCTCATTCACGAGCTTTAAGGCTTCGAGGTTCACGCTTATTCTGGTCCGGGACATGATCCTTACTCGCCCGTGATTGTTCAAAGATACTCTTCGTAGAAGCTGAGGTGTGGGTTGCTAGGTTTGGAGATGAACAATCTCCCTTCGCCATTGTCCGCTAGGTCGCCCAAGAAACGGTAAAATGGACCCTTTTTATTCTCGTTGCCAGCTACTGTAACACTGGGTCTCACTGCGTCGATGGTGAAGGTTGGGAGGATCTCTGGAACCTGGCCGCAGACGATTATCCTGCCGCCGAGCATCTCAGCCCCAACTCGGCCCGCCGAATTCCCAAGAAGTAGGATCGTCCCATCCCTCATATGGATGCCCAGGAATTGTCTAGCGTTTCCTTCTATTCTTATGAGCCCGCCCCGCATAAAGTTTCCAGCTTCGTTGCCGGCGTGCCCATGGATGATTATCTCCCCATCCCTCATCCCCTCGATGCTTCCTCTATAAGGAGCAGAGACGTAGTCGCCAGCGTTACCTATTATCTCGATCCTCCCACCTTTCATAGCTGATCCCAACCATGAACCAGCGTTCCCACGGACAATTATGCTGCCGCCTTCCATTTCCTCGCCTAAGTGTGACCCGACGTTTCCATCGATGACCATCTTTCCCTTCGTCATTCCGCGGCCGATCTTCCTAACCTTGCCAAAATCCCCCACCAACCTTATCTCCGTCTCGTTCTGGTCAGATCCTCCTCCGTACTTCACATCGAAGAGCAAACCCAATTCTCGTCTCCTATTTCCTTCCCAGATTGATAGTGACTTTATCTCTTCTTTCGACTTCTCTGAGAAGACATCGCACGTTATACATTCGGCCTCAACTGGTACGCTGAAGTCACGTCGAGCTTTGAGTGTAAACATCAAATCAAACACTCGCTTCAACTTGGATCGGGCTTGAGAATGCTAAGTGAGACTCCGAGATGGGGTAGTTTTCAAATTGGACAGTGTAGTAGTCTTGGAATCTCTGCTTTATCTGTTTCACTGACCCCATTAGGGATTCTGACACCCTTGGGTTGACCCAGAAGGTTCTGCCTTCGAGGGATTTCACTACTTCTCCATTCTTGACCACAATCTCTCCATCTTTTATCGTGTAAGCGGCTTTCTCAAAGGATCTACGGATACTTCTGAACTGCTTAGATGGATTGATCTCCTGCGGATCTATATTATAGATCGATATGTCTCCGTCTCCGCCTATTCCCAGGTGACCCTTGTTCTTGAGCCCTAAGATACGTGCTTGTCCCGCCCTTGTCACAACGGCGATTTCATTGAAGGTATACTCTCTGTCTATGCTCTCCAGAGGACTCTTGGACCTAGCTTTCTTACTGATCCGGTTCAGGGTTCTTTTTCTAGCCTCCTTACTCATTAACCACGAAACTATTCGCGGGTAAGATGTGAATGGACCGGCATTCGGATGATCCGTCGTTAGGAAGACCCTCCAAGGATCATCGATCAGAAGAGCGAGCTCAAGCCCGATTGACCACTGAGTCGCATGAACGTAACTCTTTCTGCGATATCTGAAAGGAACGATCCCTGCACTCGTCTCGGTTTCTACGTCGCCGTTGACCCATTTGTTTCCACTCAACTGGTGCAGGATGTATTGGAAAGGTCCATCAGCTGTCATTGTCGTTGTATCAGTAAAGATCACTTGCCCTAAGTCCAAGCTCACATGGTCGTGCCGGTTAACGTACCTTGCGATCTCCTCTGCCCCCGACCGTAGGGTTCTCCAATCACTCCCCTTGAATGAGCTGAACTGGCAATGAGTTATGTGAATGATCGGTTTGTCTCCGTCGGCCAAGTCTTCAACGCACTTCATGGTCTCAAGGGCTGTCATGTAGTTGCCCGGCTTTCCAAGGTTGTTCGTGTGCACATGGATCGAATGGGGAAGACCTAGGAGCTCGTTCACCTTGCAGAGCCCACGGATTATCTCCCTCGGCGTGATGCTGAAGTGCGGAACCTGATCATCGATGTCTCTTACGTTGCCGCCGAACCCCCAAGCTTCAAGTCCGCCAGGGTTGACAAGTTTTATGGCGTACCCCTTCGTAGCCTTCAAAATCCAAGCTACGTAAGCTGCACACTCCTCGATTCGGTTATCCTGCAGATACTCCAATACGAACCAGCTGTCCCCCAGCAGCGGGAATGCAGCCTTATCTATTATCGGGGTGTCGTCAAGTTCCTCATGTGTGTGCCGAGCGAGAAGAGGAGGCATGGAAGGAGTTATAGCAGTTGTGTATCCCATCCTTGCATAACGGTATCCAGTTGTGAACGTTGAGGGAATGGACCTCCCAACACCTGAACGGGTTATGCTCGTCTTTATTTCCACGTCTCGGAAATGGTCTTCAGGTCTCAAGAGGCGTCCTGTATTCACCTCCGCTCCGGCGATATGAGTGTGAATGTCCACACCCCCAGGCATCACAACCATTCCGGAGGCGTTTATCACCCTAGCTTTTCTCTTATTCACCTCCTTGACTATCTTCCCGTCCCTCACAAATATGTCAATTTCCTCTCCGTTGACCTTGTTTATGGGGTCATAGACGAATCCATTCTCTATTACTAGGCTCATTATTGCCGCGACCACCGCTATTCGTGCAAGCCCTGAACCCACCAGATGGGAATCCATTCGAACTTTCGGTATTTATACCTTGTTTCAGGCATTGTTTTTCGCGGCTCTTACGAGTAGCCCAACCTCCTATTTCAAATCGATTGAGCAATTCGATGGCGATGATGATTTTTAAGTTTCTCAGAAGAATATCAAGGCATGCACCAGTATGAAGATCTGTATAGAACAGGTCACGTGAGAACTGCTAGGATTGTCGAACCAGATGGTTTCATCGTCGACTTAGTTTCACCCCTTAGGGAGAAGGGAAGCAAAACGATCCTTGATGTTGGCTGTGGTGCAGGCAGAAACGCAGTCTTTCTAGCAAAAGAAGGGTTCTATGTAGTCGGAGTAGACATTTCACTAACTGCACTAAAGCTAGCCTTGGAAAGGGCTGATAATGATGGTGTCAGGAATTGTATATTCGTCTTGCATGATTTTCTCGAACTTCCGTTTCCAGATACACATTTTGACGCTGCTTTCAGTTCCTATGGTATTGAAAATGTTCCTTTGCCAAGGATCAAGAAGGCTTTGGGTGAGATGAAACGAGTTGTAAGAAATGGAGGATTAGTCTTGGTAACCCTTCATTCCCCAAAACATTGGAGGTTTGGACTAGGAAGGAAAATAGGGAGTCACACATACCTAACCTATGACATAATCAAAGGTAGAAAGTTCAAATTCCTGACTCATTTCTTTGATAAGGAAATGGCTGAGAGGCTTTTCCATAATCTAGATCTAAAGATCCTGTCAATCAGAGAGGTAGTGAAGATATCTAATAAGCAAAGAGCACACTGGATTATCCTTTCAGAAAAGTGATTCCAGAATACGACCAAGCATTTGCTGGCTAGCTGTTCCGGATAGACTGAATGCTAAGGGAAAGGCTCTGGCCACCGCGATATTTCATGGCTTCGCAGCAAACAAACCAGATGTTCACTGACTCTTCGTCACGGTTGCCCGAAGCTTGTACGAAGCCGGATTCGCAGTTTCCCGTTTCGACTTCAGAGGGTAAGTACACAGCGAGGGAGATTTCGAAGACGCGACCGTTTCCCGAGAGGTCAGCGACGGCCACGAGATCTCTTCCCTCTGATGTTCAGTGTCCACCCTTGATTCTACGTACCTCGAGAAGTATTCGTCCTAAGATCTCCTCATCTGACAGTATACCCCCAGGCGGCTCAATGACTTTCTTCAGGGGCAGCGGCACGCGGTCCATTCGGTAAGCCGTTCCTTCAGTCTCGATCCCGACGAATGTGGATGGGAAGACCACGTCTGCCAAGATCGAGGTTGGCGTTGGATGAGGATCGATGACGATTAGCGGGTTCCTGACGAGGTTCTGAACAGCCTTCTGTGGAAAGTTTGAGACCGGGTCTGAGGCTACGACGAGTCCAGCGTCTGACTCGCCACGTCTTAGGATGTCGACGACAGAGGTTTCTCCCGGGTTGTATCGGGGGTATCCATGCGAGAAGTCAACTGCGTATGGGTATCCAGTCTGCCAAGTGAACACTATGTTCGCCCCGCTGACATTATAGTGCCCGCGCATAGGCATTATCAGAAACTTTGTGTAATGATTCAAGTCTCGGACAAGAGATAGGGCAGCATCGATGTTCCTCAGTTTCCCCTCGCTCATGGTCAAGCCGACGCCGAAGAAGAGTATGCCGAACTCGCAGCCGATCAGGACATCTGCGACCTCCTCGAGCTGATCAGTAGGTACGCCGGCAACCTCTTTCAGGTCTAGCTCCTCATCTCGAATCAGCATACGGAGGGCCTCGAGCAGTTCGTAATCCTTGTTGGGCTGAACTTGGATGAAGTAGTCAGCGATCTCGGCTGAACGCGTCTTCCGAGTATCGACGACGATCATCTTCCTCCCTTTTCTGGATAGCTCAGATTCGGGACTAGCTTTGGGGCTCTCTGGCATGCGGAGCCCACGTTTCAGGGCTAGCTTAGCTGCCCTCAGAAGCCTCTTCAAGGTTGATGACGATCCCAAACGCGAGACATATCGCCTCCGTTCGCTTCTTTGGAACTTGCCCTCTGTAAATGCCGTATACCTTTCCAGATGGCGTGGATGGGCGCTCCACGGGTTGCTGCCCCAATAGACGACAACGTCGGCTCTATGCTTGATCTGGCCCAGCGTGCATGTAGCTATCCCAACATCCTGGATGCTGAGTATGGATGGGCCGTGACACACTGTAGATGTATTATCAATAACGCCTCCGACCTCTTCTGCCAGCTCCAACCCGACGCGGATTGCTTCACAGCTGGTACAGCTCCACCCATAAAGTATTGGGTAGGACGCTTTGGCAAGTATCTCTGCGCTCTTTCTTATAGCCTCATCCAAGGAGGACTCTACGAGCTTACCCTCTTTTCGGACAAGAGGTTTCAAGAGGCGGTGGTCTTGATGATATAGGAATTTCCCCTCGCTGACGGCGCAGGCGTTCCTAGCCTCCGTTATGGTGTTCCCTTCAACCGTCACCTCGATATCGTCGCACAGACAACCACAGACCGGACACGTAACGTTTGATATACGCGGCAATCTCAAGCCTTCCTGTAATGCTTCTTCACCAAATCCTCTAAGCTCAAGACTTCGTCATCAGGAGATGGCTCAATCTCGGCTGGGACGCCCTTGAAAGAAGGCATCCCGACGCTATCTGTCTCAGAACCCATCAGCAGATTTGCCCACGCCCCGTACGGAATGAAGACTGCACCGGCATGCGGAGCCCTGAGAGATTTCCTTGCTTTGAGGATGACCGAGCCTAGGCTTGTGGTGATCTGAATATTGGAGTTCTCATCTATCTTGAGTCGCTTCATGTCATCCTCGTCGACATAACACGCCGCCACGCTCTCCATGTATTCTCTTGAGAACTTGCTACGCTCCTTCTCACGGCCTTGCTCCACAGTCCTACCGGTCAGCAGCAGTACCTTCAAGCCCTTGCTCATTCATCCTGACCCCGCGCTATTCAGTCGGCTGTAGACATGAACACAAGGAAATCCGGAAAGATGTATATTTAGGTTTACTATTAATCCTCGGCTTGCCTTTCTACGGAAACCAGCGTCTTAAAGTCTTCCTCCCCCTCCGCGTACCCGGAAGCAACAATAACGTCGCCAGCCATGATGACCACATTTGGCCTCGGACGGATCCAGGTGTCTCCCCTCTTCATTACCAGGATCCACATGCCGGTTTTGTCTGGAATCTTGGCCTCTCTCAGCGTTTTGCCGTTCAAAGAGGAGTTTTCCGAGACCTGAGCGAACGTGACGGTCTCTTCTGCCTCCTCGATCGCCATCTTCAAGACTGGGTGTGGCTCGATCTCCCTCAAAACAACCTCAGCGATCTCCGCTGCTGCGTCAGCAATCTTCTCCGTGACCACGCCTAGACGTATCAAGCCCAAGAAGCCCTTCGACTCTTCAGGTTTGAAGTCGAATGAAAGGATTGAGAGTTCGAAATCGGTGTGTAGCTGATCCATGAACTCTTCTAGTTTCTGGACCTCTTCGGCGAGCTCCTTACTGTTCAGCAAAAGGGAGGAGTAGGCAAGATCAAGCATAAGTTCAGAGGTATCCTTCAACTTCACAAGGTCTTCCAGAATCGTGTCAACGTGTTTCTGTGCTGACAAGGTGTTAGTCCTCCAGCTTCCTGACTTCTCCTTTCGCGATCTTCTCGAACTTCTCTAGTCCGGCTGGGGCTCCTCTCGTTATCACTACATCTTCACCATTGATTCTCTCATCTTCTTCAGGGTTTAACAGCCACTCATTCCTTCTGCGGATCGCCAGAACGTCGATGCCGATCTTGGAGGCTAAGTCCAGCTCCTCCAGAGTCTTGCCGACCAAGATCGAGTTGGGGTCGATCCTAACCCTGAGCAATGGTTCTTCAACCCTCTCGAAGGCTTCTCGGATGATTGGGTGAATGCCTAGTCCTTGCAGTACGATCGTCGCTATATCGGCTGCTGCGTCCGAGATTTTATTTGCCGATGATGAGACGGTACTGACGCCTAGGAGAGCTTCTGCGTCTTCAGCATCTCTCGCCGCTATCATCAGATTCATGTTGAGCATATAGGCCAAGGTGTCGACGTGTTTCTCTAGGTCCAAGACATCCTCGGCGAGTTCGTGGCTATTGAACAATGCAGCTGAATAGGCAAGGTCGATCATGAGTTCCGAAAGGTCCTTGATCTCAACAAGAAGCTCACGGATAGATATCGGCTTGTACTCGATCTTCTCCAATTCGACCATTAAGTCAGAGACGCTCCGGATTCGGAAACTGCGACATCTCTTCTGATAGCAGATCACGTTGTTTTTATATTAACGTCACAATAATCAGCATGCATAGACTGATAAACTCTTCGCTTAGTCTTCGTAGAGGATGCAGGAATGTCCCGTCTGAACGGAGTGGAGATTGAGGATACCTTCGCGGAACTCTTCGAGATGTGGACTGGAAGGATCTTGATAACGGCCGAAAATGAGAAGTGGGCCCTAATCGCAGCTCAGACAGCTACAGGGTTCGCCTCATCGATCATCGGATCTCCAGCGGAGGCCGGAATAGAAGGAACATTACCACCAGAAAAGACTCCTGATGGTAGAACCGGAGTTCTGATTCAGATATACCACCGGACAAGAAGGGATCTGAAGAGGCAGCTGATCGAGAGAATAGGCCAATGCGTAATGACGTGCCCAACGACGTCAGCGTTCAATGGGTTACTCAAAGCAAAGAGGCGACTGAAGATCGGTCGAAGCCTCCGGCTATTCGGGGATGGATTCCAAAAGAAGGACAAGATAGCAGGGCGGACAGTCTGGCGAATCCCAGTTATGGAGGGAGAATTCATAGTTGAGGATAGATTCGGAGTGAAAAAGGCAGCTGCAGGCGGCAACTTCTTAATACTCGCAAAGGACAGCAAGTCAGGTCTTGCTGCAGCTGAATCAGCTGCAAAG
>Ga0224506_10003318_pt1 | contig 10667 bp, 8 predicted proteins | sample SF_Jan12_sed_USG_2_FD_169108 | JGI IMG/M metagenome (GOLD analysis project Ga0224506, IMG submission 169108) | Sediment microbial communities from San Francisco Bay, California, United States - SF_Jan12_sed_USGS_8_1 | ecosystem: Environmental > Aquatic > Marine > Sediment | place: USA...
ACTGATTTTTCATTCGAATAAAAATCACCATCCGACATAGAGGCGACATGAGATTTTGAATCACTTGACCACTCCCCCATCGAATGTGGATGTTTCTTTGCATATTCTTTAACCGGCCCCGCAACACGTCGGTCTGAATTACCTTCACGTAATACCGGGTTTACCGCACTACCCAATACTTTGGCATAACGTGCTTTAATGTTTTTTTCTTCTTCCGTAGAAGCATCTTCAGGGAAATCAGGAATGTCATAGCCTAAAGATTTCAGTTCTTTAATCGCGGCTCGTAACTGAGGAACAGACGCACTAATATTCGGCAGCTTAATAATGTTCGCTTCCGGCGTTTTCGCCAACTCACCCAGTTCAGCTAAGGCATCTGCTTGCTTTTGATCCCCAGTTAAATTATCAGGGAAATTAGCTAATATGCGGCTCGCGAGAGAGATGTCACGCGTTTCTACATCGATAGCCGCTGCCTTGGTAAAAGCCTGAACAATGGGTAAAAAAGATGCGGTAGCTAAAGCAGGTGCTTCATCAGTTTCAGTATAGAAAATCTTCGAAGTAGACATTAATAAACTCACTAATAGGGTGAAATGGGTGGGCATACCCACAAGTTGGCGTATTATATTTCAGTTTGGACACAGGTTCACGTCTATAATGCAATCATTATAACCAAATTTAATATCTGGCTGTATTCACGAAATATAAGAATTTGTCCTAAATTCTAAATTAAAACGCTATTTATATAGTCGATGCAGCACTTTTGTATATATATTCCATCATTAAAGAACACACTACAAAAATTATTTATGTGAGCTATTAAATATATTTTTTATATGTGTATACTCATTGATATCATATATTAATACTTACTGTATATTCCAGAGATGAATGACTGAGTATTTTTCTGAACCTACTGAAATATATGGATTACCAATGAATAATCGTCAACAATATTCGTCAAATGCTCCTGTCATGGATATAAGTTCATCACAGGACAAAATTGAATATGAGATGATCAAGCTTGCTTACAGTTCTTCTATTATTCCCGTTTTAGCTCAAATATTTGTTTCTGTGACATTGGCATCCCTTGTCTGGTATAAACTACCACATATAAATTTAATACTATGGGTTATGGCAATTATTGGAATTGTCTTTTTACGTGCAACTCTATTAATTTTATTTAATCGCAATAGCAGAACATTAGATGAAGCCAACCAATGGGCAAATTTGATGGCTGTTGTAAGCGGTGTGAATGGTTTAGCATGGGGTAGTGCCGCATATATATTATTTGTACCTGAATTATATGCCATACAATTAAGTGTAACGGTTATTATTTCCGTCTTAGCAGTGACATTTATGTCAAACTCCGCCTCCAGTCTGAAAATAGCCCAAACGTTTTTGATAACATCAATGTTACCTTTTGTTCTGATGTTTTATTCACAGCAAGAAAATATCACTTTTGTTGCAGGAACAATGCAGCTGACATTATTGATAATTGTCATGGTCATAGCCCGCTCAATTAATAAGAAATATCGCGAATTTATCAGTTTACGACTGGAGTTAGCACAACAAAAAGAAATTGCTGAAAAAGCAAATACCACAAAATCCCAGTTTCTTGCAGCAGCAAGCCATGACTTACGTCAACCACTGCACGCACTGTCCCTTTTTACTCATAATATAAAAACTGAGATATCGACTGAGCGTGGAAATGAATTACTGTCTAATATTAATCGTTCAATATACTCAATCAACCAATTGTTAAATTCCCTGCTTGATATCTCAAAACTCGATGCAGGTGTTATAGAACCAGAATTTAATGACATACAACTTTCTTTTTTGTTTTCTTCAATAAAAAATGAATTCAAAACAGTCGCTAAAGAAAAGAATTTACAATTCGAGATAGCTGACTGTGCACATGTAGTTCATACCGACTTTGTTTTATTCAGCACTATTATTAGAAACTTGATAGGCAACGCGATAAAATATACTTCTCAAGGAAGAATTGATGTTGTTTGTAGAAAAAACGACGATCTTGTTTTAATAGAAATCACCGATACAGGTATCGGCATTCACGAATCTGAAATTGATGAAATTTTTACAGAATTTTACCAAATCAACAACCCAGAGCGTGATAAAGGTAAAGGCATTGGATTAGGCTTATCAATTTGTAGTCGGTTATGTCAGCTATTAGGACATCAAATCGAAGTTGAATCCAGCCCGGGGAAAGGTACAACATTCCGCCTGTCTTTACCTTCTGTCATTGGTGAAGTCGACCTCAATAAACACGAGTCAAGGTTTACAAATAACATAACTAATCAAAACGTAATTAATGCGATAAAGATCTTAGTAATTGATGACGACAAGTTAATCCTTGAGGGTACAAGTGAACTTTTAAAGGAATGGGGTTTTATCGCGATCACTGCAGAATCTTCAGAATCCGCGCTAAATAAAATCGAACAATTAAAAATAAATCCTGATTTAATTATTGCAGACTACAGGCTTCGGGATAAAAAGACAGGACTTGAAGCAATACATTACCTGAATAAAAAATTAAACATAAACTTACCTTCAATTATCATAACAGGCGATACTGAAGTAGAAAAAATACAAGCCATTAAAGAAGCCGATATTATTCTATTGCATAAACCTGTAAAACCAATGCAATTGAGAGTAGTGATAAATAGTATAATCAGAAAACAGGATAAGGTACTCCCCTGCAACTGAATACAGCTAGTCAGTTAATTAGCCCCATTTTTATAGCCTCATGAATACACGCGGTACGGTTTGGAGTATTCATGATTTGTAACAAGCTTCGCACATGTAATTTTATTGTATGTTCCGTCAAACCCAGCTGAATGGCTATCTCTTTATTCGATGACCCTTTCGACATAATCTTCAGCACTTCCATCTGCCGTGGTGTTACACGCATGTTTCTTTGATGAGTATTGTTTGTACCACCCATATTTTTAATGAATTCTCGCCAGTGAGGTGGCAGATAGATTTTTCCAGACTGAACTGTCTTCACTGCGTTTATTATTTCTTCTTCATTCATATTTTTACAAATAAACCCAAGAGCACCATTTTGGATAGCATTATATGCATCAATCGGGTTATGTGATGCTGAAATCATAACAGTAGGTATAGGATTATGTTCTTGTAAAAATATTTCAAGCAAATTTACTCCTTTGATATCAGGTAAATCCAGGTCAAGTAATATCATATCAATATCAGAATACTCCTTGATTAAGAGTAATCCTTGTTCACCATTTGCTGCATAGAGTAATTCCAGATCATTATGAATTTTTTTTAACGCATATTTAATCCCCTCAAAGAAGAGCTGATGATCATCAATAACCAGGTACTTCATATGCTTATCCTTTTGCGATATTTTATAAAAACTTTACATATATTAGCATAATTAAACTAAGGTATATTAGCTCTAAAGAGCTAATAAAATGGTTAGCGTTATAAAATATGATATTTAGACCGATAAATATAGCTAATATCGGATATTTATCATCGAATTTAAAATCAACCACTACACAGATTCTTTTAAGCGAAATTATTGAATGTGAAAACCAGGACAAACCTGACATAAGCATATTGATTTAAAAATTTGCAAATGTATTTTTTACCAGCGCAATCTAATATTTTCAAATCTGAGAAAATAAAATAAAACTCATAATTAATTCATTAAGAGCTATCAGGATGAGTAATAGAAAACCTCTCAACTTAATGTATTCTATTTCTGTTAAGAATCAAACCAGATAACTAAGGAGTTAATTAAATGATAAATATAATAAATCGGATTTCATCCGGTACTTTTCTCGTTTTTCTTGCTTTATCAGCACTGATGTTAACAGGATGTCTGGCTTCATCTGGAGGCCCAACAGTAGACAATTCTGAAACAAGTCGTAAACTTGAAAGCCTGCCAAGACCAAAAGGTAAACGAAAAGTTGTTACTATTTATCGTTTTAATGGCAGGGCAAAAGGAATAACAGGACGTACAGCAACTGATATGTTTACAACAGCATTAGTTAAAGCGGGCCGTTTTAAAGTAGTAGAAAGACAGCGTTTAGGAAATGTCATGCGCGAAAAAAACTTAAACCGTTCAGGACGAAGCACAGGGAAATCCTCTTTATATAAATTAAGAGGTGCTGATTATATTTTTGAAGGTACAATTTCTGAAGTAAATAATTCAAAATCTCGTTCAAGAGTCTCAGGTTCATATAAGGGTTTAGGTGCCGGTACTGGAGATAACACAGGAAGTATTGGTCTTGACATTCGTGTACTTGATGCCCGTGATGGAACGGTATTAGATGCAATTAATGTTCGAAAGGAAATAAAATCTGCCAATGCTTCAGTCTCTGGTATTGGTCGGTTTATTTCAAATTTTACGGGACGAAGAGTTGGTGGTGATATTGGAGTAAGCAAAAGTAAAAACGAAAGCGTGGATGAGGCAGTACGAGCATGCATAGAAGAAGCTATTTATCAAATAGCACGTGGATACCAATAATATAATGCCTGCATTAACGTAAAGTGTGCTGATAACAGCGCACTATACGTTTCCGGTTTTTCAAATAATTATAATTTACATAATCATATGACGATAGTATTTTTTATACCTGAATAATCGAACCCGCTAAAAATATCGCTCACTAATGTAAAAAAGTTGCTGCAGGTGATAATAATTAAATTACCTCTATCATTTTAATTAGTGCATATATTATTTATTTCATCGTTACTAAATACTGAAGCATTAATAATGCGGAATACCAGAGCCAACGTGAATAGCCAACTGCAGTGTTATAATTTAATGCCTGCGGACATGGTAAACGAGGATTATCTTCAGGAAATGATATAGTAAATATTGATTAAGGTAAGAGAAATCTTACTGTAAAAACCCGCGATAAATTTGTTGAATAAGGTTATATTCTTGCTGTTGTAGAAAGTTAATTTTCCGTATGCTCACTAATTCGAAAAAAAAGAAAAATCTGAAGTAGAGGACATAAGTATTCAAACCCCTGCAAAGGAAACAGTTATCATAAATTTTGAGGTATAGAAAATAAAACAACCAACTTTATACATACAAACTAATTTTTCCCAAGTTTAATGCCATCTCACTATTACCGGTCCTTTATCTTAATCAATTACACCACATAAAAATATTCTAAAGAGTAACTCCTTCGAGCAATAACAATAAATCAGTTTTGGTTATATTATATAAGTAATAATCAAAATTATAAAAGTCATTCTATCAATTGAAGGAGTATATTATGTACATAGTTAAACGTTTTTTAATTTTATACCTGTGTACTTTTCCAATAATCAGTAATGCGGCTGACACTTCTAAAGAAACCAAGTACTCTACACAGATTATTAAACCTTCTACAACCAGTAAAAAACATGTAAATAAATTCAAACCTCTTCCACTCAGAAAAAATCAATCTGTCAAATCCCCAAGCAGAAATATTATTAACCCTCCTACTCGGTCTAACCGCAGTAACAATCAGCAAAACCAACACAGTCAAACAGGAAAAATTCATTCTCGTGCTCGCGAAGCCAGAAACCTCAAAAATCTACAAGAGTTACAACGAGCACGAAACGCAATAGGTGCAGGCACTATTGGCAGTCAAAGTGGTAATAATGACCCTGCTGCTGGTACAGCGTTAGGCGGACGTGGTTTTAATCGTAATAACTCAAATACTCAAAATAGACGACAACCTGGTATGAACGCACAAGGTTGTATCAATGATCCCAGTAAGTGTTTTTCAACTACAGGTAATAATCGTAGCAGAGGAATAAACTCTCAACGAAGTTCACTTTCACGTGGCATGACAAAAGGTAATCGCCAAGACTGGGCAAGTGAAGATGGAAGTGATTCATCAGCTCCCTTACAAACAGAAAATGACTCTGCAGATAACATAAATAATGTTTACTATGATGATGATAATGGCACAGTGACTCATATTAGAGAAGATTTCAATAGCAAAGGTGATGAGATCAGTAAGGATATTATTACTGAAAGTTCAGATGGAAATTTTACTAGAGAGAGATTTGATCAAAACAAGAACCTAGTGATCCGTCAACAAGGTAGACGTGGTGGCAATGTCACAGCCGGTCCAGGAAGACAAACAGGACAACCAAGAGAAGATGGCCGTGAGGGCTGGAGTAGACCAAGTGGCTGTAAAATGGATTACGCATCAGGCAAGTGTGTTAATTCAAAAACTCACGTAAACACAAAAAATCAAATTAAAAACAAAACAAGTCAACCAGGCAGAGGCGACAATAGTCGCAGCAATGGTTCAGCCCGACCTCGCCTAAGCATGGATGCCGTAACCAATTCTGGTGATGGCAGCTTTGTGAGCAATCAACGTCATCGAAAAAATATTGGTGGTGTAAGTATAGACTTAGGTGATCCCTGTGAAGGTTTTCAAAATGAGGGATGTAATAATTCAGGATCAGGTGGAAGAGCCTCACCACCCAGTCGTTAAAATTAAATCACAATGAAAATTTATCTCTATTAGGAGAAACATAGATGAATAATAATCTGTTAACTATTAAATTGATGATGATAATCGTCGTATTATTCAATATTTCTGTTAACACTGCATATGCTGAGTACCAATCTGCTACTAGTCGTATTACAAGTACAGAAGTTAAAAATAAAGATTCTTGTATTCAAGGTTATGTCTGGCGTGAAGCCTTTAGAGGTGACCATGTTTGTGTCAAACCCGCAATACGTAGACAGGCAGCAAGAGATAATCGTGCAGCAAGATCAAGAGTGCAACCTGGTGGTGGTACCTATGGACCTGATACCTGTAAAAAAGGATTTGTCTGGCGTGAAGCGAATAAAAGTGATCATGTATGTGTAATACCAGCAACAAGAACGCAAGCTTATAATGATAACAAAGCCGCTCCAGGACGAATTGCAAGAACAGTGACAGTGAGACGACCATCGTCTTCTAAAAAAGATATCTGTATTCAAGGTTATGTCTGGCGTGAAGCCTTTAGAGGTGACCATGTTTGTGTCAAGCCTGCTATACGTAAACAGGCAGCGAGAGATAATCGCGCAGCAAGATCAAGAGTGCAACCTGGTGGTGGTGCCTATGGACCTGATACCTGTAAAAAAGGATTTGTCTGGCGTGAAGCGAATAAAAGTGATCATGTATGTGTAATACCAGCAACAAGAACGCAAGCTTATAATGATAACAAAGCCGCTCCAGGACGAATTGCAAGATAAACAACCATCCTTCACGCTACTATGGCATTTGGAATTCAACAAGTAAGCATAAACATAACAACGCCTTTTTCATAAGGCGTTGCTAACATTAGAAACAAAAGGATTCTAAAATGAAAAACTCTGGCAAAAAAATATATTACGGTTTAATAATTTCCAGTTCATTATTGTTGAGTGCATGTGGTAGTGGTGGCGGTGAAACAGCTCTGACTGCTACATCGGTTGTTGGTAGTTGGCAGGGAACATGCACAACCTCACTATCTACTGGTCCAACAGCTTCAACAAGAATGACATACCAGTTTAATAGCGATAACACATTATCAATTAAAAATAACTCATTTATTGATGCTGACTGTACAACACATTCTGGTTTAATCAGTTTCATCAATGGTACATATACCGTTGGTTCAACTTTTACCGACTCATCGGGTAAACAATTAACCGATATAGATTTTACTATTAATGAATCTATAGTAGGGGGTGTCGTGAATACAATTATCTCGACATCCTACAACGTCTATTCTGTCGAAAATAACAAACTTTACATGGCGACAGCTTCAACATCAGATCCGGCAATCCGACCAACAACTGTTGAGACGACAATGCCCTATCTGCCAACAACAGGACTGATGGGTGATATTAAAGCAGACATGATGGGGTTATGGGTATCAAGTTGCGATAATAACATTATCCACCTTATACATTACTATGATTCAGCTGGCCCTAAATTTACTCTAGGCACTTTTGGTTATACTGATAATACCTGCACGACACAGCAAGGAACTATTATTTTTGAGGAAGGTGATTTTACTATTACTCCAGCAACAAGTATAAGCAATAATGGCATTCCTGTTCACAGTATCGACCTGGCGCAGACTAGCAGACTCGAAAATGGAACCACAACTACGGTTTATCCTGCTTTTTCACAAATTATAACTACGGATGGTCCATCACTGTTATTACACGGTGCGGCAGATGGTGCAAACACACCGAGTATGACTGCCTCACCCTCTCTCTATTTTGGTGAAGATACAGCGACAAACCGTCCGACTAAGATAAATTTTGATAAACAATATAGGAAGCTCGGTAGTTCGTTTGTCGGTAATTTTAGCCCGGTTAAAACGGCATGGATTAGCAATTGCAGAGCTGAAGCTTTTGTTGGTTACATAAAAGATTTATATTCTATTCATTCAGATGGAACTTATTCTTATACAGTAAAAGGCTATGGTCTTACGGATAGCACTTGCTCATCCACCACACCAATCGAATCAGTCGTAACTGGTACATATACGATTTCGGATATGGGGAATATGCCTAATAAAGATTTAGTTTATATGGTTATATTAACTGAGTCAGGTGGCGGCGTTACGACCTATTATATGAAGAATGATCGTAACAAGAAACTCTACATGAGTTCATCAAGCACCACCAATTTTGATTATACATCAGGATATAATCCAGATAGCAGTGCTACAGTGCATTAAATATTATCACGACGTTATAAACAACGAATCAGCTGCAGGCAACGCACATTTTATTTTGCGCGTTGTCTTCACTATGTTTATTTCAGATGATGGGAAATAACATAATCATGAACGTACTTTTTTATAAGTGCTATGTCAAAAAAAATGGAATTTGATTCTGCGCACATATACAGCCGGCTTACAATGATTAAGGCCGGCTAATTTGTGACCACTAAAATCTGATGCTGTTTGATATATCACTCATATCAAAAAATAATTTCCAATATGTGATTTTCACGTACCCCAAATTATAAAACTACCCTTCTTAATCAAACTCCATACCAGATACTGTATTTAGTTTAATAATGGGTATTTACAATCGGTATTACCCATAAGAGTAACCCTTATGAGTAATAGATATATACCGTATATTTCGTATCATTACTTTATAAATCATTATCTGGTTCAATCTAATCACAAAATAAAATCAGACAATTTTAGAAAAATCACAATCATTCAATACCAAAGATATTATCTGTATTGATTAATAATATAACGGAGTCAAATATGAATTCTCGCTTACCCATTCGTTTTATATTTTTCAGTACTCTCATAAGTACTCTATCATTGCTGGTCGCCTGTGGTGGTGGTGGAAATGATCCTGGTGTCGCGCCCATTACAGGAACAGTAACATGCCCTACGTTTACTACAGGCGATGCATTTACCTATCAACATAATTCTAGTATAACTATTAATTCTATAGGCACCTTCACATTAAGCAGTTTCACCAGAACCGTTACAGTAATACCCTCAACTGCTGGCAAAGCAGATATGGAAGCCAGGTTTAGTCATAATTCAGATGTTGACACCTATTATCATAATAGCAACACCAGTAATTTTGAACTTATAAGTACAAATCATGTGAGTACGAGTGAGACTAGTACTGTTACCTACGCTACACCATACAAATTATGTACCCCACCTACAGTAGGAGATATCTATACAGCCACTGTCGTGACAACTAATACTACTACTAGCACTTCAACTACAACAACAGCTAAAACTGAAGTGACTCTTGTAGGAACAGAATCAGTTACTGTACCAGCGGGTACTTATCCCTCGGCTCGTCGAATTGACACGATTACACGATTCTATGACTCAAGCGGTACACATATGGCTGGTTCTGATGTTACCAGTAATCTTTGGTTTGATGATAATGCAGGAGAAGTTAAGTCTGTCACCAAAAAATCAGGAAGTTACTCTACCTATACTGGTGAAATCACAAATACTATAGAAAGACAGTAACAGGCTTCATTCAAGAGCAACTTAACGACCGGCATTTTGCCGGTCGTTCATTTAATTAATATTTAAACATCTATTATCCCGATAACCTGTAACAACTATTTGTCTTTGACGACAATATTTATGATTGTGATATTTAATAATCATGGTTGTCTGAAATTATCCAAAACAGCATAAAAGTTAACACCTTATACAACTTACTCTATGTAATATATTTAAAAATAAGGTCTATTACTCATAAGAGTTAGCCTCATGAGTAATAGATATTTACCGTATATTTTATATTATTAATAAATAACTCGTCGTCAGGATTAGCCAGTCATAAACAAAAATATATCCGGCGACTTTATTAATATCAATACACAAAGCTATAACTTATTAGCCGCATAACCAGAAAACAAGTGGATACTATCTGGTATTCGGACGATGATATTATGGATCAACGCAAAGAATTTACACCGTGTAATTGTTAAATATTAGAGACTGATTTAAGCAATTTACGAACTTACAACTAAGCTATTTATCCTGAACAACACCACGGCAATTAGGGAATTGGGAACATCCCCAGAAGGTATTACCGGCGTTCTTACCTTTTCTAGCGGTTCGTTTAACCATCTTTTGGCTACAAATTGGGCACAAGGGGTCAAGTTCTGGCATTTCTGCTT
>Ga0224506_10003319_pt1 | contig 10667 bp, 8 predicted proteins | sample SF_Jan12_sed_USG_2_FD_169108 | JGI IMG/M metagenome (GOLD analysis project Ga0224506, IMG submission 169108) | Sediment microbial communities from San Francisco Bay, California, United States - SF_Jan12_sed_USGS_8_1 | ecosystem: Environmental > Aquatic > Marine > Sediment | place: USA...
GTTCGTCTCGAAACAGGATTCAATGCGGTTGTTTGTGAATTCGAAGTCACCGATTACAACTCGAAGATGGATTTGGAGGAGTATGATTTTCTCCTAAAAAACCATAGTGTGAAATCTGATCTTCTATTAAATGCTTATATTCGGAAATCCGCTGATCCTGATAGAATGTTCATTCCTTCTGAACCGTCTTTTGGTTTGTTTGAACAGGATCACCCGCTAAGTCATGGCCAACTCGAAACTATTTTCCGAGTGAATCAAAACGAAACACTAACCGCTGTCCAAGGTGGCCCAGGTACTGGCAAAACTACCTTGTTCAAATCCCTCATTGCTAATCAAATCACTCATCGAGCACTTGAAGTAGCCAAAGGTAAAAAGGACGTACAACATAAACCGCTACTGATTACTTCAACCTCCAACAAAGCAGTCGATAATGTGATCGATGACCTCAAACATGACGAGAGCACAACCGGGTTCGACTGGCTCTACTTTCACGGGGGACACAAGGACAAAATTGATGGTGAAGCAAATAGAATTGTTTCGCTCATCGAAAAACTCAAAAATTCACTTTACTCAAAAACCGAACAGAAAAATGCGAATGCGGCATTGATCGCAGCGACTCAAAATATTTCCTATGCATTTAATCACTTTTGCAATCTCAAAACCCAGTTAAAAGACTCTCTGTACCCATCCGGTCATCAGGATTATTCAAGATTTGTGGATGACACAAAAAATATTGAGAATCAAATAACTACTATACTTGATGAACTCGAATGGAATAACAATTTTAAAGACTCACCGCTGGACGCATCCGCTGAGCTTATCAAGCGAATCCAAGGCCACCGAGATGACATCAAAAAGATTGAGCTCGCGAGATCGGAAGAGAAATTTTGGCAATCGCTCATGCCACCACTATTTATTTCTGATACAGTGAGGTTGTGGCTTCCGTCGAAAGCTTGCGATGCGGTTATTCACAAATTTCAGGATTACCCACAGGGAGGGTTACTTCGACTGTTCTATTCGTTTTTTCCAGGGAGGTATGCCAAAGCCTGGACACAGATTAAGAAAGTCTATTCTTCAGAAATCAGCGAACATTTTAATTTGAATCACTTTTCGATCGAAGGTCTGGCCGAACTTGCGACTGAATGCCAACGCATCAAACAGAACAAGCAGTTTGACCAAATCATTTCGGACTTATCAATCAATGTTGATGAGACATTGAATCTTTCTTCTCTCAATGGGAAACTCAAAAAGTGGCAGAAATTCTACAAGTGCCGAACACAGTATGATGAGTTACTCAACCAACTAGAGACAACATACCCTGAGGGTGATTGGATCGATATCCAACGTTTGCGTTTTGTTAAGGAGAGTCGACGTCTCTTTGAGTTGTCTCTGATTGTGCTTTGGCTAGATTTGTTAGCCCATAAAGACAAAGTCATCGAGGTGCTTGAACATTGGAAGAATTTTTTTCAGAAAGGAACGAGCGTTGATAATCGTCAACTCTGGAAAGGTAAGCTAAGTCAGTACTACCATTATATTGCTCTTGCATATCCAATTCAGGCTTCGACACTTGCCTCTGTTCGAAAACTTCCAGGCTATCAATTCAATGAGCTCAACGGTGTGAAACCTTTCAATTTATGCTTGGTTGATGAGTCCAGTATGATTTCCGTGGAATCACTGGTCACAACACTCGCACGCTGCGATCAAAGTGTCATCGTCGGTGATCCACTCCAACTGCGACCGATTCGTACCCTTTCGAAACCTGGGCAGAATGAATATCGCTTACAATACTTTCCCAACTTATATCAAGAATATGAGCGTTTCACGCCGGCAACGATATCTGCCTATCATCGCAGTGCCGGCATGCCGCACAGTGGGTTACAAGCAATCCGCGAAGAGGTTGTTCTTGAAGAGCATCGTCGATGCCAAGCCCCCATAACGAATCTTTTTCTCGGACTTGCAGGATACAAGGGGATTCAAATCTGCACTGCGCCGCCGTCCGAACGAATTCTGAGTGCATTTGAAAAGATGGGTTCTCATCATAAAATGTTTTATAGCGTTCAAGGTCAAGGCTCTCAGTTACCGCGCACCAATATCGACGAGGTCCTGGCGATTGAACGTATTATCGATAAGCTCGAAGATGCAGGTTATCACGTCGCTGCCGATGTAAGTATTATTACACCTTACTCCAACCAAAAGGAGCTCATTATTGATCGACTCGGTAAACGACTCGATCACACGACTAACCAAAATATTGGCACGGTCCATCAGTTTCAGGGTATTGATAGCAACGTCATCATTTACTCACCCGTGATTTATAAGCCTTCGGATAGTCCCAGCTTTCAAAATAGGCACCCGGACTTGCTAAATGTTTCAATCTCAAGAGCCAAGCAGCAATTCATCGTCGCTGGTAATTATCGGAAGCTCTGTCAATCGGGCGGGTATCTCAAATATATGGCAGAATCTTGTGCAGAAACGTTCATTACCGACTCGGAACATCAAAGTCCGAGCTATTCGAATTATTTCAATAGCGGGTTACCCATTCAGACTGTTTTGGATTGTGATCACATCACGCATTTTGAACAACAAATTGCTAATGCAAAAAAGTCGGTTACCATTATTACTCCATGGATCCGAAAGAATGGTTTGCATCCACAATTGGATTTTCTAAAAGGGGCGAAACAACGGGGTCTCCATATTTCAATTTTTTATGGCTATCTAAATGCAAAGAATAAGTATCTCGACGATGGTGATGAGTCACTCATTCGCTTATACAAACAATTGTTTGGTGAACGATTTCATCGTATTGCCGGTGGCACTCACGAGAAAGTTTTGATTATTGATGAAGAGCATGTGACGATCGGGAGCTGGAATTGGTTGTCTCATAATTATCATAACTATTGTAAAGGTGACAATTTTTCGAATCTGCAAATTCGACAGGAGACGAGCCTTCAAGTTTCAAGTCATCTGCTGGCGAAGCAACTCATCTCTCGTATTGTTCAAACTGAAGGTGCCTAGCTCTCTGACTACCAATTAAGTTATAGCAAACTCCCTCAACAATAGTATTACGCCACTCACAACAAGTGTCAGTGTGATTATTATCTTGTATGCGTCCGGCAGTCTGCATCTGCTGAGAACCGGACGCATACTTATCACCCGACTGTATATATCTTAAAGGCCGTTATGATATACAAGATTTGGTGCATATGGGATTAGCTGCTCGTTTTCCCGTCCTGTAATTATGAGTTGTAAATCTTGTAGAAAATTCGGTCTTTTTGTTCATTATTTTCCACCACTACAACTTCATCTAATCGAATTTCCGCTTTGCTATCCAAGGTGCCTTGTATTGAATTGCTCACTAGAACGTTTTCACCGCTAAAGTTATCTGGTTTAGCTAAAGACACTGCTTCGATAATAGAGTTAGCAAAAGATAATAATTGCTCCTCCGTACCGATAAGATATGACTCATTTTCACCTGTTTGGTAAGTGATTAATGGTCTATCGTCTAAAGTATCAGTCAACATTATCTCCTTGTAATACTCTTTCACTCATAACAGTTTCATATATGGACTCTCTCGTTATACATAGAAAAAAGTGAACATAAAGGAAGATTGCGAACATATATCCAGTCTGTTTAGAAGCCTCTGCTTCTGACCCTGATGGTTTCCGCACGCGAAGAACTCTCTATAAGCACGGCTTTGAAGCCCGAACTGTTACCAGTTTTCCCTCGCGTCGGTCTTACCTTTTTTCATCACTATTTTCTATTGCAATCCTTAAGCAGCCATAGGTTGATAATCGTGTTGGTACTCTCTGTTTTTTGCTAACAGAGCCCAAATCGTTCGTGCATTTTTTGCCGCAAGTGTGACGACAGCGATATTATGATTTCGACGTTCCCGAATCTGCATGGCCCAATGACTTTTCTGATCCTTTTTTCTTGCGCATTGGAATAAAGCTGATTTTGCACCTTGAATAAGCAAGGTTCTTAGGTAGCGGTTACCACCTTTCGTGATTCGGCCCAGCCTGGTTTTTCCGCCTGAGGAATATTGCTTCGGTGTTAACCCGAGCCATGCGGCTAGCTGTCGCCCATTGTTAAATAGTTTTGCATCACCAATACTCGCGATCATCGCCGTCGCACATAAGGGTCCAATACCTTCTATCTTCAATATTCTCTGACTCAGTTCGCTTTGTTTTGCCAAATGGTCAAGCTGTTTATCTAAATCACCAATCCGTGCATCCAGTAGCTTTAGATGTTGTACATTGTGTGCAATCAGTTCTCTCACGATATCGGGTAATTCGTTGTCTCCATCTTCAAGAATGCCAGGCAATTGATTTCGGGCTTTTTGAATGCCTCTGGAGATTGCTATACCAAACTCCAACAGCAAGCCTCTCATGTGATTCACAATTGCAGTGCGTTGACCTACCAATAGTGCTCTTGTTCGATGCAAGCTAAGAACTACTTGCTGATCAACGGATTTCTTGGGCACAAATCGCATGCTGGGCCGAGTTAATGCCTCACAGATAGCTTCTGCATCGTTGGCATCATTTTTCTGATTCTTGCGATAGGGTGCAACAAATTGTGCTGCCATTAGTTTCACTTCATGGCCGAACTCTGAGAAGCGACGAGCCCAATAATGCGCACCACCGCACGCTTCCATTCCGATGACGCAGGGTTCGATATTCATAATGGTTTTTATCAATTCAGATCGTTTGACCATTTTTTTCAATAAGACTTTTCCATTGGCATCAATGCCGTGAACTTGAATAACATATTTTGCTAAGTCGATTCCGATGTGCGCTATTGTCGCCATTTCTCTCACTCCTTTTTCAACTCTTTATGAATATGTCACAGCCAGAGTTGTTTTAGAAGAGAGAGTCCATACCATTATAAGCGTGACCGACTGTCACGCTATGCATTTTTAGGTGATTTGCTCGCGCGATCACTCAGAACTACCAACAAAACATCTTGTCCATATTGTTTTCCTTTCTAGATGCTACGAATTTTGCCCTAACCTCCGCATCCTCAAATTGCTCTCTTTCTTTTTGGATACCTTGATATAGCCCCTCAACCGCTTTTTCCAAATTTTCTTTCCTATCGCCAGGCACTGCCGGAATATTGGGCAAAAACATGGCCTGATAGGGATTATTCTTCACCCATTCAAAAGCCTTCCTTTGAGTTTTATTTTGTTTCTCTATATCACAAAAGGCATAGCCATTGATATATCGTCCCGCCAGGCTTACAAAGTCACGCATGGTTACAAATATCTGCATGAGCGACTGATTAGCACGAAAATCCGCGACTTCAGCAAAAGTAATAAATCGATTTTTTGCGATATAAAACCAATACACCGATTCGTCCCTGTACCCCAAATCGTACAATCTTATTGCAAGAACCATTAGGGTCATTGGAGTGATTAATCCCGGTTCTCTTTCAATCGAGTCACGCACACGCAATATATCTTTTGGATCATTCGAGCTTAGCAGCGCGTCATATTTCTTTGCTACAGCGACTCTTGGGGTTCCTTCCGCGCTGTCAGCAGCTTCATAGTATGGAATAACATATGCCCCTATATATTTTTTTGGCTCAATACTCGCAAAACCAACCAAAGATAGGCTAGTTAAAACAAAAATAATTACGCCTTTAAGAATTATTTTCACTTCTCCACTTCCTTTCACCTAACGTTGAAGCTAATTCGCGCCGTCTTCTGGCGTCGAATTGAGCGCCTGGTTGAGCGCTTCTTTGAAATCGATTGCAAGTACGAAAGTGTTTTGACCCTTGCAGGTCGGGCACTCCCAACGTCTACCTCGTTCTAATTCATGGTGCCATACCACGATCTTATGATCACAGTTTTTGTTTGCACACTCTATCTGATGCTGATGAGGTGTCCAAATTGACCTATTCTCACCTTCATCTGTAACTGTGTATGTTGCACCACACTCAAAACACTCGGCTATAACGGAATCCTTTCCACTAGGAATACGTTTTCGGATGGGTTTTCCACACTGTACACATTCTATATTAGCAAACACACCAATTGTGCAATTGAAAACAGTTGACGAAAGGGCTTCAGATACAAATTTTGCAATCTCTTCGCAGCGCTCCCGAAATTTTTTATAGTCAATTGCTTTGCCAGATCTTGTGCTTTTTAGTGATTGAATATGAAGATAACTGCCTAATGCATCGTAGTGTTTTTTTAAAGTTTTCAATCCAAGCACTTTCTCAGTACCAAGAGAAGTCATGTTTGGTGCTGGTACACCATATTCTTCTTCTAAACCAATAGCGATTGAGCTATCTTTATCTGCCATTGGGTCAATCTCTAGAAGAACCATCATTACTTTTTTAGGTTGCCAAGTTTCGTATTCATTAGGGGGGAATTCATCTTTATATGCAACGGCACGATCGTAAGTGAGAGCTTCCATCGCCATTCTAAGCTCCAGAGCAGCATACTTAAGGGATTGATTTGTTCCTTCAGCTAGCTTTTCCTCAGCATGCTTAAGGTGTTGTCGCACTACATTTCTATAATCCATGAAATTCTCGTTATTCGCCTAACAGTTGTATTAACGTGACCCCCTCGGTCTCGTTATACATTTTTAGACGGCATCAATGATTTCCGCCATTTTAGATGGATCTGCACTATGATTTTCAAAAAGATAGGCAGTTAGTCTTTCGACAGTTTCCCACTCTTGGTTCAGAATCTCTCGTGCTGAATTTTGATGGAAATCGTATTTGCTACTCAGGCCAGCCATTTTAAGCTGTTGAACAGCAAGCTCATGATCGGGCACTGAGCATTGTTCGTTTGGGGTAAGGCTAGAATCTTTTTCAGCTGCAATTTCTTCACCCATCAATCCTGCACATAAAATAACAGCCAACTCTTTTGCGACTTCTTTATCTTTTTGAGTTTCAGGTGCAGCTTTTTTCCCTGCGGCAGTACATTTTGATTTGGAGAGCGATATAAATATCTCACCTGCCCCATACTGTTCTAAATTTACATCACCAACGAGACTATGAAATTTGGATTTATGGGCCACTACCGCATGCGAAGCCTCGTGATAAGCAGCTTCCTTTTTTATAGCCATAATCTCTCTCCTATACGCCTAACGAGGCCGTAGAAAAACCCTCCCACAGCGCTCAATTATTTCATTCCTATTCTTATTTATTCGATTTGTTCACTTTGCCAAGTTTTGAGGTGTTTTGCAATTGGATTGAAGGCTGTTTGAGCGGATATTCAGGTGTTTTTGGCACTTTGATGGTATCTGTTCCATATTTTCTTAGTGAAAAAGCTTGCTGTAGTGGTTGAGCTTTTCGATGTTGTGTACGAGGCAGTAAAGTTGCCATTGGGCTTGGACTTTTTCTTTGCTTCTGAGGCTGAAGCGGTTGAGCTTTTTGTTGTTGGTGAGGTTGCCGAAAACGGGTTCGACCACGGACATGCGGTGGCTGTAGATTTGTTTGCCTTTTTGGCTGTCGACGCGATGCTTCATCCAGTCGGTGTAATTGGTTTTACGGTGTTTCTTTTCGATGATGAAAGAGACTTGTCTTCCGTGGCCTTTGCGATGGTTGGCTGAGCTTGGAGTACGCATACATTTTGGTTTCAGTTCACACTGACGACATTGATTGGGGTGGCCTTCGAAGTAAAGTTTATAATTTTCATAGCGGTCTTGTCTTTCGCCTCTGGGCTGCATCGGTTGATTCATAGGACAGGTGCAGGTCTTGTTTATTGGATCAAAGTGAAACTCACTCGAGGGAATGAGTGAGCCGGTATGCGTGTCTACTGACTGTGCACGTTTTCCATATTTGCCGTGTTGAGTTTTAAATTTCGGGTCACGCTGTCGAAATTTGTTATCAGGGATGTAGGCATTGATTTTATTTTGGTGGCAGTATTTCATATTGGCTTCGTTGGCGTAGCCCGTGTCGGCGGTGACGATGGTTTTATCATAGATGTTGTTGTGGATGCCGAGTTTTTTATAGCGTGTTTTGATTTTTTCGAGCACTGGTTTTAGTACATGATGTTCTTGTCCTTCGCCAAAGGCTTGTGCGTCGATGATGATTTGGTGTTTTTTGTCGACACTGGCCACGCCGTTGTAGCCTTGGATGGTGCCTTTACTGGTAGTCATCTTCGCACTTTCGTTATCCGTGATATTGCTCTTTACTTCCTTTTTTGTTTTGCCTTGCCCCCTCCTGGGGCTGGATTGTTTGAGGAATTGTTCGATCTTGTCGTGGGCTTGATTTAAGGTGTTGATGGTTTGTTGGGTGCGCTGTTGTCGGGTGTTTTCTTGGGTTTCGTTTTTGTCGTGCCGTTGCTGTTCGTTAAGATAGTGGTGTATTTGGCGTTTGAGTTTGTCGCGCTTTTGTTCGAGTTCTTTAAACGTACCGGACCATTCTTTTGCCGCATTCGATGGTAGTTTGCAGCCATCAATCGCAAAGAGTTCATGGCCGAGCAAGCCTTGTTGATCGCAAATCAATAAAATTTGTTCGAATAGGTTTTCAATTTCTCTAGCGTGTTGACTGACAAAGGCGGCGATGGTGGTGAAGTGTGGCACCGTGTCGCAAGACAGGGCTTTGAAAATAATATTGGTTTCACAACACCATTGAATCTCACGACTACTGGTGATGCCTTTGGAGTAGGCAAATAAAATGATTTTCAAAAGAATCGCTGGATCATACGCTGGTCGTCCGGTTTCATCGTTTTCATAATGCGGATGAAAAATCGAAAGATCGAGTTTCTTTGAAATTAAATAATGTATCGCATATTCAAATGTGCCACTTTGCAATTGATCTTCGTAGTTCAATGTGATCATGGCGCTTTGTTTGTAGTCATAGGGTTTGAATTTCGGCATCAACACATCCTCCTTGTGTTGAGGAATAGATTATCAAAGTTTTTTGCGATTAGGGGGTTTTTCTACAGCCTCAACGTTTAAACTCAGCCGCGCCGCTTTTCGGCGTCGGCTGGAGTGCCTTGTTGGGCGGTTTATACATAGTATGATAAGACGATTAAAGGATCGCCTCCCTCCTCTGTAGATCGCCAATTGATAAATGCGCTGCATTCAACTAGTGCATCAAACGCTTCAGAGTTTAATGCTTTTAATTCGGACGCATCATCTATGTGTAGAGACACGAGACCATTTTCATAGCAATAGTCGCTCATGCAGTCGTTCCAAGCGTTCATGTTCCTGCCATAGTAGCCTGGAAAGGAAAATGTTTTTTCAAAGTAGTTATGAAATTGCTCCCAATCCGCAAGCAACTTTCCATTTACTCTACATTTGATCATGTTCTATTACGCCCAACAGTGATTAGAAAGCCACTCCATCAGTGGCAAATACAGCCATTTGGCTGTATAACTCCAAATTTCTCATTATACGCTGTATAACACTCATTTCCACCACGTCTAAAAAGGATTATTTTTTAACATTAAAACAGATACTTATCTCGTTATTAATAACCTTATTTTAGTTGTATGGAGTTATACAGCCACCCCTGATGTATTAAACAAGCCAGTGATTTCTTTGCTGTACAACTTAACTTTGGCTGTGCATTATACCTGTATGAATAACCAGTAGTTGAACAAAAAACAACAAGGAATTGGTTATGAAACAGACAAAAAATGTAAAACTGCTTACCCAGGTTCGCACACTCCTGCGCAGCAACTACTACAGTTTGAAAACAGAAAAAACATATATTTTCTGGATCAAACGTTATATTTATTTTCATAAGAAAAGACACCCTAAAGATATGGGCCGCACTGAGGTGGAGGCGTTCTTGACTCACCTAGCAGTCAATAGGAATGTTGCCAGCGCAACTCAAGCGCAGGCTTTAAACGCACTGGTGTTTCTTTACCGTCGTGTTTTGGAAATCGATTTAGGTACCATCTTTCAATACAATCGTTCGCGTCGACCAAAAAAAATTCCAATTGTAATGAATGCCCGTGAAATCAGCGCGTTGTTGGGCGAGTTAACAGGCGTATACTGGCTTGCGGCTTGTTTAATGTATGGTTCCGGTTTACGTTTGATTGAATGCATGCGCTTACGCGTTTTGAATCTCGACTTTGAACATCATGCTTTGCATGTTATTGATGGCAAGGGTAACAAGGATCGCATCGTAACCTTGCCCGATGTTTTGCACGAACCGTTGCAACAGCAATTAATACGTGTGCGAAAAATTCATAACCAGGATTTACGCGAAGGCTTCGGTAAAGTATCTCTGCCACACGCACTTGATCGAAAATATCCGAATGCCGCGCAGTCTTGGCCTTGGCAATATGTTTTCCCCGCGAGTAAACGTGCGATCGATCCCTATTCGGGTTTAACCAAACGCCATCATTTACACGAAACCGCGATGCAAAAACAAATTCGTTATGCAGTACGCCGTGCCGGTTTAGAAAAACCGATTAGTTGCCATACGCTACGCCATTCCTTCGCCACCCATTTATTAGAACGTGGTGCGGATATTCGCACAGTGCAAGAGCAACTCGGTCATGCGGATTTACGCACCACACAGATTTACACCCATGTATTAAATCGAGGTGGCAATGCGGTGATTAGTCCGTTGTCGACGATTTGGCAAAGCGGCATGAACAACACGACAAAACCACATGCATTCGCTTAGGTGCGCTGCCGATTTGGGTTGGTAAAAACTAAAACCGCAACACCTAGCACAGTGAGCATGTAGTCGGAAATAG
>Ga0224506_10003322_pt1 | contig 10661 bp, 11 predicted proteins | sample SF_Jan12_sed_USG_2_FD_169108 | JGI IMG/M metagenome (GOLD analysis project Ga0224506, IMG submission 169108) | Sediment microbial communities from San Francisco Bay, California, United States - SF_Jan12_sed_USGS_8_1 | ecosystem: Environmental > Aquatic > Marine > Sediment | place: USA...
CACACGCCACGCATGACCGCATTCACCAAAGACTATGCGTTTTACGCCAAGGTCAAGTGCTGCTTTGCGGATACGGTTGGAAATTTTATGCATCTGTTCATAAGAACCGATGAACATGGCAAAGTTTGCGGCCTCAGACGCGTACGATGATACTGTCCAGTTAATACCGGCCTGATGAAAAACCTTACCATAACCGATTAGGCCATCAACATGGGGTTCGGCAAAGAAATCAGCCGAAGGGGTGATAAGCAGTACGTCGGCACCTTCTTGGTCAACCGGGTATTTAACCGGAATGCCAGTATCTTCTTCGACGTCTTCTTCGAGACCTTCCATGGTGTCAATCAACGCCGGGCCGGGTAGGCCTAGGTTGTTGCCGATAACGTGGACTTTAGAAATAATTTCGTTGGAATATTTTGTACCGACACCGATGTGATCCATGATGTCGCGTGCGGCCATTGAAATTTCGGCGGTATCAATGCCGTACGGGCAAAACACTGAACAACGCCGACACTGTGAGCATTGGTGGAAATACTTGTACCAATCGTCCAGCATTTCCTTGTTCATTTCTTTGGCGCCAACCAGTTTCGGAAACAGTTTGCCAGAGGTGGTGAAATGGCGGCGATAAACCGAACGCAATAAATCTTGGCGCGCCACCGGCATGTTTTTGGGGTCGCCCGTGCCAAGGAAGTAATGGCATTTATCGGTACACGCGCCACATTTTACGCAACTATCAAGATAAACCCTGAGAGCTTTATTTTTTTCCAAAAGCTCACCAAGTTTGGCGACGGCTTTTTCTTCCCAGTTGTCAACCAATTCACCCGGAAAGCCCAATGGTTCGTTGTGCTCGGGCTTGGCGATAAACGGCTGTGAATGCGCCATTGCATCTTCTTGAATTTTGGGATTGTCCCTTAATTCACGAAACGCCGGGGTTTGGAATGTTTGGTCTGCCACTTACAGTTCCTTAAATATAAAACTTAAAAACTTAAAAACTTAGGCTTCGCGGTCAGCATCCATGTGTGCCGCCCATGGCGCCAGATGGCGTTTTTCACGGGCGTTGTCCACCTGCGTGCGCGACGGGCTGAAAAATACGCCCGGAACATGCAGAAGTTTGCTAAACGGAAACACAATCATCAGTGTGGCGACGGCGGCCAAATGTATTAGCAATGGCCCGTCTGCCGGTAGGGGTTGAAGGTCAAACCTTAGTAGCCCTAAGAAAAATACTTTGACTTGAATAATATCGGTGCGAGCCACGAATTTCATGCCTAGACCGGTCGCACCGATAAGCACCAAAAGGGCTAACATTAGGTGGTCTGACGGGCCAGAAATGTAACGAACGCGTTCTACTAAAAAACGCCTTGCCCATAGGCCAAGCAGACCAACAACCATTGCCATGCCGCCATAAATACCAAATGGCTGAATAAACACGACCCAGCTCCATGTGGGGTCAATGAAATAGCGAATATGCCTGATTAGTGCCAGCAAAAGACCGGCGTGGAAAAGTACAGCCAAAATCCAAATCCAGCGGTTTGATTTGAACAGGCTTTCAAAAAATGCAACTTCGCGGAACATGCGAAAGATGACACCCGTTTGGGTCATTGGTGCGGGCATAACCGGAATCTTTAGCGGTGCGGGCGTAACAATGTACGATCTTATTTTTACCGAAAGACCGATAATTAAAATCGCGGTGGCCGCGTAAAAAAGAACCGCATAAGCAATTGTCAATGCTGACATGGCTGGTTAGCCCTCAAAATAAAAGTTAATTTTTTTATAAATTGAAAAACAAATAAGCAGTTTAGAAAATTAAAAAATTACCGGAGGGCAGGGTGAAAATATATCCCACCCTCCGGGTAATAGAATTATACGCAACCAGTAGGCTTAGGAAGGCCGGCAATTTTACATGCCTGCTTAGCTGGGCCATATGGGAATAGTTCGTAAAGATATTTGTTAGAGCCTTTTTCGGGGCCAAATTTCTTTTTCACAGCCTTCACCAGCACGCGAACGGCCGGAGCAATCTGGTATTCGTTGTAGTATTCACGCAGGAAGTCAACAACATCCCAATGTTCTTGGGTCATTTCCAAACCTTCGGCATCGGCAATGATCTGTGCCAGATCACGGTTCCACTGCTGAACGTCGGTGATGTATCCTTCTTCGTCGTGTTCGATATCTGCGCCATTTACGCTATATGCTGCCATTTTAAAGTCTCCTTTGGTTTTAATGTCTTTGTTTTTTAATTTCATATGCCCATTGCACTTAGGGCGCGGTTGGTAACGGGCCTAAAGCCAGGGGGTTACACCGTCATTGTCTGCGACAAGATCGACGAAACCTGCATAATCGACAACTTTAATTCCATCGATAAGCTGGCCTTCGGCAAGACCGCGGGCTTTCATGTCCGGGCCAAGTACGTAAACAGAATTGTCTTTAGCGGCGCTGGCAACCTTATCGGAAACCGTTGTGCCGCCCATTGCGGCGTAAACGCCATCTTCAAGAAGAAGTATTGCACTGCCTTTTTTGGCAAGACGCAAACAGCTTTCAAGGCTGTTGCGTTCAAAGGGTGATTTGTTAACTGTATGAAGCATGATTTAATCCCTTATCCGCCAATAACCGCATCAGATGTAGCCAATACGTCGGCCAATTCTGCGCTTGAAAGAACCTCAACCTCAACTTTGAAGTCGTCAGGGGTAAGCCCACGGGCTTCCATTGATTCTTTTTCAACGATGATGCGCCAATTCATATCCATATCTTCGTCTTCGTCGGCATCTTCTTTTTCCATTTCGATAATGCCGTAAGTTGGAAGAAAGTTTTTCATTTCCAAATCTGCCGTATCGTGACCTTTTTTAATTTGGAAAACACCATCATCAACAAAAACGATGTTGGCGTGTTGTTCAAACGCAGCGGAAATAAGAACGCTTTCCAGAACCTCTAACGCATAAATTGTGCCGTAAGGCGCTTTGCGGTTAAGGAAGGTGATGGTCTTTTTTACGCCTTCAGTATCAAAATCGTATTCAGCCATTTTTTTGCTCCTTAATCGCCAAACATTACAAGACGATCAGTTCCCATTGCCGCTTCGGTCAGCTGACCTAGGCCGGAAATGCGAAAACCATCCATAAGGTTGTCTTCAACGATGCCGCGGCGAAGTCCGGCAGCAACGCAAACCACAAGATCGACATCTTTTTCTTTTGCAAGGTCGCTCCAGCGTTTTACGACATTGCGATCGTCTGCTTGCGGGGCTGAAAGTTTGTTGGCGTTGTAAACGCCATCATAATAAAAAAATACACGGGGGACTTCGTGGCCTTTTTCAAGTGCGGCTTTTACAAATTGGTAAGCCGAATCTGAAGCCTGATGTGTGAACGGTCCCTCGTTTACTAGAATGCCAAATTTCATAAACTAAATTCCTGATGGTTAATGCTCGTTTCACAAGGGGGGCGGGAATTTTCCGCCCCCCATGAAAAACAGTGGTCTTTTGATTAAAGGTGTACGTGCGACGATGCGTTTAGCGCATTACGTCCACCACGCCAGTCTTCAATATGGAACTTGGTAAATGGCAGACCGGTAACTTCGAAAAATTTCGGCCAACCAATACGGTCAATCCATTCGTTCATGCGTTCCCAAGGCTTACCACCTTCTTTGTAGGCGCTAAGAATTTTGAGAACGATTTCGGTTGCTTCCGGCCAACGCGGTGCGTTGTTGGGAATGCCAGCGGCCACAAGCTTGTGGAACGATGGCTTTGAACGGGTGGAAGAATGCTTGCCGCCAACCCAGATAGCGATCTTGGAGTGAACCGGATCGTTAATCTGCATCGGTGGGCACGGCGGGAAGCACGCACCACAGCAAATGCATTTCTTTTCATCAACTTCCAAGGTTGGTTTGCCGTTTACCAATGCCGGGCGAATAGCCGCAACCGGGCAACGGGCAACAACTGCTGGACGTTCGCACATATTGGAAACCAGATCGTGATTGATGATCGGTGGTTTGGTGTGCTGGATGTTGATGGCGATGTCGCCTTGTCCGCCACAGTTAATCTGGCAGCATGACGTGGTGATTTTAACACGGTTCGGCATTTCTTCGTGCTTGAACTCGTGATACATGGCGTCCATCAAAGATTTAACAACGCCTGATGCATCGGTGCCGGGGATATCGCAATGCAGCCAACCTTGGGTATGGGAAATCATCGAAACCGAGTTACCGGTACCGCCAACAGGGAAGCCTTCGCCTTCAAGCTTTTTAATTAGCGGCTCTACCTTGCTTTCATCGGATACGGTGTATTCAATGTTGGAGCGCGTGGTAAAGCGAACATGGCCATCGGCAAATTCATCGGCAATGTCACAAAGCTTGCGGATGGTGTGGATGTCCATCTGGCGCTGGGTGCCTGCTTTGATGGTCCACACTTCGTCACCGGATTTGGCAACGTGGTGCAAAACACCAACTTGTGGGCGGTCATGCCAATCCCATGCACCGTAGTTTTTTTTCAAAACCGGATGCATGTATTGCATCGGGTCTGGAACACCGCATTCATCCGGCATCCGGGGTGCTTCTTGAGCCTCACTCATTTTTTATTCTCCAAACTTAACAAACTTTATATCTATAATTGGCTATCAAAGTTGGCGTTTGCTTATTCAGCAGCAGCCGTTCCTTTGCGAGCATTCCATTTTGAAACTTCTTCGTCCCAACCGTCCATACGAACGTATGAGCTGGTGCGTGGGTGTGCGACCATGTTTGGATCAACATCAACACCAACACCTTCGAGGAAGTTTACAAGACCGATGCGTTCAATCATTTCACCGGTGCGTTCGTGCTCGAGCGCGTTATCGGCAAAAAATTCAAGAACGTTTTCGGAAAGCTCAACCAGCCATTCGTAATCTTCTTCTGAATCCATTTTGTGGAAAGGAACAAGAACGGTACCCATAAGATCACCGATCTTCAGGGTGCGCTTGCCGCCAACCAGAATGGTAACGCCTTTTTCATCACCAACGCTAAGCGCTTTGGTGCAAACGTTAATGCAATGCATGCATTTAACACAGCTAGAGTTATCGATTTCCAGTGTGTCGTCGTCGTTCAATGAAAGTGCGCGGGTTGGGCACATGTTAACAACTTGATCGTTGAAACCTTTGCGGCCCAATTCGGCAACTTTTTTCTTCAATTCTTCTTGGTTTACTTTGATGTCGTCTTTCCATGTACCAAGAACCGCAAAATCAGAACGGTGTGATGCATTAACGCAATCGTTGGCACAGCCAGAGAATTTGGCTTTGAATTTGTACGGAAGCGAAGGGCGGTGCATGTCATCAAGCATGTTGTTGATAACCATGCGCATGGCCTTTGCTTCATCATAGCAAGACTGTTCGCAACGGGCCGCGCCAACGCAGCTCATTGATGTGCGAACACCGGCACCGGCGCCACCAAGGTCAAATCCCATTTCGTTCATTTCATCAAACGCAGGCTGTACGTTTTCAGATGAAATGCCCTGCATCATGATGTCGCCGCTTTGTCCGTGAAGGGCAATAAGGCCGGAGCCGTATTTTTCCCAAACGTCGCAAAGCTGACGAAGGACTTTGGTATCGTAATGCATGCCTGCCGGCGGCATTACGCGCATGGTGTGGAATTCTGAACTTTCGGGGAATTTGCTAGCAACTTCGGAAAAGCGCGGGATGATGCCTGCACCATATCCGCGTACACCAATGGTTCCACCTTTCCAGTAACCTTTGCGGGTTTCGTATGAATGTTCCAACTGACCCAAAAGGCTATTGACCATAGGGGCGTATTGTTGGTTTTCATCCGAAGCAAGATGTTTCAGACCGGTAATGAAGCTGGGCCAAGGGCCGCTTTCAAGTTGATCCAGTAAAGGAGTTTCATGTTTTTTTGTAGCCATTGCTTTTTCTCCGCAAAGTTAATTGTTCGATCTTAAATTTATTAGCCGCAAATACCTGACTAAAATAAAGTGCAACAAAAAAAGAGGCAGATAACCCATTTTTACAAAGGTCGTTCATTTGACCCAATTGTTGCGCCTTGTTTAGGGTTGGGTACTTACTTATTATATAGGTACCGAAACACGCAAGGTCGCGTATATTTTTTTGATCGCATCCAAATCGGGAATATAATTATTTCCCATTATAGCCAAAACCTGTTTTTTCATTTTTACTAGCAGGGGCTTTGTTTTTTTAAGCTCCTCTGCCGACGAGCGGTTTTTCCGCTTTCTCTCTCTTATTTTCAATATATATAATATTACGTCAATCTAATATGTCTATTGCTAAAGAACGTTATACCGTATTTTTCTGATCATTCCTTTCGTTTCAGGCACTTGTAAGGGATAAATATTTCTTTTGGCGGCAAAAAAATAGCCAAAAATGACCTAATATGTACATTTTTGGCGGAGGAATCGCCTTAATTCCCCCAAATTGGGGATAAATATAGCTAAACTAGATACTGCTGAATACGTGAGTATGAAATAAAATGCCCTTAAATACCGATTTAGACCCAAACACGGTTTTGCTTACCGATGAAGATTTTGCAAAATCGCCATTTTCCCTTTGCGGTGGTGGCGAAAGCGACGCATACAGGGCTTGGCGTGAAGAAAAATTGGCTAATTTCCCGGATTTTTCAGAAATTATTGTAGATGTAGGCGATGGCGCTGCCCTGACGCTGGCAGAATCAAAAAAGATACGATCCCTGCTAAAAAGTTGTGGAATGGCTATTTTCAGGGGTTCTGCGCCCATGGCCGGGTCGGGGGATGAAGCCCATGGCCGGGATATGGTCGCCGGGATTTCAAAGCACTATTGCCTTAAAAACCCCGATAAAAATCCTTACGCAGACGATGATGCCCTAACCCCGTTGCACGTTGCGGCAGGCAAGGCCAGAATTGAAGAAGGGCGCAAGCTTTACATACCTTACACCGACAAGGCGATAAATTGGCACACAGACGGGTATTACAACCCGCCAGAACGAACAATAAGAACCATGCTCCTTTATTGCGTTCGCCCGGCCAAAAGCGGTGGCGCAAATATGTTGTTTGATCCTGAAATTGCATATTTGCTTATGCGAGATGCGGATGTTGAGATGGTCAAGGCCATGGCCCACCCCCAAGCGATGACCATTCCGGCCAATGAAATAGATGAAGCGGTAACAAGAGAAGATGTCACCGGACCGGTGTTTTCAATTGATCGCCAGGATGGCTCTTTGCGCATGCGCTATACCGCAAGAAAGAAAAATGTAATCTGGCGCGATGACGGCGATACAGCCAGGGCGCTTAAGTTTCTAGAAAACACGCTTTCTGAAGAAAACGCAAAAAATAACAAATTTATGTTTGAATATAGGTTAAAGGCAGGCGAGGGGCTTATATGTAACAATGCTCTTCATACGCGCACCTCATTTGTCGATGGTGAACAAGAAAGCGAAAAACGATTTATTTTGCGCGGACGCTACAGGCAACGCATAGCCCAAATATAGCAACCACAGCAATCTTTGTTGCAACAAAAAGGAGCGATAAGTAAATGAGTGCAGGCCATCAGTCCATAACGGACATCAAGGAAATTAATGCTCCGTGGAACAAGTTAGTAACCGTGCAAGAGGCAGTTTATGAAGGTGGATTTAAAATGGTTCGCTTGCGCATAAAAGAAGGAAAGCGCTTTACCGACCTTGAGCTTGATAGCGAAACTGCAGAAAATTTGGCAGAATTATTGGGAAAATGGGCAAAAGATAACCCGGTAAAATAATTCTGATGATGTTTATATTTGTCGCATGTCAATTACGCTTAGGTGAATTATCTGTTAGTTTGCGCTCTTAAAAAATGCGTTTGTTTAAAAGCTTCGCGATAAATAATTTTTGGGGGGAGTTTACCTTGACTACCTTTTCGTCTTACCGCCGTCCACCGAATACGCACCGCATGAAAATAATGTCGACGTGGCTTTTTTCTGTAGCCGCCATGGTTTTTATTATGGTTGTCATAGGTGGATTAACCCGCCTTACCCATTCTGGTCTTTCGATGGTTGAATGGAAACTTTTTACAGGATGGATACCGCCGTTAAGCGAAACCGATTGGGAAAACCTTTTTTCAAAATATCAAAACTTTCCCGAGTTCCATAAAAAAAATCCAGATATGACGGTAGATGGATTTAAGTCAATTTTCTGGCTTGAATTCATTCATCGGTTTTGGGGGCGATTGATAGGGCTGGCATTTTTTGTTCCATACGCGTTGTTTCTGAGCAGGGCATGGTTTCGACCAGGTGATGCGCTTTTTTGGAAGCTTACCGGATTGTTTGCCCTTGGGGGTGCGCAGGGGCTAATGGGGTGGTTTATGGTCATTAGCGGAATGGTTGATCACCCCGATGTTAGTCAATATCGCCTAACTGCGCATTTTGCCCTAGCGCTTCTTATAATAGCAGCGCTGTTGTGGGTCGGGCTTTCACTTATTAGGCCGGAACCACATTCAGATGTTCACCAAGACGCCACGCGTTTGCGTGCGGCCGGATTGTGGCTTTTTCTTCTTGTTTCCATTACGGCCGTTTCCGGTGGATTTGTTGCCGGAACCGATGCCGGGTTTGTTTTTAATACTTTCCCCCTTATGGATGGCGATTTTGTCCCGGGTGGAATATACGACCTCAGCCCATTTTGGTTATCGGCCTTTGAGGATGTAACAACCATACAGTTTAACCATAGGATATTGGCAGAAAGCATATTCGTTTTTGTTGGGGTATTTTGGGTTTTTTCCGCGCGCACCCATTTGGCCCCGACAACAAGACTGGCGATAAATTGGTTGGCCTTTACCACTATTGTGCAGGTCGCTTTGGGCATAACCACCTTGTTGCTTGCGGTTCCGGTATGGGCGGCAAGCCTGCATCAGGCGGTGGCGGTTTTGGTGTTTTCGGCTTGTCTGTGGGTTGTTTTTGAGATGAGAGCAGCTAAAAGTTGATATTTTTCAACTCTTTCACTACTGTTTTTGCTAGTGTTGCTTGTTTATGGGTAAAAAAGTCATCTACAATGGCCAACACATGGTAAGCCTAGGCGTCAGCATAAAAGGCACGGCGTATTGATTTTTTAGGGAACGAGGGATCCATCAAATGAGCGATCATAAAAAATATCGTTTGGTTACACGAAGCGATTTTGACGGTTTGGTTTGTGCTATGCTGTTAAAGGAAATGGATTTGATTGAGGATATCAAATTCGTTCATCCAAAAGATATGCAAGATGGAACCATACTAATATCGGAAGACGATATTACAACCAACCTTCCCTATGTTCCAGGCGTACACATTGCGTTTGATCACCACTCAAGCGAAATGGTTAGACTTGATGATATTCCGCCGAACCATGTAATTGATCCCGATGCACCGTCCGCAGCGCGCGTTGTTTATGATTATTACGGTGGCAAGGTTGAATTTAAAAACGTTTCCCTTGAAATGATGGAAGCTGTCGATAAGGCCGATTCAGCGCAATTCAATAAAGATGAAGTGTTAAATCCCGAAGGCTGGGTGCTTTTAAACTTTATTATGGATTCACGTACCGGTCTTGGACGTTTCAAGGATTTCCGTATTTCAAACTATCAGCTGATGATGGAACTTATTGATTACTGCCGCGATCATAGCATCGATGAAATTTTAAAACTTCCAGATGTGGTTGAGCGCACAAAACTTTACAAAGAACATGAAAAACAAGCCAAGGAACAGATTGAACGTTGCGCAACGGTGCACGGTAATCTTGTTGTGCTTGACCTGCGCAAAGAAGATACAATTTACGCAACAAACCGTTTCATGATTTATGCAATGTATCCAGATACCAACATCTCAATTCATGTTATGTGGGGGCTCAATAAACTTAACACCGTGTTTGCCACGGGCGGTTCAATCCTTAATCGCACCTCAAAAACCAACATTGGTGAACTTATGCTGGAATACGGTGGCGGCGGCCACCATGCTGCCGGCACCTGCCAGGTGGACAACGATGAAGCCGAAAAGGTTCTGGACGAACTTATTGCCCGGATAACTAAAAACGGATGAAGCGCTTATCCCAGCTCTTGGCCTTTGCCTTGGGTGGGGTCATATCGATCGCCCTGCTACAATCTTTAAGCGCCTGCGCCCAAGGACAGGGGATTGCGGTTAATTTCGATCCGCACATAACTTTTTCCAGCATAGATGTATCTGGAAAGAAAGAGGCCGATCGTTTTTATGCAGCTTTGGATAAATATTCCAACAACCTGAACGAAACCACCGAACGCGATCATTTTCGCGATGCATATCGCCATGTCCGTGCCAATTATGTGGCAACGCTAGATGATGCAAAAATTATTGATGCGGCAATAAAAGGTGTTGATGACCTTAAATCCGCACAACACAGCACCGAGCCTGCAGTGTTGGTTGAGGCCGCGCTTGATTCAATGCTGGCTTCGCTTGATCCGCATTCCCAATACCTAAGCCCCGATGAATTAAAAGAGCGCAGAGTTTTTGCTAGTGGCGAATTTGGCGGCTTGGGAATTCAGGTAACAATGGAAGATGGTCTGGTCAAAGTAATAGCCCCAATTGAAGATACCCCCGCCGACAGGGCCGGAATAAAAGCGGGTGATCTTATATCGCATCTTGATGGCAACTCCATAAAAGACATGGCCTTATCAGATGCGGTAAAAATAATGCGCGGTCGCGTCGGAACAAAAATTCGCATAACAATTATTCGCGAGGGGG
>Ga0224506_10003323_pt1 | contig 10660 bp, 12 predicted proteins | sample SF_Jan12_sed_USG_2_FD_169108 | JGI IMG/M metagenome (GOLD analysis project Ga0224506, IMG submission 169108) | Sediment microbial communities from San Francisco Bay, California, United States - SF_Jan12_sed_USGS_8_1 | ecosystem: Environmental > Aquatic > Marine > Sediment | place: USA...
CGTTTAGCGGATTGCGACCCAACAGGGATAGGAGTATCGATGGTGATTAGGAAAGCATTAATTTCTGCGAATATAAGAGAAGAGGAGATAGATTACATCTGCGCCTTTGCAAATTCATTAAAAGATTTGGATTTGGTCGAAACAAAAGGCATTAAAGCTGCTCTTGGTGATTATGCGTATAAATGCCCTGTCAGTAGTATAAAAGGTGCAACAGGGATGCTAGGAGCAACGGGTTTATTTTACAATATTATCATCTCATGTTTGGCAATTAATCACAATGTTATACCTCCAACAATCAACTACAAACATTTTGACCATGAATGCGATTTAAATATCGTGACCAATAATTCAAAGATAGCCAAGTTAAACACTGTCTTGGTTGACGGATATTGTTGGGGTGGAATTTATAATTCATTTATTCTAAGGAAGGCATAATCAATGTATATTTTGGGTATTAGATGTCTTATGCATGACTTCTCTGTTTGTCTGTCGAAGGATGGCAAAATAATGGTAGCAATTGAATCTGAATGTATTACAAGACATAAACGTTCTGTACCGAAAGGGAAACTCCTGAAAATGCATTAAATGTCTTTTTTCAACGCAAATGGAATTTTTGGCCTTAGGAAATTACTAGATTAAGAGAAATGGAAGGATGAACTAAATCTAAATGATAAAAAACTTTTAGGAATAAATACGTCGGGAACGGCCGTGAGAAACACTAATTACATAGGGAAAAAAGCCCGCTGTTTTGGAAAGATAAGATAGAATAGACGTAATTGAAGACTTAAAATATCATTTGGATTTGAAGAAGCGTTTACACATAAGAAATAAGATATCAAAGAGGTGTTAACGAAATGGTAAAAACGCCGTTGTATGAGTTTCATTTAAAGAACAAGGCACAATTTAAAACTTATGGGGATTGGGAAATGGTAAGTAAGTATCATGAGTTTGAAAAAGAATATTGGGCAATTAGAAATGACATTGCCTTAATGGATGTTTCAGGAGTAACAAAGATAAAAATAACAGGGGAAGGCGCTACTGACTATTTAGATTATATTTCTACAGGTAATATCCTTTCGCTCTCAGAAGGGAAATCTATTTATACCGCTATTTGTGGAGATAATGGAACGATAATTGCCTTGGTTCATGTGTTAAAAGATGTAGATGACTATTTGCTTTTTGCGGACCCGGAGAAAAGGAGAACTTTACTGGATTGGTTAAACGGACATAGACAAAACAGAGTAGAAATAAAAGACATAAGTGAAGAATTTAGTTGTATTTCAATAAATGGACCTAAGGCGATAGAGATACCTAAAACAGCCATTAGTGAAGACATATTAGGACTTCCCTATCTTGGATTTGAGCATTATAAAATTGACGACGTAGATTGTATACTTTATAGATGTGGACTATCAGGAGAATATGAATATAAATTTTTATTACCGCCTGATAAGACATTAAGAGTCTGGGAAAAGATAATCGAAGTGGGCAAAGATTTTAACTTACTTTGCTGTGGATTAGATTCTTTGGAAATACCAATGTTAGAAATGAGATCAGTAAATCAGCAAAAAGATCTGTTGCCCGATACTACGCTTTTGCGAGCAGGGCTGCACTGGATGGTAAATTTGCGTAAGGAACGATTTATTAGTAAAGAGGCTATCCTTAAGGAAAAGCAAGCAAATCCAATTGAAAAATTGACAATGTTTACTTCAGAATCAGAAAGGATTCAGAGAAATAATAAAGTTTATATTGAGGAAGAAAATGTAGGAATTGTTGTTCACTCAGGATATTCTCCAAAATTAGGAAGAACTATTGGGTGCGCTTATATTAAGAGGGAATATGCATATTCTGGTATCGATTTTGAAATAGAAGTACAACCCAATATTAGGGAGATCCTTCATACTGCATCTACTCCATTGTTTTTAACTAAAACGGTAACAGGAATAAGAGAAGAGGAAACGAGGTAAAATGGAAAAGTGTATTTTGTTTTTTCGGGACTCCATGGGCGGTACTGATATTTTAAGTCATTTCTCCCTGGTAGCAGATTACAAGAAATGGCTTACGAAGTTGGCGTTGGATATGCACAAAAAAGGCAGAAATTTTTAAAGAATATTTTTCTTTAGTGAAAAAATAGAGCCTCTTTGCATAGAAACCGGGGCAATTGGAGTGCAATAATTCAGTTTATTGCCGAAGTTTTTTTCATGCGAAGCTTTTTGCCTCTAAACAGCGCAATCTTTTAAAGGAGGTGTAACTATAAACAGTAAAGAAGGTATTAGAAAAGAAAAGGTGAAGGAAAGGGTTGAACAGAGGAAAGAGATTCTTGAGCGGGTAAAAAAAGTTTTGATTGAGAGATTGAGATTAGATTTGGAGCCGGATGAAATTGCCGATGATAGTCCATTGTTTGGGCTTGGATTGGGATTGGATTCTGTTGATGCATTAGAAATTGTTGTTGGTATTGAACAGGAATTTGGAATATCCGTTACGGATGAAGATATGCAGGCATTCCGTTCTATAAATACCATTGTAGACTTCATTATGGAACGGTTAGAGGGTAAAGGAAAAGAAGATAAAGGAGGTATTACACAATGAAACTAAATTTATCGAAACTTTTGGCACTGGTGAACATTCTTTTCATAATTTTTCCATGTTTCTCTATTGGAGAACAAATTAGAGTTGATTATCCTTATAATGTCTGGGATGAAAAGGAACTCAGAGAGATTGTAAAAGATTATGAAAATAAATACAGCATCGAAAAATCAACGGAAGTGTTAAAGATTTTGGGAATAGCGCATCATAACTTGGCTGCTTTAGGAAACAGAGGGGTAGCCAAACATAGTGTGAGATATTTAAAAAAGCTACATAATACCCTGCCTGGTGATATCGAAACTTTAGCATATCTTGGCAGTGCCACAACTATTTTAGGACGCGATTCTTTTAACCCAATTAACAAAATAAGGTATGTTTCGGATGGGACAAAACTTATAGATAAAGCAATTAAAAATGAACCGAAGAATATAGTAATGCGTATACTGCGAATTAGTAATAGTAGAGCTCTTCCTGGCTTTTTTGGTAGATATAAGTTTGTAGAGACAGATTTAGAATTCTTGCTTGAATTTGCTGAAAAAGAACCGTTGCTTTTCCCGTCAGGCTTATTAGCAGAAGTTTATTATCTGAAAGGAGAAGTCCTTAAAGATAAAGAAGAAATAAACTCAGCACAGGAATTTTGGAGAAAAGCAACGGAAGTTTCTCCGGAATCGCCATCTGGAAAGAAGGCATCAGAACGGCTAAAAATATCTACTCAATAAGACATAAAGAGCTATGAAGTATAGTTGTGATGTCGAAATTAAAGTGAGATATTCGGAAACGGATCAGATGGGTCTTGTATATCATGCTAATTATATAATATGGTTTAATATAGCAAGAGATGAACTTATGCGCCAGTTCGCAGTGTTGGTCACTAAAGGGGAAGGTCTTGGATACCTATTTCCTGTAGTTGAGGTTCATTGTTACTATAAATATCCAGCTCGATATGGTGATGTCGTGATAATAAAAGCAACAACAGAGCTTACCTCGATTCCCAAAATTCAGGTCGATTATGAAGTATTACATAAAAGAACTAAACGGCTCTTAGCTATAGGAAAGACGGTTAATGTAATAACTACAAGAGATGGTAGATTGTTATTAAAAACGCCAGATATACTGTTAGGGAAGAAAAATGAAGGATAAAAGAAGGGTGGTAGTAACGGGTATGGGTATTCTTTCGCCTATAGGGAACACAATAGAAAGTTATCATGAGGGATTAAAAAAAGGAATCTGTGGTATAGAAGAGATTACAGCATTTGATACAAGGGGATGGAAGTATCAGTACGGTGCAGAAATAAAAAAATTTGATCCATCTATATATTTTTCAAAAAAAGAATTGAAAAGGATGGATCGCGCTTCACAGATTTCTTTAGTAGCTTGTAAGGAAGCGATAGAAAAAAGTATGTTGGATTTTTCTAAGGAAGATAAAAACAGATGCGGGGTCTGTTTAGGAACAACGCTTGGAGGCACAATACTTGCAGGAAAATATTACAAAAAGCTTTCTGCAACCTCAAGGCATTTTGTGAGCTATTTATTAGATTATCCCTTATATTCTGCAGGAACAAGGATTTGTGTCAATTATGGTTTATTGGGACCTAATATCGTTACTTCAACTGCTTGTAGTTCAGCAAATGTCGCCATGAGTTGTGCTTTTGATTTAGTACGTTTGGGAGAAACAGATGTAATGGTTACAGGTGGGTTTGATACAATGGCCGAACTTACCTGGGCTGGATTTGGTGTTCTAAGGAATGTTTCTACAAAAATCTGCCGTCCTTTTGATAAAAATCGTGAAGGGTTAATTTTAGGTGAGGGTGTTGGTATTTTGATTTTTGAAGAGTTAGAACATGCAGAAGGAAGAAATGCGCCTATTTTTGCTGAAATTTTGAGTTATGGAATGTCTTCTGATGCCTACCATATGACGGCACCAGATATTTCCGGTAAAGGTCCAGCTACTTCGATGAGCGTGGCTTTGGAATCTGCTGTGATTAGTTATGAAAAAATTGACTATATAAATGCTCATGGAACAGGCACTTTATATAACGATTTGATTGAGACAATAGCAATAAAAAAGGTTTTCAAAGATTACGCTTATAAAATTCCTATAAGTTCTACTAAATCGATGATAGGACATACTTTAGGCGCCTGCGGTGCTATTGAGTTGATAGCAACGATTTTAGCAATGAATTACAATTTTGTGCCACCGACAATCAATTATGAAACTCCAGATCCTAAATGTGACCTTGATTATGTAACTAATGCATCACGAGAAAAACGGGTTGATTTTGCAATGTCTAACACCTTTGGTTTTGGTGGGAATAATTGTAGTATAGTTGTTGGTAAATATTTTGAAGAGAGTTATTATGGAAAAGATAAGGCGTAAGAACTTGATTTTTGATATTGAAGATATCAGACGAAGATTGCCCCATAGATTTCCATTCCTGCTAGTCGACAAAATCATAGAACAAAAACCGGGTTATTGTAAGGGGATAAAGAATGTTACAATCAACGAATGGCAATTTATAGGTCATTTCCCACAACAGGCAATTATGCCGGGAATGCTCATCGCGGAAGCAATAGCCCAGACTGCTGCATTTGTTGGTCCTCCTCCAGAAGAAATTTCAAAAGAAGAAAAAGAATCACCACCTAAGGAATCATTTCTCATTAGTATGGACGTAAAATTTTTACAGCCGGTTACTGTCGGTGACCAAATGGCTATGGAAGTAAAATTTATCAAAAGGATAGGTAAAATGAATATGTTCTATGCTGAGGTAAAAGTAGAAAACATATTAGTAACTAAGGCAAAATTCACAACCATGGATATTGAATGAAAAAGATGTTTAGAAACAAAAAATGTAAATTTAGATTTTTCGGCAGGTTTCCCGGCGGTTTTATTTTTTGTGGCCCGGGACTTAATCGTTTTGACAAAAAGGAATATTTAGAATTCTTAGAAGAATATAAAAGAGAACTCCAAGAAGAATTAGAAGACGTTAAAAGGAGGATAAGTGAGGTTCATAAAAGTGACAAATGAAGTAGGCAAAAAGTTTCGGGTATGTAGGCTCAGGACTCAATTTTTCTTAGGTTTAGTTGGGATAATTTTGATAATGGTTGGAATCTTGCTATTTTTACAAAATCTGGGAATAAATGTGAGTTTTGCGTGGAAGTTTTGGCCAGCGGTACTCATTATCATTGGGATAAATTTATTGTATAGATAAGAACAATGATAGCATTTCTATATCCAGGACAAGGGTCCCAATTCGTAGGAATGTGCAAGGATTTTTATTTTCATTTTGATAAAGCGAGAAAATTGCTTGATGAGGCTAATGAAATCTTAGGAATAAACATAACTAAAATTATGTTTAATGGTCCCGAGCAAGAATTGAAAGAAACCAAAAATGCTCAAATAGCAATCTTTTTACATAGCATGGTTGTAAGCTCGCTTTTATTTGAAGAAGGAATTATTCCTAATTACATTGCAGGACACAGTCTTGGTGAACATTCCGCACTAGTCATTGCAGGTGCGATATCATTCGGGGAGGGGTTAAAACTCATTCGTCTACGTGGAGAGCTAATGACGGAAGCCGGTGTTCATAGCCCTGGTAAGATGGCTGCTATTATTGGGCTATCCTTTGATAGGGCAAATGAAATCTGTAAAAATGTCTCATCAAATAATGTCATTGTAAACATAGCAAATCATAATACATCATCACAAGTTGTTGTTTCTGGTGAGTCAAAAGGGGTCAGAAATGTATGTGAAATAGCAATCAATTCTGGGGCGAAACGAGTGGTTTTTTTACCTGTAAGTGGCGCATTTCATTCACCCTTGATGGAGGAGGCACAACAAAGTTTTCAGAACGTATTAGAAAACATAAAAATAAGAGAACCAAAATTTCCTATAGTAACTAATACTTCTGCAGAAGTCATATTTAAAAAAGAAAAAATAAGAGAAGAGCTTAAAAATACTATGCTCTCTCCTGTCAGATGGTTTGAATCTATGCAAAGAATGTGTAAACTTGGAATTGATTTATTTGTGGAGGTTGGGCCTGGTAAGATATTAAAAGGTTTGCTACTTGAGATAGACCGGGAAAGGAAAGTTTTTTCTACTTTTGACGTCAAAGAGTTTAATTACACTATGAAAAACTTAAAAAGCTAAAAATCTATGAATAAAGCAGTAGTAACAGGAATAGGTTTGGTGACATCAGCAGGCATAGGGAAGGAATCCTTTTTCAACAGCATCCAGGAAGGGAAGAGTGGAATTTCCAAGATTACGCTTTTTGATACTTCCAGATACTTTTGTAAAGAAGCGGGTCAAGTAAAGGACATCACTGATACCAGCGATAGAGCCTATACATTTTTGAAAAAAGCGACTGATGAAGCATTAATTGATGCAGATATTGAAAAAACTTCCTTAGCCAATGGAAATGCTAAACTTTTTACCGGTACAACTCATGGTTCTCTTATTGATTGGGAGAATTGGTATAGGAAAATAGATCCACCTGATTCTTGGGGCCTTGCCTTGGAAGATTTATCTATTAGGTGCCAGAGAGCTCTTGGACTTAAAAATAGAGGTTTAACAATTTCTACTGCTTGTACTTCTTCTACAATTGCTTTGGGGTTGGGACTTTTGGCGATAAGGAACAATAAAGCAGATATATCTATTGTTGGAGGTGTGGATGTTTTAAACGAATTTATTTTTGCAGGTTTTCATTCATTACGAGCATTGACCACTACTTGTTGTAAACCGTTTGATAAAAGTAGAGATGGACTGATCTTAGGGGAAGGGGCCGCTGTGCTTGTTATAGAAAACTTGGATTACGCTAAAAAACGTAATGCTAAAATCTACTGTGAGTTAAAAGGGTTCTCTGCTTGTTCAGATGCCAGACATTTTACTGCCCCTGATCTTACTGGTGAAGGTATTTACAGATGTATTAAAAATGGTTTGCAGGATGCTGATGTAAAAGTTGAGGAGGTATCTTATATTAATGCTCACGGTACAGGAACAGAACTTAATGACAGAGCAGAATGCATTGCTATAAAAAAGTTATTCGGGAAATATGCATTTTCAGTTCCTGTTAGTTCGACTAAGCCTATTCTTGGTCATACCAGTGGTGCGTGTGGTGTAATCGAGGCTGCTTTGTGCGCACTCTGCATTGAAAGATGTTTCATCCCCCCCACGATTAATTTTGAATTTCCTGAAAAAGATTTTCCTTTCGACTTTGTCCCTAGAAAAGGCCGGAAAAAGTTTCTGGATGTAGCAATCTCTACAAATGCTGCTTTTGGAGGAAATAATGCCTGTATTGTCCTTAAACGCATTTAGTCCGTTTGCCGTAAGTGGTGTTGGGTTGTTACTTCCCCCTAGAAAGTCGCAGATAATAAATATACATCAATCTAAGAAGATCTCATTTTTCAACAGATGGGAGAGGTTTCGCCAAACAAACGACGATGCTAAAATGATGCTTGTGACAACAAAGATAGCACTAGATAATGCGGGAATTGATATTAAGAAGCTTGACAGGACAAGGATAGGCATCATATTTGCTACAACTTTTGGCAGTTTCTCTAGCTACGAATCTTTTGAGGGAAGTGTTCTGAACAATAATTTGGAGCCTCATGCGTTTTCTAATTCTTTGGCAAGTAGTCCGGCATCGGCCATTTCTATATTCTGGGGGATAAAAGGTCCATGTATAACTTTTTCAGTTACACAATGTGCCGAGATAGATGCAATAATTGTTGCCGGGGAACTGCTAAAAAATAAGATTTGTGATATTGTTTTGACAGGTGGGTGGCTAAAGCTATCAAAAACTTGCTTACATTATTTCGCTAAGAAGAATTCAATGTCAGAATCAGCAGTTGTAATTGTTATGGAATCCTTAGAACATTTAAAACAAAGAAAGCACTATCCATATACGGTAGTAAAAATAGAAAATGGCTATCCTAAGGAAGGAGGCTACATATTTCCAAATGTATCTAAAAACTTTCATAATCAGTTTGAGCCTTCATTAAATCAAAAGATAATTGATATAAAGTCAATTTTAGACTTGGGAAAAATATTTTCCATACCAATTTTTATTTCATTGGCGAAAAGTGTAAAATTTGCCTTGAGGAAAAATACGAGAAAGTTTTTCGTGTTACCGCCTTTTAGAGAAGAGAAGATATGTTTTCTTTGTAAAAATACAATTAAAAGGAGTGTTTGTCATGGAGAAAATGATAGAAATTAAAGATATTGAAAAGATATATTATCTTGGAAAAACAGAAATAAAAGCACTACAAGGAGTAAATTTAGAAATAAATAATAAAGGAAAATTTATATGTATCTGCGGACCTTCCGGTAGTGGGAAAACAACCTTGCTTAACCTCATTGGATGCCTGGATAGACCTACCAGGGGAGATATAATAATACTAGATATGAAAGTGTTAACACTTTCAGACACCAAGCTGTCTCAGCTCAGAAATGAACATATCGGGTTTATTTTTCAGACATTCAATCTTATTCCAGTACTTACGGCGTACGAAAATGTTGAATATCCCCTTTTGATTAAAGGGCTTGCTGGGCGAGAAAGAAAAAGGAGGGTTTTACAGATATTAGAGGAAGTTGGGTTAATAGAATTTAGAAATCATAAACCGGAAGAACTTTCTGGGGGACAGAGACAGAGAGTTTCTATAGCACGTGCTTTAGTCACTCTACCAGAGATTGTCCTGGCTGATGAACCTACAGCAAATTTAGATACGAGGACCGGTGAGACGATACTTGAACTTATGCGTAAAATAAGCAAAGAACATTCAAGCACATTTATCTTTTCGACACATGACCATAAAATTCTTAATTATGCAGAAAAAATCTATTATCTCAGAGACGGAAGAATATCTCTTAAGGAACAATAAATGTGGAGGATTAATGAAAATCACTAAAATTTTTTCCTTAGCACTAAGAAACATATTTCGAAACAAACGGCGTACTACGTTAACCTTCTTTGCAATTATCTCAGGTATGGTTGCCTTGGTCGTTTTCGGTGGTTTTGTTCATTTTTCATTTTGGGGGTTAAGGGAGTCAACAATTAGGTCACAGTTAGGTCATATACAGATATACAAAAAAGGATATTCTCAAGAAGGATTAGAGAGTCGCTTGGAATATTTAATTGACAATTTTAATAAAGTTGAAGAAGAATTGAGAAAAATGCCTAATATAGAAATTTCTGCTCCAAGACTTTCATTCGCCGGGCTTATAAGCGGTGGTGAAAATACACATACCTGTTTGGGAATAGGTGGCGTTCGTGAAAAAGAATCTAAGTTAGCGACTTTTGAAGCATTGGTAGAAGGAGAGGATATTTACGGGGAAGATGAAGCAGTGATTGGAAGCACCTTGAAAAAGTCCTTGGGAGTAGAAATAGGTAATTATGTAACATTATTGACGATGACGGTCGATGGTTCTATTAATGCTGTAGATGTAAAAGTCGTTGGGGTATCTCAAAGTGGCTCGCGAGAGTACGATTCTGTTGTAGTTAAACTTCCACTTACGACAGTGCAGAGATTGTTGAACACAAATTCTGTAGAAAAAATTTTACTTCTTCTTGATAAGACAGAACATACACTTACTGTGGCAACTCAACTCACACAAATTTTTGAAGCTAAAAAATTAAATTTAGAACTAAAGAAATGGGATGAACTTGCGAGTTTTTATCGTAGTGTTGTTCGTTTGTATACAGGAATATTTAATGTAATGAAGGTCATAATTGCTGTGATTGTTTTTTTCAGCATCGCTAATACAATGACTATGTCAATTTTTGAACGGACAAGGGAGATAGGGACTATCCGGGCTATCGGAACAAGAAAATCCACAACAATATTACTCTTTTTCACTGAAGGATTTCTTATTGGGATAATCGGAGGAATGTTGGGAATAATCACAGGTATAGTTGTTGCGACTGTTATAAACACAACTGGAGGAATTTATGTACCTCCACCACCCATGATGACACAGGGATACAGCGCACTTATTTTGATAGTGCCTAAAGTGGTAGTATATTCTTATATTTCTACGGTCTTGGTTTCTATAGTTTCAAGTTTCTATCCTGCTTTCCGT